>Ga0256877_1000241_pt1 | contig 9627 bp, 9 predicted proteins | sample MC6MC0420MT_FD_186356 | JGI IMG/M metagenome (GOLD analysis project Ga0256877, IMG submission 186356) | Metatranscriptome of enriched soil aggregate microbial communities from Iowa State University, Ames, United States - MC6-MC0420-MT... | ecosystem: Environmental > Terrestrial > Soil >... | reverse complement strand
GGCGGCCTTTTGAATGGCTGCAGACGGCTCTGCGCGATATCGGGTTCGCTATAACGGCAGGCCGCAGGCTTTGCGCACCTGGGTGCGCAGGCCGGCAAAGCTCTCCTGCACTTCCAGGTTGCTGGTGACCCAGGTCAGGTCGGCCTTGGCGTAGAACGCTTCGCGGCCGGCCAGGATGCGCTTCAAGTCAGCCATTGCCTCGTTATTGCCCGACATGGGGCGGAAGTCGCCTTGCGCCATCACCCGGCCCATGTGCTCTTCGGGGGTGGCGCGCAGCCAGACCGTGTAGCAATGCGCCAGCAGCAGATTCAGCGTGGCCGGCTCGGACACCAGCCCGCCCGGCGTGGCCAGCACCATTTCCGGATAGATCTGCACGGCCTCTTCCAGCGCGCGGCGCTCATAGCGGCGGTAGGCATTGGGGCCGTATAGGTTATGGATTTCAAGAATGCTGCAGCCGGCCACCCGTTCGATTTCGCGGTTCAGCTCGACAAACGGGTAGCCCAGGTCGTCGGCCAGCATCTGGCCCAGCGTGGACTTGCCCGCCCCCCGCAGCCCGATCAGCGCCACCCGCTGGGTGCGGTTGGGGCGCTGCGCGCCCGCCCCCACGCCAAACAGCTGGGTCAAGGCCTCGCGGGCCCGCTGCAGGTCGGATTCCGTGCGGCCGCTGAGCAACTCGCGGATCAGCAGCCAATCCGGCGATTCCGTGGTGACGTCGCCGACCAGTTCAGCCAGCGCGCAATTGAACGCGCGGGCAATCTGCAGCAGCACCAGGATCGAGGCGTTGCCCACCCCGTGCTCAAGATTGGCCAGATGCCTTTCGGACACGCCGGTCACCTGGGACAAGCCCTTGCGCGTCATGCCGCGTATGGCTCGCAAGCGGCGCACCCGCTCGCCCAATGCCACCAGGAAAGCTTCCCGCCTGGGTTCGGATGGCGCCGCGTCTAGCGCTTGATTCATGTTTTGGCTGACTCCGCAAATACCCTGATACGCCCTGTTTTATGCACTATAGTGCTTGACCCAATCGAGTGGAAGCACTATTTTTCCTCCAAGCAGTTCCAAGCCGCCAGGGTGTGCAAAAAAGCAGCACTTGATTTCATGCCGCATCTCAGGCGCCGACAGTGTAAAGGAGGAGTCCCGGTGAGCACGCCAGATCAATTCCATGCCCTGATGCGCGAGGCGACGCGCCTGGTGTCGGGCCAAGCGCTGGACGAGGGGCTGCAAGCGCGGCTGAACCAGGAGGCCGGCCCGCACAGCGCCCTTTACCAGGATATCTTCGCCGCCTGTAGGCAGGGCGTGGCCGAGGGGTGGATGTGCAACCGGGAAGGCGGCGGCATCCGCTATGGTCGTGTCATCAAGCCCGCCGACGATCTGGCGGGCTGTTCGGTGGACGTCGTCGACATGGACGACCTGGCCGGCCCCCACCACGCCCATCCCAACGGCGAGATCGACCTGATCATGCCGCTGACCGACGACGCCCGCTTCGACGGTCACGGCGCTGGCTGGCTGGTCTACGGCCCCGGCAGCGCCCACAGCCCGACCGTCACGCAAGGACGCGCCCTGGTGCTGTATCTGCTGCCCGGCGGCGCCATCGAATTCACGCGGACCGCCAGCTAGACCCGCGCCCGCGGCCAGGCCACAAAAAAACACAGCCATGGCCCGCCCCACCACCAGGACATCAGGAGACAACCGTGAATACCTGCCCCGCCGAACTGAATTTCGCCAGTTACCTGGCCGCGCTGAATGCACCGCGCGCGGCGAAGCCCGCCTACATCGACGACACGCGCCAGCTGAGCTATGGCGAACTGGCGGAGCGGGTGGCCCGCATGGCGGGCGCCTTGCGCCAACTGGGGCTGCGCCGCGAAGAGCGCATCCTGCTGCTGATGCAGGACACGGCCGACTGGCCAGTGGTGTTCCTGGGCGCATTGCACGCCGGCGTGGTGCCCGTGGCGGTCAATACCCTGCTGACGGCGGATGACTACGCCTACATCCTTGCCCATAGCCGCGTGCGCGCCGTGTTCGTGTCGGGCGCGCTGCTGCCTACGCTACAGGCCGCGCTGGCCCAGTCGCCGGCCGACGTCGAACACCTGGTGGTGTCTCAGCCCACGGCCCTCCTGCCCGGCGAGGCCCGTGAATTCGAGGCCCTGCTGGCCGCCGCGCCGATTGCACCCGCCGTGCGCACGCTGTCCGACGAGATCGCCTTCTGGCTGTATTCGTCGGGTTCCACCGGCAAGCCCAAAGGCGTGGTCCACACCCACGGCAACCTGTGGCACACGGCTGAACTCTATGCCAAGCCCGTGCTGGGCATCCGCGAAGACGACGTCGTGTTCTCGGCGGCAAAGCTGTTCTTCGCTTATGGCCTGGGCAACGGCCTGACCTTCCCGCTATCCGTCGGCGCCACCGTGGTGCTGATGGGCGAACGCCCTACCCCGCAAGCCGTGTTCCAGCGTCTGACGCGGCATCGCCCCACCGTGTTCTACGGCGTACCCACGCTGTATGCCAGCATGCTGGCCTCGCCCGACCTGCCGCCGCGCGAACAGGTGGCGATGCGGGTCTGCACCTCGGCCGGCGAAGCGCTGCCGCGCGATATCGGCGAACGCTTCACCCGGCATTTCGGCTGTGAAATCCTGGACGGCATCGGGTCGACCGAGATGCTGCACATCTTCATTTCGAACCAGAGCGGACAGTTGCGCTATGGCACGACCGGCAAGCCCGTGCCCGGCTACGAAGTGCAGCTGCGTGACGAGAACGGCGCGCCAGTCGAGCCGGGCGCCATCGGCGACCTCTACATCAAAGGCCCCAGTGCCGCGCTGATGTACTGGAACAACCGCGACAAGACGCGCCAGTGCTTCCTGGGCGACTGGCTGAAAAGCGGCGACAAGTACACCTGCGACCCTGACGGCTACTACACGTATGCGGGACGCAGCGACGACATGATCAAGGTCAGTGGCCAATACGTATCGCCCGTGGAAGTGGAGAACATCCTGGTGCAGCACGAGGCCGTGCTGGAAGCCGCCGTGATCGGCGTGCCGGACCACGACGGGCTGGTCAAGACCAAAGCCTATGTCGTGCTGCGTCCGGGTTTCGAACCGGACGCGACCACCGGCGCCGCCCTGCAAAGCTATGTGAAGCAGCACCTGGCCCCCTTCAAGTACCCGCGGCAGATCAACTTCACCGAAGAACTGCCCAAGACCGCCACCGGCAAGATCCAGCGATTCCGCCTGCGCCAGCTTGAAGAGGCCACGCTATGAACGGCGCGGCGGCCACCGGCGCCCCGACGGCCCGCCTCGTCTTCGCCGACGTTCAGACCACTGGCCGCACGCTGCGCCTGGAGTGCCTGTGGATCGCACCTGAACGCGCGACGGCGCCGCTGCTCGTCTTCCTGCATGAAGGCCTGGGGTCGGTCGCCATGTGGAAGGACTGGCCGCTGCAGGTGTGCGAGGCCGCCGGATGCCGCGGCCTGGTGGTATCGCGCTATGGCTACGGGCAATCCACGCCGCGCCCGCCGCAGGAAAAATGGCCGGTGGATTTCATGCACCGCGAGGCGCGCGACGTCCTGCCCGCGCTGTTCACGGCGCTGGGCGTGGACGCCCGGCGCGACAAGCCGGTGCTGTTCGGACACAGCGACGGCGGATCGATCGCGTTGCTGTATGCCGCGATGCATCCGGAGGCCGTCGCCGGCATCGTCGTTGCCGCGCCGCATACGTTCGTCGAAGACGTCACCGTCGCGAACATCGCGCTGGCGCGCCAGGCGTATCTGGACACGGACCTGCGCAGCCGCCTGGCCCGCTACCACGCGGACGTGGATTCGGCGTTCTGGGGCTGGAACGACATCTGGCTGAACCCCGATTTCCGCCGCTGGAACATCGAAGATCATCTGCCCCGCATCGCCTGCCCCGTGCTGGCGATCCAGGGCGTGGACGACGAGTACGGCTCGCTGGCACAGATACGCGGCATTCGCCGCCATGCGCCACAGACCGTATTGCTGGAGATTCCCGACTGCCGCCATTCGCCGCACAAGGACCAGCCCGCCATTGTTATCCAGGCCGTTGCCGATTTCGTCGGCGCGTTGGACAAACCCGGCTGGCGGTGACGCCAGCCCATAACAAGCACGGAGACAAACCATGAACCACGCCCTGACCCAGGCTGCGATCGCCGCGGCCCTGACGTTCGCCGCCAGCGGCGCGCAGGCCGCCGACAAGATCAAAGTCGGTTTCATGTTGCCCTATAGCGGCACCTATGCCGCACTCGGCACCGCCATCGAGAACGGCTTCAAGCTGTATGTCGCCGAGCAAGGCGGCAAGCTGGGCGGGCGCGAGATCGAATACTTCAAGGTGGACGACGAGTCCAATCCCGCCAAGGCCGCCGAAAACGCCAACCGCCTGATCAAGCGCGACCAGGTCGACGTGCTGATCGGCACCGTGCACTCGGGCGTGGCGATGGCGCTGGCCAAAGCCGCCAAGGACAGCGACACCACCTTGATCGTGACGAACGCTGGCGCCAACGCCATCACCGGCCCGCTGTGCGGCCCCGGCATCTTCCGCACGTCCTTCACCAACTGGCAGCCGGCGTACGCGATGGGTCCCGTCGCCGTTGCCAAGGGCCACAAGACGGCCGTCACCATCACCTGGAAGTACGCCGCAGGCGACGAGGCGATCGGCGGCTTCAAGGAAGGCTTCGAGAAGGCCGGCGGCAAGGTCGTCAAAGAGCTGAGCCTGCCGTTTCCCAACGTGGAGTTCCAGTCGCTCCTGACCGAGATCGCCGCGACCAAGCCCGATATGGTGTTCACGTTCTTCGCCGGCGGCGGCGCCGTGAAATTCGTGCAGGACTATCACGCCGCGGGGCTGGACAAGACGATTCCGCTGTACGGGTCGGGTTTCCTGACCGACGGCACCTTGCAGGCGCAAGGCGCGTCGGCGCAAGGCCTGTTGACCACGCTGCACTATGCCGACGGCCTGAACACGCCGCGCGACAACGCCTTCCGCGCCGACTACGCCAAGAACTACAACGCGCAGCCGGACGTGTACGCCGTACAGGGCTATGACGCGGCGCAGCTGATGCAGTCGGGACTGTCCGCCGTCAAGGGCGACTTCGCCAAGAAGGCCGACTTCCGCACCGCGATGCGCGGCGCAACGGTCGATAGCCCGCGCGGCCCCTTCACCTTGTCGGCCGCCGGCAACCCGGTGCAGGACATCTATCTGCGCCGTGTGGACGGCCTGGAGAACAAGGTCGTGGAAGTCGCCGCGCAGAAGCTGGCCGATCCGGCCCGCGGCTGCAAGCTCTGACGCCACGTCCGCCACGGGAGGCCCCATGGACATCAGCATCCTGCTTATTCAAAGCCTGAACGCTTTCCAGTACGGCTTGCTGCTGTTCCTGGTGGCCAGCGGACTCACGCTGATCTTCGGCATCATGGGCATTATCAACCTTGCCCACGGCAGTTTCTACATGATCGGCGCCTATATGGCGTTTGCGCTGGGGCCGGTGATCGACCGCTGGCTGGGCGGCGGCTTCATCACCACGCTTGCCGTGTGCGTGGCGCTGGCCGCGGTGCTGGGCTACTTCCTGGAGGCGGCGTTCTTCAGCTACCTATACCACCGCAACCACCTGCAGCAGGTGCTGATGACCTACGGCCTGATCCTGGTGTTCGAGGAACTGCGCAGCATCCTGGTGGGCAACGACGTGCACGGCGTGCCGTTGCCCGCCTGGCTGCAAGGCAGCATCTCGCTGGGTGGCGTGATGACGTATCCGGTCTACCGTCTGTTCATCTCGGCGGTGGGCATCGCGGTGGCGCTGCTGCTGTACTGGGTGATCTCGCGCACGCGCCTGGGCATGATGCTGCGGGCCGGCGCCAGCAACCGCGAAATGACCGGCTCGCTGGGCATCGACGTGAACAAGCTATACCGGTTGGTGTTCGCGGCGGGCGTGGCGCTGGCCGCGCTGGCCGGCACCATCGCCGCGCCCGTGTCGTCGGTGTATCCCGGCATGGGCAACGGCGTGCTGATCATCTGCTTCGTGGTGGTGGTGATCGGCGGCATTGGATCGATCCGCGGCGCGTTCCTGGCGGCGATGCTGGTGGGGTTTGTCGAAACCTTCGGTCAGGTGTTGTTCCCTTCCGCGGCGGGGGTGCTCGTCTACCTGCTGATGGCGTTCATTCTTCTTTGCAAGCCCGAAGGGCTGTTCAAACAGGGCTAGCGACATGACGAAACTCCTACCCGTTGCAACGCTGCTGGCCTTGGCCGCCTTTGCCTGGAGCGGCAGCGACTACTACACCGGCCTGGCCATCAAGGTCATGATCTACGCCATCTTCGCGCTAAGCCTGCAACTGCTGGTCGGCGGCGCGGGGCTGGTCAGCCTGGGGCATGCGGCGTTCTTCGGTATCGGCGCCTATGCGGCAGCGCTGCTGTCGCCCGAATCGGAAGCCGCCAGCCTGTGGTGGCTGCTGCCCGCGGCCCTGCTGGCGGCGGCCGCCTACGCCGCCGTGACAGGCGCCTTGGCGCTGCGCACGCGCGGCGTTTACTTCATCATGGTCACACTGGCATTCGCGCAGATGGCGTATTACGTCTTCCACGACACCAAGGCAGGCGGCGGCAGCGACGGCATCTACCTGTACTTCAGGCCCGAGCTGTCGATTGCGGGCTGGTTGCCCTTCGACCTGGGCAACGGCACGACGTTCTACTACTTCGTGCTGGCCTGCCTGGCGCTGACGTGGGGCTTTCTGGCCTTGCTGCGGCGTTCACCATTCGGCGCGGCACTAGCCGGCATCCGCATCAATGAACAGCGCATGCGGGCCGCCGGCTATTCGACCTATCCGTACAAGCTGACCGCCTATGTGGTGGGCGCGACCCTGGCCAGCCTGGCCGGCTTCCTGTTCGCATTGAAAGACGGGTTCGTCACGCCCGAACTGCTGGCATGGGAACAATCCGGGCTGGTGCTGCTGATGGTGATCCTGGGCGGCATGGCCAGCCTGGGCGGCGCCGTGATCGGCACGGTGGCGCTGGTGCTGATGCAGGAGCTATTCCAGTCGCAAGCGCTGTTCGGCGACTATGCCCGCCATTGGCACCTGCCCTTGGGGCTAGCCATCATCGCGCTCGTGGCGCTGCTGCCCAACGGCATCGCCGGATTGCCCGCGCAATGGCGGCAACGCCGCGAGGCCCGTGCGGCAAACGCACGCGCTGCCGCGGCGGCAGCCACTTCCGCCCGCGCGCCTGTCCGCCTTCCGATCCAGGGGGAACCCCATGTCTGACCTTCTGCTTGCGGCCTCGGCCGTCACGCGCCGCTTCGGCGGGCTGACCGCCGTCAACGGCGTCTCGCTGGGCCTGGCGCGCGGCCAGGTGCATGCCGTGATCGGCACCAACGGCGCGGGCAAGTCCACGCTGATCAACATCCTGTCGGGGGAACTGGCGCCCACAAGCGGCCAGGTCATGCTGGGCGGGCGCGACGTCACGGCCTGGCGGCAGCCCGAGCGGGCGCGTGCCGGGCTGGGGCGCAGCTATCAGCGGTCTACGCTGTTTCCCGAACTGACCGTGTTCGAAAACTGCCGGCTGGCCGCGCAAGCGGGCCGCCAGCGCTTCTGGCATTGGTGGCGCCCGGCCTCGGATTGCCGGCGCAGCGCGGACCTGGCGCAGCATGCGCTGGAACGCACGGGACTGGCCGATGACGCCGCCCGCGCCGCAGGCTTGTTGCCGCACGGCCGCAAGCGCCAACTGGAGATCGCCATGTGCCTGGCCGGCGAACCGCAGGTGTTGCTGCTGGACGAGCCCCTGGCCGGCATGGGCCCCGAAGAGACGGACCGTATCCTGGACCTGCTTCACACCCTGAAGACGGGCCACGCGATCCTGCTGGTGGAACACGACATGGACGCCGTATTCCGCATCGCCGAGACCATCACCGTGATGGTCAACGGCACCGCCATCGCCAGCGGCACCCCCACCCAGATCCGCGCCAACGCGGAAGTGCGCACGGCGTACCTGGGCGAAGACACACAGGACGACGCGAAGGAAACCCCGCCATGCACGCACTGATCGAAGCCGGCGGCCTGCACGTGTACTACGGCGCCAGCCACGTGCTGCGCGGCGTGGACATGCACATTGCACCGGGCGAATCCGTCGGGCTGGTGGGCCGCAACGGCATGGGCAAGACCACCTTGATCCGCAGCCTGATGGGCCAGGTAAAAAGCGCGCAGGGCCAGGTACGGGTGGGCGGGCGCGACTGCACGCATGCCCAGCCCCACGCCATCGCACGGCTGGGCGTGGCCTACGTGCCCGAGGGGCGCGGCATCTTTCCCAACCTGAATGTGCGTGAAAACCTGCAAGTCGCGGCGCGCCCGGGCGTGCGCGGCGGACAGGACTGGACCTATGCGCGCGTGCTGGACACGTTTCCGCGGCTGCGCGAACGGCTGGGGCACGGCGGGCAGCAGCTGTCGGGCGGCGAGCAGCAGATGTTGGCCATCGGCCGGGCGTTGATGACCAACCCCGACCTGCTGATCCTGGACGAGGCCACCGAGGGGCTGGCCCCGCTGATCGTGGCGGAGATCTGGAAGATCATCCGCCAGATCCGCGCCACCGGTATGTCGGCCTTGATCGTGGACCGCAATTACCGGGCGGTGCTGGAACACACCGAACGCTGCCTGGTGATGGAAAAGGGCTTGATCGTGCAGGACGGCGACAGCGCGTCGCTGGCCCGGCAACCCGAGCAGCTGACGCGCTATCTGGGCGTCTAGGGCCCGTCGGCACGACAGGGCCCCAGCGCGGATCGCCCCTTAGATGATGGCTTCGATCAGGAACGGGCCGCGGCGCTTCAGGCCGTCTGCCAGCGCGCGGGCGAAACCTTCCACCGTATCGACGCTGACCGCCTCCACGCCCATGCCGCGGGCCAGGTGCGTCCAATCCAGATAGGGCTCTTCCAGATCCAGCATGCGGCGCGCATTGCGGCCCGGTTCCTTAACACCCACGTTCTTCATTTCGCCATGCAGCGTGGCGTAGGAGCGGTTGGCCAGGATCACCGTCAGGCAATCCAGATTTTCACGCGCCTGCGTCCACAGCGCCTGCAGGGTGTACATGCCGCTGCCATCGGCTTGCAGCGTGATGACCTTGCGGTCCGGGCACGCCACGGCGGCGCCGGTCGCCATCGGCAGGCCGATGCCGATGGCCCCGCCCGTCAGCATCAGCCAGTCGTGCGGCGCGCTGCTGGCGCTGTAGATCGGGAATTCGCGGCCTTGCGTGATGGACTCGTCGCACACGATGGCTTGCTCGGGCAAGGTGTGCGCGATCAGGATGTTCACGGCGGCGCCGGTCAGCTTGCCCGAAGCCGGCACCTCGTAGGCGGCGGCCGGCGTGGCCAGGCGCGGCGCGTCCGCGGCGATGCCCAATTCGTCCGCCAGCCATTCCAGCGCGTGCGCCAGATCCTGGTCGGCGCTCGCCAGCACCACTTGGTTGCTGTCCGGCGGCGCCAGCAGGCTGGGCTTGCCGGGATACGCGAAAAATCCCACCGGCGCCTTGGCTCCCGCCAGCACCAGGTGCTTCACGTCTTTCAGCTTTGCAACCGCCATGTCGATCGGATAGGGCAGGCGGTCGACCGGCGTGCGGTCGCCGCCGCGTTCGATGCGGCGGTTGGACGTTTCCGACATCAGGC
>Ga0256877_1000207_pt1 | contig 10576 bp, 1 predicted proteins | sample MC6MC0420MT_FD_186356 | JGI IMG/M metagenome (GOLD analysis project Ga0256877, IMG submission 186356) | Metatranscriptome of enriched soil aggregate microbial communities from Iowa State University, Ames, United States - MC6-MC0420-MT... | ecosystem: Environmental > Terrestrial > Soil >... | reverse complement strand
TGTGAATCAAACTGTTGCACTAAAGGCTCAACAAAAAGGCGTTCAGCGAGTGGGCGCCGGTGGGGAGGACACAGAGTTGCGCCTTGGCGTGGTGTTCAGCGAAGGGAAGGCGTTGCTGCTATTGCGTCTGCTGACACCGCTGCGTTCGCGCTCCCGTCGCCGCAGCTGAGCAGAGGTGGCCGCCAGCATGCTCTGCAGATAGGACTGCATCTCGCGCAGTTGCATCGCGTTTAATTGGGACAGGACATTAACGGGCCGAGCAGGTATCGCGGACGGGTCTGCTGCTGCTCCAGCCGCTGCGGGTTGAAGCGACTCCGCCGTTGCGAACATCGCCGCCATGCTGTCCTGAATGCGCGCGCGGAGCAGGTGCACCTGTTCCGCAACCGGTCCCTCCTCCGACAAAACGTCCTGCTGCAGCTCCTCCACGAGCGCGTCTTCGTCCACCTGCATGCTGCTAGAGATATGCAAGAGAACTGGCGGTTGCTGTTCCGCGACGGGGTCAGCGGCATGCGCGACGGAAACAGCGGCAGGGATGAGAGCAGGGAGAATCACGGCGGGAGCAGCGACAGCGGGGCTGGATGAAGAGATCGCGACAGGGGATGGGGCACTAATCTGCGGTGGGGCGACAGGCACCAGCGCGGCGGCGTCGGATGCTGCTGGAGCCGCAACCGCAGCAGCAGCTGAAAAAGACGCAACAGGCACAGGCTTAATCGGTGCAACAAATGCAGGTTCTGCCTCCACATCAACAGCCTCTGCTTGCGGTGTTGCCACCACCTGTGGAAGCGGTCGAGGGACAGAAGGAGCGGCGAACTCCGGCGCGACGAAAGGCATCATCGGAGACGAGTTCGACGCTTGCACCTGACTGCCCGTCGCTCCAGCACCGCCACTCGGCTGACTCAACTGTGACGTTGAGCTCTCGCGCGCCGGGGGAGCCAGCGCGGAAGGTGCTGCTTGTGCTGCTGCAGCGGCGGCTTGTGCCTGGTCGAGCAGCACTTCCCGAATCCAGCGCACCTGCGCCGCATCCATGTCGCGGTTCTGCTGGATGCTGTTGTGCGATCCACCCGGGCAGGTGAGAAGCCGCGAGCCTGGCGACTTGATGCGCGCCATCAGCGCACGAGAGTGCGAAACTGGAACGGACCGATCGCCCTCCGCGTGGAGCAGCAGCACAGGGCACGCCAGTGCCTGCGCCGCAAGCAGGTCGTCGTTCTTGATGAGAAAAGCGTTGAGCGCCGCTGCATCGCCACGGAATAAAAAGGCACGCTCAGCGATACCAACGCGCATGCCCTCAGCGGGGGCGGGGCAGATCGCCACGACCGCCGCAGCACGAAGACGCGCCGCAGAGACAAGGGACAAGTAGCCGCCCATGCTGGAGCCGCGCAGAATCAGCGGCACTCCGCGGGGCAACAGCGCCGCAAGCGCAGCGAGATCATCCAGCACCCGCCCATCCAATTGCCCTTCGCTGGCACCGTGACCACGGAGGTCCGGCACCAACGCCGCGAGTCCCGCCGCGCGACACGCATTCGCGAACGCGAAGTGGCTCTCCTTCTTGCTGCCGGCTCCGGGCAGCACCATCACCCCGCCCAGCGGCGGCGCGTCGGACTTCGCTGGGAGGAACAAGGCGTAGGCCATGCCGTCGCAGCGGCCAACCTGATCTGGAGGGGCATTCAGCTCGGCCTGGCTCAGGGTGCGCACGGCGGAGAGTTGACGAATGATGCCCGAGGGAACAGGCATGGAAGCAAACGCAGTCGCAGAGGCACCCAGCAGCGGCGCGCTGGATGGGCTAGCGTCAGTGCGCGTCTGACTGCCGTCGGCCGCCGCGGTTGGAGCGGAAGCCCCGTGATCAAGCTTGGCACGTTTGAACGCGGACATTTCCGAAGGCACAGAAGAAGCGACAGTTGCCTCGCTTGGCTTTTCATCAGCGGCAGCAGCAAATCCAGCGGCTGGGGCACTGGGTTGAGCGGGAGCCGGTTGCTTGCGCTTGCGGTCCGGCTTGAGCTGCTTGGATTCGTGCATTGCAAGCGCTTCGCCGAGCACCCGAAGTGCTGCATCAGGAGCAAATTCTTGGTCGTTCACCATCGGCGCCACAGCCTCCTGTATCTCATACATGCCCAGGGCCGCCTGGCGCAGCACCGCCTTGGACGTGGAGGCCACCTCGCCGACCGTGGTGAGGCTCAGCACTGCGAACAACCCGCTGAACGCCGTGCTCAGCGCCGAAGAGGAGGAAGGAGCACTACTAGCCGCACCGCCGGAAGGAGCCGCGGGCAAGCAAGACAGGAGGTGCGACAGCGGAGCCAGCGAAAAGGCCAAAGAAGGGTAGATGCCGGGGGCGCGCGGTTGCTCCTCGCCAGCTGCAGCAGCAGCCACAGTCGGCGCCACAGCCGCACTCCGTTTGAGAATCGGCACCGGCCCACCCCCGCTGTTGACCGCCGAAACGCTCCCCGGCGGGTTCGCCAGCAACTTTTGTTGTGCCTTCTTCACTTCGTGCGCCGCTAGCACTTCGGCACGCTGTTGCTCACGTTCGGCGCGCGACACAACGGGTGGACGCTCCAGCTGCGAGGCCGGGGTCAAGATCAAGCGCCGATCCACTGGAGCGGAGGGTGCCTTCTCCTCACCATCCAGCATGAGCGCATCTGGTTGATCTTCGCTTCCGCTGCTGAAGCTGCTGCCAGAACTGGGTGTGTCTTGCTGCTCCTCCGCCGCGGTCGAGCCAAGGCTGCTGTTGCTGGCATAGCTTGCTGAGAAGCGTGGTGAAGGGCTGACGGCCACGTTGCGCCGCTCGTTGAACTGCACGCGCTTCGCAACGGGACTGCTCGCGCGCAACGAAGGCGAGGGAGCCACGGAAGCAGCAGCTGCGGCTGCTTCGTCGACGGATTCCTCGCGTTCCAAAGGCCGCTTTGACCCCGCATGGCGAGAAGGCGAGGCTGATGGTGCTGCAGATGAAGCGGAAGGTGGAGCAGCAGCTGGAGCAGCAGGCCGATCATCCTCTTGCTGTTGTGCTGCTGCCTTCGCGGGAGAAGCCGGAGCCACAACCGGCGCAGCGGGTTTCACCTCAGCGGCAATGTCTGCGGCGCTGGGGAACACGGGTGCATCGATCGCCGGGCTTTCTTCAATCACAACCGCTGCCGCGGGTGTGGTCGCTGCAGCAACGCTGCTGATGCCTGCAGGTGGACTTGACGGCAGCAGCGTGGTTGGTGGACTGAACGATTGCGTCCGTGCCTGGAGCAGCGCCTCATGCGCCGCAGCTGCATCGGGCAGGGAGGCAGCCCCCACCGGCACCACGCCCACAGCAGATCCCAGTTGCGGCTGTGACGACGGCCGATCCGCGACGAATGCAGCAGGAGGGGAGTGGAACATGGGCTCGGACAGCACCTGAAGTGCCTCCAACGGGGCCGCCGGAGCAAGTCGCACTGCACGCGCAGGAGCAATTACGGGCTGTTCAGCCTCCGCCTCGCTCACAGCACGGCTAACGGCGGCAGGTGCAATGGAAGGTTCGCTCTTCTCGTCATCTTGCGTTTCGTCTCCAGGCATGATCGGCGCCTGCACCACCTGCGCCTGCGCCTGCGAGATCGACGAGCCCATCGGCAGCGACAGCGACGAGGCGAAGTCGGAGGACTGCCTGCGATCCACGGCGGGGGCAGCAGCAGCAGAGGAAGCAGCGGAAGTGGAAGCGGCCATCGGTGCTGCGCCGGACGCAGCAGCGGGAGCAGCCACGGGTGGAGGTGAAGCAGACGGCTGGCGCGACGATGAGGACGGAATGGGTTCCGATAGCGGCACCGGCGACGAAGCAGCGGCTTCTTGCCTGCTCTTCACATTGCCAGCCGTCGGCTGCGAGACAGTAAAGCCGCTGGGTGCGGAGGACGACAGCAGGTCCGATACTTGGCGCACTGACAAGCTCGGATCGGATGCATGCACAGCAGGGGCAGAGACAGCCGCGGCCCCATCGTCCACGTCCATCGCCTCCGCCGCATCGGACTCCTTCGTTGGAACGGAGGAAGCATCTCCTCCAACTGCTTCAACGGAAACGGCACGAGAGAGCGGGAAGGGAGACAAGGTGCCTTGAACGTGGCTCGGCGCGCGGACCGGCTTGCTCGGTTCGGCCTGGGCCACTGCATCACCAGCTGCCGAAACCGGCACCGGTGCCTCCTCGTCTACGGGCTCGAGGTCTTGCATCTGCGAGGCGGTACGTTCCATCCACTCCGGCCGGGCAGGGGCAGCTGCAGCAGCACTGGACTGGCCAAGGGCGACGGGAGCCTCCACCTCGTCGCTGGGCAGCACGTCCGCGACAGCACTCAAACGCGCAAGCAAGTTGGCACCCTTCGCGCGGCGTGCCTGCCGGTGTGCGGAGAGGAACGATGACGGATGCGCCCTGGAGGACGCCGCAGAGGCCGTGGAAGACTTGCTGCCCGGTGCGCTTCCCGGACCACCGCCGCCTCCTCCAGAACTCGTCACCGCCGTGTTGCTGGGGCTTGGTCCTGCGGCGGCGGGCGTGGAAGGAGGTGGAGGCGACAGCAGTGCTGGTCGGTCGAACAGCATCGATGCTGGTGGAGCGGATGCGTTCGGTGCTTCGCCTTCGCCTGCATCGTCGTCTGCCGCGACTTCAAGCTGCAGGTCGTTTGCGTCGTCACTTTCATGTTGCTGCTTGTCGTGCGCAGCGTCGCCACCAGCTGGACCGATCGATCCATCGCTCTCACGCGTATCCTTCTCTGGCGTGTGCTCGACCGCGCCCTCCGCGCCGCCCGCTCCTCCTTGAAGTGCACTTTCGTCGGCGTCATCGTGAAGTCCAACAGCGCTGCATCGCCACCCCCGCCTCCGGTGGCCAGACTTGCCGGAGGGACAGAGCCGCCAGCGGGAGCGAGCGGAACCGGAGCGACAGCGGCGGCTTGCGCGGCGGCTGCAGGCTCGTGCTGTTGTGCGGCTGTAAGCGGCACCTGCCAGTCCTGCAAGTCACCTGCCTCAGCCCTCTTGCGGCAGGCCGCGACAAAGTCCGGATGTCCGTGGAAGTGCAGACGGGCCAGTGGTGTCAACGTGCTGTTGCGCGCGCGGGCCGCGAACGTATGCACCCAGAAGCGCACGGCGGCGGCCCTCACGGATGTCTGCGAATGACGCATCGCCAGCGTCAGCACGTCGATGAACAGCACATCGGCGGCGGGTGACGGCGAAGGGAATGCTTGCGCTTGTTGCCCCTGCGCTCCAGCAGCAGGCACCTTCGCGACCGGGGTGGACAGCAGCGCAAAGTCGTACGCGCGTTGGCCCCACGCGGCGCGAAACGCCGTCAGCGCCGCATCAAACAGTCCCACAGCGTCCTCGATGGCGGCGCGCAAACTGCGTGGCTCGGGGCTAGGCGGGGGCGGGCTTCCCGAGTCGCCGAGAGAAGCCGACGCATCCAGCTCGCACAGCAGCGCGTGGAAGGCAGGCATAAGGCGCAGCAGCCACGCGATTCCATCCAGGCTGGCCGGGTCGGGTGCCGAGGACAGCCGCCGCATCAGCGCGGTCAGCGAGGCAAGGAAAGGAAAGAAAGCCGCGAGATCGAGTTGAAGCGATGCCTTCGCAGTTCCGGCAGTGTGAGCTCCTCCGACATCACTCATGGCGTCCGGGCTCGGCAGCACGCGCTGTGCAGAATTCGAGTCGCGTCGCACAGCTTCCTCCAGCACAGCACAGATCAGCCGATGCAAAGCGGCATCCGCGTGCGTTTTCCAGTTGCGCCAGTTGGGTAGCGAGGATACGCCGCCGCTGCCGGAGCTGGATGAGGACGAGGAGCGGGCGCGCTTGGACTGGAGCAAGCGCAACTTCGCACCGCCTCCAAGGGCCAAACCGGAAGGAGTCCGATCATCCGCCGCGTGCATTTCGTCAGCGAGTGCCGCACACACGCGCATCAGCACGCCGAACCCCTGTGATCCGCACCGCTGCGTGCCGCCATTGCTGCCGCCATTGCTGCCGCCATTGCCAGCGATGACATGGTCGCGCATGTGGTCGCCCAGCGTGGCCACCACGAGCGAGGACACATCCGGCAAGCCCGCAAGGACGCTGTCCGCTGTGGCGGAAGGCGCGGCCGCAGCAGATGAGTCCGACGCGTCGCGCGACAGCTGCGCCAGCTGCGCGACCAATGATGTGCCTGATGCAAACGCGGCCATGCTCATCTCTGCGGCAGATTCCATCGAATCCAATCCAGGGAGTGCAAACCGCACAGGCAGCAACAGCGTACGCAACAGTAGCTCGACAGCCATCTCCGCACGCTCCATCGCGGCGTTCTCCGCGGCAGGGTCACGCACCCAGAGCGCTCCGTCGCTTTCATACGACAAACGCTGCACAACACTGTTGGCCAGGTTGCGCGCCGTGCGCTGCAGCATGCCGTCGCCACCTCCGGCGTTAAGCTTCTCGCTCGGCGCCAGGGATGACGCGGAAGAAGGCGCTGTAGCAGCGCCTCCGCCGCTGACGCCCCCGGCTCCATGCTCCATGCTATTGTTGAGGTCCAGCCCCTGCAGGCCTCCGAATGACGGCGAGCCGGGCGCGGGTGGGGATCCCGACACGGAAGAGGAGGCCAGCAGCGTCGCCGAGGGAAGTAGCTGCTGCACCAGCGTGTGCTGCACGCCGATCTGCATGCGCCACAGCAGCAGCGCAAATTGCTCACGGACGGTGGCGGACTGGATCATGGAGGTCGCGGGTGAAAGCTGGGTGCGCATGAGCTCCTCCAGAAAGCCGAGCATGTGGTGTGCCGCCGTGAGCTTCTTCTTGCCCGGCTGCACACCCGCGAGAGGCTCTTCGTCGCAAACGCGCAACAAGTGCGCCTGCGCGAGATTGTCCATGTGCTCCAGGAAGCGCTGGAGCAGCGAATCGGTCTGGCTCACGCTGAAGGTCGATCGCGCTGTGTCGCTGAGCAGCGGAACGAAAGTTGCGCACCATACGCCGAGCAGCGCTGATAAGAAGGGACTGGCGGGTGGGGTGAGCGGCTCCACAGCACCAGCGGCGGCGGCAGCCGCGCCATTCGTCGCCGTGGACACCGAGGGAGCCGACAGCGGTGTCGGTGTGGCGTTGTATCCCGCATCATTGCTCTCGCGCGGAGGGGAAACTGTTGATGGCAATGGCACCGCTGAGAGCGGAGCGAGCCAGTCTCCTAGCCCCAGCGCTTCGATCGTGGGCCGATGGGCCAGCCAGGCTTGCAGCAGGTCCATCTGCTGCAGGGCGTTGAAGGCCACACGCTGCGCCATTCGGTCGGAGGTGCCAGCATTGTTGCCCGGCGCGAGGACAGAGGAGCTCCACAGCAGCGCTGAATGTTGCCATGCTTGGAAAAGCGCATGCAACAGCGAGCGAGGAGCATTGCCCGCTGCAGCCGAAGCCAGCGACGCCTCCCTCTGCCTCCGCTGCTGCTTGTCGCGTCCCTCGCGTGCCAGAGCCCATTCAATGAGGTACTTGTACAGCGCCAGTGCCGCCTGCCACTCCGTGTTGCCGTTAATGCGGCGCAGAACCTTTTGGCTCAGGTACGCCACAACCCACGTCAGGAATGCCTGCCGCGATGACGACGACGCGGGCGCGTCCAGCAGCCCCGCCACCAAGCGCGGAAGTAGTAGGAGAGGATCGCTCTGCCCTTGCTCGCTCGCGGGAAGCGCGTTGCTGTCCAATGTCAGCGTAGAATCCAGCGTGTTCTGCATGCCGGCGGAGAAGGACATGGATTCGCTCAGCGACAGCGAGAAGGACTCAGCTTCGTCCTCTTCGCCGGAAGCAAACTCGTCGCCTTTCGAGGACAGGTGGCTCGCACGCGACGCGCGCGTGGCTTCTCCCTCCTCATGCCGCCGCCGCTCGAGCTCGTCCGCAGCACGCCATGCTTCCAGCACCGCCGTGTAGGCCGCGGCGCGCGTATGCGCCGCAGCGGGCGTGAGCGTGCTGTTAGGAAGGGCTTCCTCGTATGGCAGCAGCCCCGCTACTGCTGCAGCGGAAGCGTTCTTGCCTCGGAGCAAGAGCGCAAGCACTTTGGCGATCAGCTCGTCGTACACCGCGCTGAGTCGATGCGGCGGCGACGGCAGCAGAGCAGGAGACGACGGCGACGCGGCAGAAGATGGGGCAGCAGCAAGCGAAGCGCCGGCCTGACTGACTGATCGCCCTCGCGACATGAAATGCTCCGCGACGATCGCGATCCAGCACCGCAGAATCGCCGCGACCACTTTGCTCGACGTGTCCGTCGACAGCTGGAGGAGAATGGGTTTCATTAGCAGGGCGAAGAAGCGGCTAGTGCCCTTCCCCGGCCCTCGCTCAGCAGAGACTGCGGGAGCAGCAGCAAGTGGAGCAAGCGCACCGGACGCAGATGCAGCTTTCTTCGCCGCGTGCCTTGCGCGATCCAGCTCGAGCTGCTTCGCGCGCTCCTCCTGCAGCAGCGCGCGGGCCACCCACAGCCACATGCGTTCAAACAGCGCGCACTTGACTCCAGTGATCGGTGAGCGAAACCACGGCCTCAGCAGACCCAGAAGAGTGTTGATGGGCAAGGCGGCCGTTGAGCGAATGCTGCTGCCACTGTTGCCGGCCGAGGCACTGCTGGCCGCAGCCGAGGACGAGGCAGACGAACGTGCTGCCTCCTTCGCGATGAGCACCGCAGCGCTGGCGTTTGCGAGCAGCGGCCCGATGACGTGCAAGTACACGCGCAGGAGCGTCATAGTTTCCAGATGCAGCGCCACCATCCGCTGCTCAAATTGCGCGTGCTCGGCGCTGCTGCCCGCAGCGGAAGCGGCGTTCGCGGCGGCAACAGTCGCAGCTGCCGCCACAGCCTGACTGACCGCTGTACGAGCTTGGGTCTTCTCGAGCTCCAATTGTTTCACACGCGCGTTCAGCTCCGTTTCCACCTGCTTCAGCCAATCCTCCGTCATGAAGCGCCGGAGGAAGGATTCGGCCAGCGGCTGCAGTGGTGACGGCGCTGCGGCGGCTCCAGCGGCGGGCGAGGACGGGCGCAGCCATCGGTCGTTGATTAGTAGGAAGTGCACCAGGTCCAGACTGTTTCCGCGTGCCTCCCGTCTATTCTCCAGCGAAGGTTCCTTGCCTCTGCTAGACACGGTGGTAGTGGACGCGCCGCTGTTGGCGGAAGGGGCGCTTCTCACCGGGTCGGGCAGCTGCACCGTCGACGCCGCAAAGAACGCAGCGGGAGACAAGTTCGGCTCGATCGCGAGCGGAAGCAGCCAGGTCAAAATGCCACCGGCACCTCCAGAAGCATCGGCTGGGAGCTGCAGCGCGCGCATCTCGCTGTCGTTGGCTCGGACGAACTTGCGCAGCGCGCCAAGCATCTCCATCTGCAAACGCTGCGCATAGATGCTTGCGCGCGAACGACTCGACGTCGATGCAACCGCCGCCGCTGCCGCCGCCGCCGCCGCCACTTTCGATGGTGAGCTGCCCACCGATCCGGCAGTGGAAGACAAATTGTTCGCAGACTTCGTCTGCCCCAGCATCTGTTCCGCCACGAGCACAAACGCCCGCATGACATCCGGCAGGTAAGCCGCAAACACCGTCGGCCGGATGCGCTGCTCGGACAGCATCCATGCGGCCAGCATGCGAATTCCGGAGTCGGACACGCGAAGGAAAAACGAGAGCACCGTGTCCACGCCGTCAAGGCTATCGATGCCAGCAGCAGCCGGCTCGGCAACCGAGTCGGATGTGTCCACAGGCACGGCAGCTGCAGCGGCGGCACCACCCGTCGCATCGGTCGCTTCCAGGCGCATCCGTTGTTCCGCCCTGCGCTTTCGCGCGAACGTTTTGCCGCGTGGCACAGGGAAGTGCTCGACGAGCGCGGGAATGTACAGATAGTACGTCATCAGGCGCACCACCACCTGCCACAGCGCTGACAGCGCGTCTGAGAATGCGGTCTTCGCCGGCTTCCGCTGCGGCTGCGCAATCGCAGCGAAGTCGAGTGCGCCGCTGCGGCAGGGACCGTCCAGCCCCGGCACGCCGAGAGACAGATCGGCGAGGAGCGTGGGGAAGAAATCGGACATGGCGATTGACAGCCACTGCACATCGTCCTCACTGAGCATAACGAAGCTGGACGTGCTTCCAGACGAAGAGGAAGCAGCAGAGACGCTCTGGATATCCGTCGCTGCACCCGCTGCTGCTGCTGCGGCCGCGGAAGCCTTGGGCTTTTGCGTGCGATGCAGGTCGTACAGTTCCTGATACATCGCTGCCCGCTTCCTTATCCACGCGTTCGTTTGTTCCCTGTGTTCATCCGCGATCGCTGCCGGCCTGTCCACCTGTGCCGTCAGCGCGACGGCCTCGCGCCGCACCTCGTCCTCCTTGCACAGGCGCTGCAGCAGCGTCAGCGCGTCGCTCGCTTGCCGGGAGGGGGGCGTCGTATTGCCGGGAGGAGGGTTCCAAGACCAGTTCGTGTTGCTGCCGCTGGAAGAGGACGCATCGCTCTTCTTGCCGCTGCTGGACGACGACGAGCCCGTCGGGGCCGCCTTGTGGCTGTGCCCGCTGCTGCTGCTGCTCGAAGCGCCACCGCTGCGCACACTCGCAGCGCCGACAGAGCGAGCTGCGTGTTCGTCCCCGTGCGGTGGCATGGCGGCTGCGGGTGCCGCTGGGTGGAGTGGGGGCAAGTGGTCCATCCCGA
>Ga0256877_1000199_pt1 | contig 10832 bp, 8 predicted proteins | sample MC6MC0420MT_FD_186356 | JGI IMG/M metagenome (GOLD analysis project Ga0256877, IMG submission 186356) | Metatranscriptome of enriched soil aggregate microbial communities from Iowa State University, Ames, United States - MC6-MC0420-MT... | ecosystem: Environmental > Terrestrial > Soil >... | reverse complement strand
GGGGGTGTGCTGGCAGCTGTGTTTCGGTTTTTGGGGGGTGTGGTGGGTGGGTTTTTGCTTTAGGGGGTTGGCGCTGATTGTGGTTCCGCCCTTACGGCGGGTCACTTTTTCCAAGAGCCACAAATGTAAACAAAAAGGCCCTGCTCCTGGCTTGGCCCTCCTTCGCCGGAGTGAGGGGACCTCGACGAAGGAGAGGCCAAGCCAGGAGCAAAGACACTTGGTTACTTGGTGTCCTTTCAAGTAACTCACCGGAGGCGAAACGCTTCTGCCGTTAGGCGGAACCCATCAGCGATACCCGAGATCCCGGATCAGCACGCATCCAAAAACCCGAAAAACACCCATAAAAAACCCCACCGAAGTGGGGTTCTTTCAACGCAGTGTCTCGATCTTACGCTTGAACAACCGGAATCTTGGCGTTCGCAGCGGACTCACGGAACTCGGCGATCTGGTCGAAGCTCAGGTAGCGGTAAACATCGGCAGCCATGCTGTCGATCTTGCCCGCGTACTCCAGGTACTCCTCGACGGTCGGCAGGCGACCCAGGATCGACGCTACGGACGCCAGCTCAGCCGAAGCGAGGTAAACGTTCGCACCATCACCCAGACGGTTCGGGAAGTTACGCGTCGAGGTCGAAACCACGGTCGCGTTCGGGTTCACACGTGCCTGGTTACCCATGCACAGCGAGCAGCCCGGCATTTCCATGCGCGCGCCAGCCTTGCCGTAGATGCCGTAGTAGCCTTCTTCGGTCAGCTGGTGAGCGTCCATCTTGGTCGGCGGCGACAGCCACAGACGAGTTGGCAGCTGACCCTTGACCTGATCCAGCAACTTGCCGGCAGCGCGGAAGTGACCGATGTTGGTCATGCACGAACCGATGAACACTTCGTCGATCTTCTCGCCAGCAACGCTGGACAGCAGACGGGCGTCGTCCGGGTCGTTTGGCGCGCAGAGCACAGGCTCGTTGATCTCATCCAGATCGATTTCGATGGTTTCGGCGTATTCGGCGTCGGCATCGGCTTCCATCAGTTCCGGGTTGGCGACCCAGGCTTCCATCGCTTGTGCGCGGCGTTCCAGGGTGCGTGCATCGCCGTAGCCTTCGCTGATCATCCAGCGCAGCAGGGTGATGTTGGAGTTCAGGTACTCGGTGATCGACTCTTTCGACAGCTTGATGGTGCAACCGGCAGCCGAGCGTTCAGCCGACGCGTCGGACAGTTCGAAAGCCTGTTCCAGCGTCAGGCCTTCCAGGCCTTCGATTTCCAGGATGCGGCCGGAGAAGGCGTTTTTCTTGCCCTTCTTCTCGACGGTCAACAGACCTTTCTGGATCGCGTAGTAAGGAATGGCATGAACCAGGTCACGCAGGGTGATACCAGGTTTCATCTTGCCTTTGAAGCGAACCAGGATCGACTCTGGCATGTCCAGCGGCATGACGCCGGTGGCCGCGGCGAACGCAACCAGACCGGAACCGGCCGGGAACGAGATGCCCATCGGGAAACGGGTATGCGAGTCACCACCGGTACCTACAGTGTCCGGCAGCAGCATGCGGTTCAGCCAGCTGTGGATGATGCCGTCGCCCGGACGCAGCGAAACGCCGCCACGGGTCATGATGAAGTCAGGCAGGGTGTGGTGGGTCTTGACGTCGATCGGCTTTGGATAGGCCGCGGTGTGGCAGAAGGACTGCATCACCAGATCAGCGGAGAAGCCCAGGCACGCCAGGTCTTTGAGTTCGTCACGGGTCATTGGACCGGTAGTGTCCTGGGAACCGACGGTGGTCATCTTCGGTTCGCAGTAGGTGCCCGGACGGATACCGACGGTGCCGCAGGCCTTGCCGACCATTTTCTGCGCCAGGGTGTAACCCTTGGTGCTGGCCGCAGGCTCTTCAGGCAGCTTGAACAGGGTCGAAGGTGGCAGGCCCAGCTCGGCACGTGCCTTGCTGGTCAGGCCACGGCCGACGATCAGCGGGATACGGCCGCCGGCGCGGACTTCGTCCAGCAGCACAGGGGTCTTGAGTTCGAAAGTGGTGATCACTTCGTCGCTGTCGTGCTTGGTGACTTTGCCTTCGTACGGGTAAACGTCGATCACGTCGCCCATGTTGATGTTCGAGACATCGAATTCGATTGGCAGAGCGCCGGCGTCTTCCATGGTGTTGTAGAAGATCGGAGCGATCTTGCTGCCGAAGCAGAAACCACCTGCGCGCTTGTTCGGCACGTAAGGGATGTCGTCACCGAAGAACCACAGGACCGAGTTGGTCGCCGATTTACGCGAGGAACCGGTACCGACCACGTCACCGACGTAGGCGATAGGGAAGCCTTGACCGCGCATTTCTTCGATCTGCTTCATCGGGCCGATGGCGCCTTGCACGTCAGGCACGATGCCTTCGCGAGCCATTTTCAGCATGGCCAGGGCGTGCAGCGGGATGTCAGGACGCGACCAGGCATCCGGTGCAGGCGACAGGTCGTCGGTGTTGGTTTCGCCGGTGACCTTGAAGACGCGCAGGCTGATCTTGTCGGCCAGGGTAGGGCGCTTCTGGAACCATTCGCCGTCAGCCCAGGACTGCAGCACGCCTTGAGCGTGTGCGTTGCCATTCTTGGCTTTTTCAGCGACGTCGTGGAAGGCGTCGAACATCAGCAGGGTGTGCTTCAGTTGCTCGGCGGCAACAGGAGCCAGCTCGGCATCGTCCAGCAGGTCGACCATGGTCACGATGTTGTAGCCGCCCTGCATGGTGCCGAGCAGTTCTACAGCGCGTTTCTTGTCCAGCAGCGGAGAAGTGACTTCGCCCTTGGCCACGGCGGAGAGGAAACCGGCCTTGACGTAGGCAGCTTCGTCAACGCCCGGTGGAACGCGATTGGTGATCAGGTCAAGCAGGACAGCTTCTTCGCCAGCCGGTGGATTCTTCAGCAGCTCGACCAGGCCTGCAGTTTGTTCGGCGTTAAGCGGCTGGGGCACGATACCCTGGGCGGCACGCTCTTCGATGTGTTTACGGTAGGCTTCAAGCACAGTATTACCCTCATCAGTGGTCCCAAATGGGTGTCCGGGACGCTCATCCGGAAAAAGTCCGCGACCGTGCATGTCAAAACTTTTTGAGTTTTTGGGCAGGAAGCTGACGATCTCCAACAGAAGCTGTTTTCAAAGTTTTACGCCTGCATGAACGGCTCTGGGAGGGAGGGGACGCAGGCTTACGCCTGCGTCGAACCGTACTGCGGGGTAAGGCTCCATAGGGAAGGTGGCGCTTGCCGACTTTCCGTACAGATCCTGGACTGTGCTCGTGACGCTTTGAAAACAGCTTCCAACGGACATTGGCGCCTTAAAAGGCCCGGTGATTCTACGGCAAAAAAAGGCAGAAGGTAAGTTAGCCCCTACATCTTCGGGGGTGTACCCCGTTAGACAAAGGGCTAACATGCAGGCCTGTTTTGTCCGCTGCCGTGTTTTTCCGCCATGCCCAATCACATCATCAAGACGCCCTGCGTGGGCCTGTGCTCCACCGTTTACGGGGATCTCGTGTGTCGGGGGTGCAAGCGCTTCCACCATGAAGTGATCCACTGGAACGGTTACACCGAGGAGGCGAAACGCGCGGTCTGGCTGCGTCTGGAGCAGTTGCTGGTGCAGGTGATGGCAGCCAAGGTGGAAGTGTTCGATGCAGACAAGCTGCGCCAGCAGCTGGAACAACGCAAGATCCGTTTCGTGCCGCAGCAGTCCGAATACTGCTGGGCGTATCAGCTGATCGCCCGAGGGGCTCGGGTGATCAGCAATCTGGAAGCCTATGGCATGGTGCTGCTACCGGAATTTCGCGACTGGGGCCTGCCCGAACTGCGCGATGCCATTGATCGGGAGTTCTTTCTGCTGTCCGAAGCCCATTACGAGCGCTACATTGCGCCGGGGTTCCTGAAGGACGCCTTGCAGACATGACTGGCGTTGCTCAGTCCTGCGCAAGTGCACTGAGAATCCGGTAGGCGGCATCGATCCGCTCTGCGTTGGGGTAGTGCTTGTTGGCCAGCATCACGATCCCCAGCTGCTTTTCCGGCATATAGGCGATGTAGCCCCCAAATCCCTGTGTCGAGCCGGTCTTGTTGATCCACACATCGGTCCGAGTTTTTTCCGGGGGTACGATAGCGGTTACGGGCGTGGCGTCGAGAATCATCCTCGATGAATTGCCCTCCTGCAGCACCTTCAGCGACACCGGCAGCGGGTATTGCTCCCAGATCAGATCCTGAGTCATGCCCCCGGCCTGGAAATAGCCGGTGTGGGTATCGGTGATCGCCTGCTGAACCTTCTGGTCGAGTGTGATCAGGTTCATGTTGGCCTGCATGAAGTGCGTGAGGTCGTCCGCGCTGGATTTGATACCGTACGCCTCCGACGACAAGACCGCCGTCGCCATGCGCGCTGGCTCGCCTTCTGCGGTGTACCCCTGCGCATAAGAAGCGGCCTTCGCTGCTGGGACATCAATGTAGCTGTTCTTAAGGCCAAGGGCTGGAAACACGCGTTTTTCCATCATCGAGGTGAAGTCTTCACCCATGGCCTGGGCCGTGATCAGCCCCAGCGTGCCGATGCCGGGGTTGGCGTAGGTGCGACAGGTGCCCTCCTTGCAACTGGGTTTCCATTGCTCGAAGTACTGCATCAGTTGCTGATTGTCCTTGATACCGTCCGGTACCTGCAGCGGCAGGCCTCCAGGGGTATGGGTGCCCAGGCTGAGCAGCGAAACATCACCGAACGGGTGGTGGGCGAGGTTGGGCAAGTAACGGCTGGTCTTGTCCGTCAGGGAGAGTTTGCCGTTGAGTTGCGCGTAGGTCGCGGCAGTCGCGGTGAAGGTTTTGCTGATCGACCCCAGCTCGAACAGGGTGTGCTGATCGACAGGCTGCCCGGTGTCCTTCGATGCAACGCCGTAATTGAAAAAGTGTGGCTTGCCAGCGACGACCACCCCTACGGCCATGCCCGGTATGGCGTATTTTTCGATCATGGGTCGTAGCGCGGTGTCGACGACGGATTCCAGTCTGGCATGGTCGTCCACGGCGGCGTGGCTGAATGGGGCAAGGGTAAAGGCAAGCAGTGCAGCGATTGCAGATCGGCCGGTGTTTTTGTTTTGTAGCAGTGGCATTCCCTGTCTCCAGCATCGTCTCGAAAGCGCGAATTATCCCCGCTAACCGCGAGCCGCCGCCAGCACCCCTTTTCTGAAATGAATGTAGGACACAGCACTTGCAGGCGGCCGGGCATTCCACATTTTGTTTAGTGCTGCGCCATTTCCTTCATCAAATGCTTCAGTGCTTCCTCGCTCTTGAGCACCAGCACATCACTTTCCAGCGAGTCGAGCACCACTTCAGCGGTATTGCCGATCAGCGCGCCTGAAATCCCCGTTCTGCCCACTGTTCCGATGACCGTCACGGCCGCCTGCAAATGATGCGCGGTATAAGGAATCAGCACGTCTGCCGGACCTTCGGCGACGTGCAGATGGGCATTATCGACCTCAAATTCTGTCTGAAACGCCCTGCACTGTTCTCGGTACTTGCCTTCGATGGTCGAGGACAGCTGATACACCGGATCCGCCGCCGACAGCATGGGCGAGGGGTGGGCGGTGATGACGTGCAACTCGCCTGCGGCCATCTCGGCGATTCGGTGGCCGTGTTGAACGATGCTGTAATGCAGGGCCGAGTGCTCACCATCAGGGTTGCCAACGTCCACTGCGGCCAGGATGGCGCCGCCTTCCCACGGCCGGCCGGTCTTGACCATCAGCACCGGGCAGGGGCAGTAGCGCAGCAGTTTCCAGTCCGCGGGCGTGAGCAGGGCTCGTTTAAAAGTGCTGTCAGGGAAGTGCTGTTTGATGACCAGATCCGCCCCTTGAGCCTGTTGTGCCCTGACAATGGTCTGGTGCGTGGTTTCGTGCCAGTCCTGCTCGGTGGTGGTCTTGATGCCCTTGGCGTCCAGTACGTGCCTGAGGTCGGTAAGCAGCTCGCCGTGATCGAGCTTTTTATCGCACACCAGCAAATGCAGGCTGGCCCCTGTCGCGCGGGCTATCAGGCAGGCACGCGGCATGGCGAGGTTGGCAACCTTGTCGGTCTCGGCGCTGGGTTCGATGACAACCAGAATCTTGCTGATCGATGGCATGGTCTTGTCTCCCGGGAAGGCTTGATAAGCGTTCGACCCTGTGTGTTCGTTGATTGACTATAGTTGCCCACCGTCAATCGGGGCGTTGATCAGGGTCATGGCTTTCGCACGCAAAGAGGCTGGTTCTGCGCCCCGAGGCCCGTATAATGCAGCGCCTTGCCCAGCCAGCCATTTGTGAACCCATGCAGATTTATCCAGAAGTCGACGCTTTCCTGCTTTGCCCCACGCCTGACAGTTGGGTCCAGGCCGCCTTGCAGAATCTGGACATCCTGCTAATCGACCACGCGAACAATGAGAAGAAAGCCGCCGGTGCGGCGTTTCAGTTCATGTTCCAGTACAACGACAAATTCGACCTGCTGGCCAAGATGTCGCGTCTGGCACGTGAAGAGCTGCGTCACTTCGAGCAAGTGATCGGCATCATCAAGAAGCGTGGCATTCCCATGGCCAATATCAGTTCGGCCCGTTATGCCGGGTCGCTGCGCAAGTTAGTGCGTAATCACAACCCCTACCGTCTGACCGATGCGCTGGTGGTGGGGGCCATTGTCGAGGCGCGCTCCTGTGAGCGTTTCGCCGCACTGGTTCCGCACCTGGATGCCGACCTGTCGAAGTTCTACGCCAGCCTGCTGAAATCCGAGGCTCGGCATTTTCAGGATTATCTGAAGCTGGCGTATCTGTACGGCGATGAGGCGGATGTCGACGCCAAGATCGAAGAAATCCGCCTGGCCGAGCGCGAGCTGATCGAAAGTCCGGATGAGGATTTCCGGTTTCACAGCGGTGTGCCTGCTTTCTAAGCCTTTCCAGACCAAGCCCTTCCAGAGAGTAGCAAGCCGCTTCTGCCCAATGCGTAGGAGTCCGGCTTGCCAACGATTGAGTGCGAAGCGCTCACATGACCTGCTGCAATCCGCCCGTCCGACAAGCACGCTTGTCCGGAGCCTTGCACCTTAAAAAATGTTTCATTGTGTGTTTGCTGCCTAGGCAGTAATATTTCATCCATTCACTGCCTAGGCAGATAATGGGTGACTAACAATGGCGCATTTCACTCCCGAAACGTTTCACAACAGCTTGCTGGGCATGCTGCTGGGGCGTACCGAGAATCTCAAGAACCGCATCCTCGACAAGCATCTGGAACCCCAGGGCGTCACGGCTCAGCAGTACAAGGTGCTGATCATGATCGCCAGGTTCGGTGCTGAAACCCCGGCCGATCTGTGTCGCATGCTGTCGCTGGACAGCGGCTCGATGACCCGCATGCTCGATCGTCTGGAACAAAAGGATTTACTGACTCGCGCGCGGTCCGAAGCGGACCGTCGTCAGGTTCGCCTGGTGCTGACAGAGGTCGGGCAGGCGCTGTCGGACCTGCTGCCTCAGATCGGCGCACAGGCGATGAACGAGATGGTTGGCGTTCTGGAAGAAGGCGAACTGGCCACCCTGGAAAAGATCCTCACCAAGATTCTGGTTGCCTCGGCCGATCCCATCACTCTCGCCCGGTTGGCAGAAAAATGAACATTCGACCCCGGCAGGGCAATGCCTTGCGTACTTCGTTAAGCCTGGTGTTTGTCGCGCTGGTCATGGCTGGCTGCGCCAATTCCAAGGGCCTGAACGCCGAAAGTGTGGGCATTGACGCCAACAGTCTGCAGGCCGGACAAAGTCTCAAGGGCGTCAACCTGTCCCCGGCCGCCTGGCCGAAACCCGACTGGTGGACCAGTCTGGGCGATCCGCAGCTCAACGGCCTGATCGGCGAAGCATTGCGTGACAGCCCGGACATGCAGATCGCCGCAGCCCGCACCCATCAGGCCACGGCCGCTGCGTACGGCGCCGATGCCGAGCGCATGCCAACGGTCGACGCCAATGCCGGTATCAGCCGTTCGCGACTGGCCCGTGATCAGGACCCGAGCGGGGAGGGTGGCCGTTACAGCACCCTGCGCAGCCTGGGGACGAGCTTCAACTACAACTTCGATCTCTGGGGCGGCCAGCGTGCGGCGTGGGAGGCGGCGTTGGGTCAGGCCCGCGCTACCGAGGTGGACCAGCGTGCGGCACAGCTGACCCTGGCCGCCGATGTCGCCCGCGCCTACAGCGATCTGGGTCAGGCCTACATCGTTCGCGATCTGGCGGCCGACGACCTGAAACGCACGCGGCAATTGCTGGAGCTGGGCGCCCGTCGCTTCAAGTCCGGCATCGACAGCGAGTACCAATACCAGCAGACCGAAAGCCTGGAAGCCAGCTCTCGCGAGGCCTTGGTCGACGCCGACAAACGCCTGCGCACCGCCAAGATCACCCTGGCCGTGTTGATGGGCAAAGGCCCGGATCGCGGCGAAGAGCTGGCGCGTCCGACCGTGCTGAAGCCTGCGGTCGTCGCTCTGCCGTCGGTGGTGCCGGCTGAATTGCTCGGCCGTCGCCCTGATCTGGTGGCTGCCCGCTGGCGGGTCGAAGCCGCGAACAAGGGCATCGCGGTCAGCAAGACCAACTTCTACCCGAACCTGAACCTCAGTGCGTCGGCGGGGGTGGAGTCGCTGCTGGGTGACGCGATGTTCGGTTCGGCCAGCCGCTTCTTCAACGTGGCGCCGACCATTTCGCTGCCGATCTTCGATGGCGGTCGTCGTCGCGCCGACCTCGACGCTCGCGATGCCGACTATGACCTCGCGGTTGCGCAATACAACAAGAGTCTGGTTCGCGCCTTGGGCGATGTCAGCGACGACATCGGCCAGCTGCACTCGATCGAGGGTCAGATCGACGCCCGTCAGCAGGCCACCGATGTGATCCAGAAGTCCTACAACACCGTGGTTCAGCGTTATTCGTCGGGGATCGGCAACTACCTCGATGTGCTGACCGTGGAGCAACAACTGCTGCAGTCGCAACGCCAACTGGCTGATCTCAACGCGGAACGAATCGATCTTTCGATCCAGTTGATGCAGGCCCTGGGGGGAGGCTTCGAAGAAAGCAAGCCAGGCGAAAACGCCGCCCCGGCCGTCCCGTCAACTGCTTCGCTGACTCATTAAGGTAATCGTCATGGCCACTGCCACTCGCGAAAATAACGCTGCAACCGAACAGAAAGACCAAAAGGCCGCACCCGGTCAGCCACAGAAGAATCCGCGCAAGCGCAAGTTACTGCTGCTCGGCCTGTTGATCATCGTGATCCTTGCCGGCATCGGTGTCTGGGCCTGGTACGAAATCTACGGCCAGTGGAACGAAAGCACCGATGACGCCTACGTCAACGGCAACGTGGTGGAGATCACGCCGCAGACGACGGGCACGGTGGTCAGCATCGGGGCCGACGATGGCGATCTGGTTCGTGAAGGCCAGGTACTGGTGCAGTTCGACCCCAACGACGCCGAAGTTGCGCTGCAAAGCGCCGAGGCCAATTTGGGCAAAGTGGTGCGTCAGGTGCGTGGCCTGTACAGCAACGTCGACGGCATCAAGGCGCAACTGGCCGCTCAACGCGCCGAAGTGCAAAAGGCTCAGGACAACTACAATCGTCGCCGCAATCTGGCGGCGGGCGGGGCGATCTCTCAGGAAGAGCTGTCCCACGCCAAGGACGACCTGACCAGCGCGCAGAACGCCCTGAACAACATCCAGCAACAACTGGTGACCAGCTCCGCACTGGTGGACGACACCCAGGTGTCCTCGCACCCGGACGTAAAAGCCGCCGCCGCGCAACTGCGTCAGGCCTACCTGAACAGTGCCCGCAGCACCCTGATCGCGCCGGTGACCGGTTACGTCGCCAAGCGCACCGTGCAACTGGGCCAGCGCGTTCAGCCAGGTACTGCGCTGATGGCGGTGATTCCGCTGGATCAACTGTGGATCGACGCTAACTTCAAGGAAACCCAGCTGGGCAAGATGCGCATCGGCCAGCCGGTGGACATCGAGGCCGACCTGTACGGCGGCGACGTCAAGTTCAGCGGCACCGTCGACAGCGTCGGCGCCGGCACCGGCAGCGCGTTTGCCCTGCTGCCTGCGCAGAACGCTACCGGTAACTGGATCAAGATCGTGCAGCGTGTGCCGGTGCGGATTCACATCAATACGGACGAGCTGGCGAAGCATCCGCTGCGCATTGGCCTGTCCACCGTGGTCGACGTGAACCTGCATGACCAGAGCGGTCCGGTGCTGGCGCAACAGCCGCCCAAGCAGGCTTCGTTCACCACCGATGTCTACACCAGGCAACTGGCTGACGCCGACACGCTGATTGCCCGCCTGATTCACGAAAACAGCGCATCGCCAACGGGCAAGTCCGTTCAGCGCTGATTCGCCAATCCATCAGCCCCGACGTGATCGTCGGGGCGACTTGCGAGTGTCAAAGGATTCGCGATGAGTAACAGTAACAGTAGTGGAAACAGTGCTCCCGCCTCTTTCACGCCGCCCAGCCTGCTGTTGACCACGATCGGCCTGTCGCTGGCGACTTTCATGCAGGTGCTCGACACCACCATTGCCAACGTCGCCTTGCCGACGATCTCCGGCAACCTGGGGGTCAGTTCCGAACAGGGCACGTGGGTCATCACCTCGTTCGCGGTAAGTAACGCGATTGCGCTGCCACTGACCGGTTGGCTGAGCCGCCGGTTTGGCGAAGTGAAGCTCTTTATATGGGCCACGCTGCTGTTCGTGATGGCCTCGTTTTTGTGCGGTATTTCCACCTCGATGCCTGAACTGGTTGGCTTTCGTGTGTTGCAGGGCGTGGTCGCCGGCCCCTTGTACCCGATGACCCAGACGCTGCTGATCGCCGTCTACCCCCCGGCGAAAAGGGGGATGGCACTGG
>Ga0256877_1000181_pt1 | contig 11210 bp, 8 predicted proteins | sample MC6MC0420MT_FD_186356 | JGI IMG/M metagenome (GOLD analysis project Ga0256877, IMG submission 186356) | Metatranscriptome of enriched soil aggregate microbial communities from Iowa State University, Ames, United States - MC6-MC0420-MT... | ecosystem: Environmental > Terrestrial > Soil >... | reverse complement strand
GATGCACCTGGACCCGATGAGGAACGATCATGGCGACTAAACGCAAAGTCCCGGGAATACGCGACTACGACGGTCCAGCAGGCGGCTGGGGTGCCCTGAAGGCCACGGCCACAGCGGTGCGCGAGCAAATGGACGCATTCAAGGCGCCGGTCACGCTGCTGCGTACCAATCAACCGGACGGCTTCGATTGCCCCGGTTGCGCGTGGCCTGACAGCGAGCACAAGTCCACTTTCCAGTTCTGTGAGAACGGCGCCAAGGCGGTGACTTGGGAAGCCACCCATAAACGCGTGACCCCGGAGTACTTCGCGGCGCACCCGGTGGCGGAGTTGTTGAAGCGTTCGGACTACGAACTGGAGCATCTGGGCAGGCTCACGCACCCCCTTTTTTATGATCGTGCGTCCGACACTTTCAAAGCCATTGAATGGGAGGCAGCCTTTGATCGGATTGGCGAAATACTGCGTGGGTTAAAACCCGATGACGTGGAGTTTTACACGTCAGGGCGCGCGTCCAATGAAGCGGCTTATTTATATCAATTGTTCGTTCGCGCCTACGGCACCAATAACTTTCCCGACTGTTCCAACATGTGCCACGAAGCCACCAGCGTCGGGCTGCCGCGCTCGATCGGCATCGGCAAGGGCACGGTGTCTCTGGACGACTTCGAAAAGTGCGAGCTGATCATTTCGATGGGGCATAACCCCGGCACCAACCACCCACGAATGATGGGCACGCTGCACGAAGCGGCCCGGCGCAAGGTGCCGATCATGGTCTTCAACCCCCTGCGCGAGCGGGCGCTGGAACGCTTTGCCGATCCGCAGGACATGATCGAAATGGCCACCTTCGGCTCGACGCCCATCGCCTCGTCCTACTTCCTGGTCAAGGGGGGCGGCGACGCCGCGGCGATCAAGGGCATCATGAAGGCGCTGCTGGAGCTGGAAAAAAACGTCGGCCAAGTGCTCGATCACGCGTTCATCGCCGAGCACACCAACGGTTTCGAGGCCATGGCCGCCGACCTTGAAGCAACGGCGTGGCCTGACATCGAGAAGGCCAGCGGGCTGCACCAGGCGGATCTGGAAATGGTCGCCGCCGCCTACGCCAAATCCAACGCGACGATCCTGGCGTACGGCATGGGCATCACCCAGCACAACGAGGGTACGGCCAACGTTCGCCTGATCTGCGACCTGTTAATGCTGCGCGGCAACATCGGCAAGCCGGGCGCCGGTATCTGTCCGTTGCGCGGCCACTCCAACGTGCAGGGCAACCGCACGGTGGGCATCACCGAAAAACCATCAGCGGCCTTTCTCGGCAAGCTCGAAGAGGTGCTCGGGTTCAAGCCTCCGGCCGCTCATGGCCACGACGCGGTGCAGACCGCCAGGGCGATGATCGAGGGCACGGCCAGGGCGCTGATCTGCCTGGGCGGCAATTTTGCGGTGGCGATGCCCGACCCTGCGCAGTGCTTCCCGGCCATGGCCACGCTGGATCTGGGGGTGCACATCGGCACCAAGCTCAATCGCTCGCACCTGCTGGTATCAAAGGAAACCTTCATTCTTCCGTGCCTGGGCCGCACCGAGCTGGACGTGCAGGCTGGCGGGCCGCAATCGGTCACGGTGGAAGACTCGATGTCGATGATTCACGCGTCGGCGGGCAAGCTCAAACCTGCGTCCGAGTTTCTGCGCTCAGAGCCTGCCATCGTCGCCGGCATTGCCCACGCGACCCTGCCCGGCAGCAAGGTGCCCTGGTTTGAACTGGTGGCCGATTACGACAAGATCCGCGATCTGATCGAGAAGACCCTGCCGGGCTTCGAGGATTTCAACGCCCGCATCCGCGTGCCCGGCGGGTTCCGCATGCCGCTGCCGGCGGTCGATCGCATCTGGAACACGCCCTCGGGCAAGGCCGAGTTTTATGTGTTCGAAGGCTTGCACGAGGATCTGGTGGTGGAGGGCGACGATGTCCTGCGCCTGGTCACCCTGCGCAGTCACGATCAGTACAACACCACGATCTACGGCCTGGATGACCGCTATCGCGGGGTGTTCGGGCGGCGCGATGTGCTGTTCATGAGCCAGGCGGACCTCGACGCCAGAGGGCTTGAACACGGGGATCTGGTGGACATCGAAACGGTGTCCGACGGCACGCCGTTGCGTTACGAAAAGCTCACCGCGATCGAGTTCAAGATCGCCCCGGGCACCATCGGTGCCTACTACCCCGAGGCGAACACCTTGGTGCCGCTGGATTACCTCGACAAGGACAGCGGCACGCCGTCGTATAAATCCGTTCCCGTGCGGGTGCAGCGCTCTCGGGTAACCTAGCACTGACGTAGCCGGGAGGTCAGCAGGATTGGCCCTCCCGGTGGCCCGATCGCACTCAGTCCTGACTATTGTCACAGGCTCAATCATAGCCAGCGTCGATGGTAGCGATTGCCATGGCTGATTTCCGCCGAGAAGATGCGCTCCCTAGAATGGTCTGCACACGAGAAATCAAACCGACCAAAGGGAGCTTCACATGGCTATCGAAATCGGCATCAACGAACAGGATCGCGCAGAAATCGTCGAGGGGCTGTCGCGGCTGATCTCCGACACCTACGTGCTGTACCTCAAGACCCACAATTTCCACTGGAACGTCACCGGCCCGATGTTCCGGACCCTGCACCTGCTCTTCGAAGAGCAGTACACCGAGCTGGCCACAGCGGTCGACTCCATCGCCGAACGCATCCGCGCCTTGGGCTTCCCGGCCCCTGGCACCTACTCGACCTACGCGCGGTTGTCTTCGATCAGAGAAGAGCCAGGCGTGCCAGCCGCCACGGACATGATCAAGCAGCTGGTCGAAGGTCAGGAAGCTGTGGTACGTACTGCCCGTGGTATGTTCCCGCTGCTGGACAAGGTCAGTGACGAGCCGACTGCAGACCTCTTGACTCAACGCATGCAGGTTCACGAAAAGGCCGCCTGGATGCTGCGCTCACTGCTGGAAAACGACTGACCCGTGCGTAACGAAACAAGCCCCTGGCATCGATGGATGTCAGGGGCTTTTTGCTTGCTGGGCGGTGGTCAAACGCTACGGTTCTTCGCCTCGATCCACTGCGACATGTACTGCGTGCTCTTGTGCTGATGATGACGCAGCATGGCGCCGGTGAAGTTGGCCTTGCGATGGGCCGTCAGATCGTTACGCAACGGGTTGATGCGATCGATCAGGCTCTTGCAGTGCGGTTCGAATCGAAAACGTTCCTGTAATATCTGCCAGCCAGCCTGTTGCGCCTGTTCCCAGCGCGCCTGATCGGTGTACAGGCGCACGGCTTCGTCGGCCAACGTCTGGGCGTCCTCAGCGATGGCGCCGGGCACCGGCAGATCGCCAAACATGGCTTCGGCGCCGATGGGCGTGGTGACCGTGGGCGTGCCGCAGATCATCGCGTCGATGACCTTGCCCTTGATGCCCGCGCCGAAGCGAACCGGCGCCAGCGACACCCGCGCCGCAGCCATCACTTCCAGCGCATCTTCAGCCCGGTTCATGATGTGGAAACCCTGCGTCGGGTTGTGCAGCGCTGTGGCTTTGGGCGGGGTGTAGGCGCCATAGACATGCACCTGAGCGCCCGGCAACTGCTGGCGAATCAACGGCCAGATGGCGTTTTTCAGCCACAGCACCGCATCCCAGTTCGGCGCGTGGCGGAAGTTGCCGATGGTCAGGAAATGCGTGCGCTCCTCAAAGCCCGGGGCCTGATCGGGGACGTCGCGAACCAGCAGCGGAGCCCAGTGCAGGATCGAGGCAGGCATGCCGAACTGCTGGGTCAGCAGCTCGATTTCCATGTCCGAGACCATCAGGTTCAGGTCGCTACGGTACATCGCGGCGATCTCTCGCTGGGCAATGTCGGTGGTCGCCATGTGCGAGAAGAGTTCATCCCGGCACATGTCGAAATAACCGCTCAGCTGGCCATCGGGCTGGCCCTTGAGCCGATCCTTGACCAGTTGGTGCCGGGTGTGACGCATGCTTTGCAGGTCGCTGCTTTCCAGTACGCGCACGGCATCAGGCGCGTATTTCTCAACCCGCCAGCCGAACTGTTCTTCCATCAGGTACTGATCGAACAGCACGACATCGGGCTGCAACTCGGCGACGAAGGTGTCGAAACTGCTGCTGTTCAGCTCGATGGCTACCTCGGTGATGCCCATGGCCGTCAGGTCAGCCTTGTGCTCGCCTTCGCTGGCCGCGCTGGCGAAGGTGATTTGCCAGCCTTGGGCAAGAAAGCACTCGATCAGTTGCATGACGTGGCCGCTGGCGGCCGAGGAGCTCGGCTCCGGCCACACGTAGCCAATGATCAGGACGTGGGTGTGGCGCGGCGCAGCCGGAGAATGTTCAGTCGCCAAGGATGCTCTTCACTTTGTCGCGCAGTTGATCGATGGAAAAAGGTTTACCGATGATATGAGTGCCCTCGGGCGCGCCGTCGATGTTTTCGGCGTAGCCGCTGGCGAACAAAACCGGTAGCTGAGGACGCAGCTCGCGTGCTTTTTTTTGCCAGCTGAACACCGTCTATGTCCGGCAAACCCTTGTCGGTCATCATCAGGTCGATGGTTTGGGCATCGTTTTGCACGAATGACAGCGCCTCACCGCCGTCTGCCGCTTCGAGCACCTTGTACTCAAGCTCTTCGAGCACATCGACGATCAGCATGCGGACGATGCTGTCGTCTTCAACCACCAGAATCGTGCTGGTTGGGTTGGACATGAAAAATTCCTTCAAATGGCGAGAACCGGACCGGGCGGATTCTGCCCGATCTGCTAAACAACTAGACCAGTGATTGTGACAACTTCCGGACGCCAAAAACACAGATCAATTCAGTTTGATGGCGTCAGGGAATCACTCAATCGTATAGTACGCGCAGTTTTACCCCATCACTAAAGCCTGAAAAATCAGCCTTGTGTGTCAAAAGCGGAAGTTTTTTGCCAAAAAATGCGGCAAACTCCGTCGTTTAGCCGAATTTGCCCTGGACCCTTGCGATGATCCAAACCTCTGCAGTCGATGAGCAACGTTTCCGCAAACTGCTGAGCCGCAACGTCAGCTTACCGCTGGCGGTCGGGGTCCTCAGCGCTGCCTTCTTCGTGATTCTGATCAGTTATCTGCTGTCGGCGATCCAGTGGGTCGAGCACACCGACCGGGTCATCAACAATATCAACCGCTCGCTCAAACTCACCGTGGACATGGAAACCGGGATGCGCGGCTTTCTGCTGACCGGTGACGAGCGCTTCCTGGACCCCTACGAGGTGGCCAAGCCGAGCATCATCGCCGAGCTCAAGGGGCTTGAGGAACTGGTCGCGGATAACCCCGAGCAGGTCGACCGCTTCAAGCGTCTGGCCGCGATGCAGGATTCCTGGAATCAGTTCGCCCAGGAGATGATCACCCTGCGCCGCAACAATGGGGACTACGCAACGCCGATCCAGAATCGTCGAGGTAAACGCCTGACCGACGAGATTCGCGATCAGTACGATCAGGCGGCGAACATCGAGCATCAGCTGCGCCTGACCCGCAACACCGACGTCACCCACACCACAATCGTCTCGGTTTCGCTGTACATCGCCTTCATTCTGATCGTCAGCGGCGTACTCGCCTGGGTCGGTCGTCGCGACATGACGGCGCTGTCCTCCACCTACGCCGCCAACCTCAAGGCCCAGCAGGATGACGCCCAGCGCCTGGCCCATGTGGCCTGGCTGCGTAACGGCCAAAGCGAGCTGGCCGAGCAGGTGATCGGCCAATTGACCCTGAACCTGTTGGGGCGCAACGTGCTGCAGTTCTTCGCTCAGTATCTGGGTGCGGTGGTCGCGGCCGTTTATGTGCGTCAGGAGCATGGCGGCCTGGTGCGCGTGGCGTCCTACGGGTTCTCCCGTCAGCAGGAATTGCAGGAACAGTCGATCTTCGCCGGCGAAGGCGTGGTCGGCAAAGCTGCCGAGCAGGACCAGGTCATCACCCTGGACGACGTGCCTCAGGATTACTTCAAAGTCACCTCAGGGCTGGGCGACGGCTCGCCGCGCAGCGTGGTGGTGGTGCCGACCAGCAACGACGATCATGTGAATGGCGTCATCGAGCTGGGTTTCCTGCGAGAACTGACACCTCGCGACATCGAGTTCCTGGAGCTGGTGGCCGACAACGTCGGTACCTCCATCGAAGCGGCGCGCTATCGTCAGCGCCTGCAGGAAGTGCTGGCCGAGACCCAGCAGCTCAACGAAGAACTGCAAGTGCAGCAGGAAGAACTGCGCACCGCCAACGAAGAGCTGGAAGAGCAGTCGCGCATCCTCAAGGAATCCCAGGCCCACCTGGAAACCCAGCAGACCGAGCTGGAACAGACCAACGTGCAGCTCGCCGAGCAGAGCAAGGCCCTGGAAGAGCAGCGCGACGCTCTGGACCGTAACAATGAAGAATTGCACACCGCTCAGATCGAGCTGGAAGCCCGCGCCGATGAGCTGCAGCGTTCGAGCAAGTACAAGTCCGAATTCCTCGCCAACATGTCCCACGAGCTGCGCACGCCGCTGAACAGCTCGTTGATTCTCGCCAAGCTGCTGGCGGAGAACCCGCAGGAAAACCTCACTGAGGAACAGGTCACCTTTGCCGAGTCGATCTATTCGGCGGGCAACGACCTGTTGAACCTGATCAACGACATCCTCGACATTTCCAAGGTCGAAGCCGGCAAGCTGGACATGCGCCCGGAAAACAGCAGCGTCAGCCGACTGGTCGACAACCTGCGCATGACCTTCGAGCCGCTGGCGGCCGACAAGCAGCTGCAATTCTCCGTGGAAATCCAGCCAGGCACACCGGTGTCGCTGTACACCGACCGCCAGCGTCTGGAGCAGATTCTCAAGAACCTGCTGTCTAACGCCATCAAGTTCACCGAAACCGGCGCAGTCAGCCTGACCGTTTCGCGTCAACCGAGCGAAGGCATCGTCTTCACGGTGCGCGATTCGGGCATCGGTATTTCCGAAGATCAGCAGGACATCATTTTCGAAGCCTTCCGTCAGGCCGACGGCACCACTAATCGTCGCTATGGCGGTACAGGGCTTGGGCTGTCGATTTCCCGTGATCTGGCGCGCCTGTTGGGCGGCTCGATCTCGGTCACCAGCGCGCCGGGGCAGGGCAGTCTGTTCACCCTCCTGCTGCCGGAACAATACGAAGAGCAGGCGCAGTTCATTGAAACGGCTTCGGTCCAGGCCCCTCATGCGCCGCAACCGGCTCCCGTTGCGCTCCCTGCGCTCAAGGCGCCGGCGGCGGTCAGCGAACCGATCCCGCGCTTTGCCGATGACCGGGAAAAGGTGCCCTTCAGCAAACGCTGCATTCTGGTCATCGAGGACGAGGTGCGGTTCGCCCACATCCTCTACGACCTGGCCCATGAGCTGGGTTACCACTGCCTGGTGGCCCATGCTGCCGACGAAGGTTTCGACCTCGCGTCAAGCTTTATGCCGGATGCCGTTCTGCTGGACATGCGCCTGCCCGATCACTCCGGCCTGACCGTTCTGCAGCGTCTCAAGGAAATGCCGTCCACGCGGCACATCCCGGTCCACGTGATTTCTGTCGAGGATCGTCAGGAAGCGGCCCTGCAAATGGGCGCCATCGGTTATGCGGTCAAACCCACCACCCGTGAAGAGCTCAAGGACGTGTTCGCGCGTCTCGAAGCCAAGCTGACGCAAAAAGTGAAGCGCGTGCTGCTGGTGGAAGACGACGCCCTGCAGCGCGACAGCATTGCCCGGCTGATCGGCGACGACGACATCGAAATCACCGCGGTAGGTTTCGCTCAAGACGCCCTGGAGCTTCTGCGCGACAACGCCTACGACTGCATGATCATCGACCTGAAACTGCCGGACATGCTGGGCAACGACCTGCTCAAGCGCATGTCGACGGACGAGATCTGCGCCTTCCCGCCGGTCATCGTCTATACCGGACGCAACCTCACCCGCGAAGAAGAAGCCGAGCTGCTCAAGTACTCGCGCACCATCATTATCAAGGGCGCGCGCTCGCCGGAGCGTCTGCTGGACGAAGTCACGCTGTTCCTGCACAAGGTCGAATCGCAGCTGTCCAACGAGCGGCAGAAGATGCTCAAGACCGCCCGCAGCCGCGACCGCGTGTTCGAAGGCCGCAAAATCCTTGTGGTGGACGACGACGTGCGCAACATCTTCGCCCTCACCAGCGCGCTGGAACACAAGGGTGCCATCGTTGAGGTGGGTCGCAACGGCCTGGAGGCCATCGACAAGCTCAACACCGTCGAAGACATCGACCTGGTGTTGATGGACGTGATGATGCCGGAGATGGACGGCTTTGAAGCCACCGCACAGATCCGCAAGGACCCTCGCTGGCGCAAGCTACCGATCATCGCCGTGACCGCCAAGGCCATGAAGGACGATCAGGAGCGCTGCCTGCAGGCTGGCTCCAACGACTACCTAGCCAAGCCCATCGACCTGGATCGGCTGTTCTCGCTGATTCGCGTGTGGTTGCCAAAAATGGAACGTATCTGAATGGATCGGATCAATTGACCACGCCCGCAGAAAGACCAGGTTTTACCGATGGCCCATGAGCGAAACGCCGAGATCGAGCTGCGTCTGTTGATCGAGGCGATTTACCTGAAATACAGCTATGACTTCCGCGATTACTCCGGCGCGTCGGTAAAACGACGTGTCGCTCATGCCTTGCGCCAGTTCGAGTTGAAGACCATTTCCGCCCTGCAGGAGCGCGTACTGCATGACCCTTCGGCGTTCATGCAGTTGCTGCAGTTCCTGACGATTCCGGTCAGCGAGATGTTTCGCGACCCGGGGCACTTTCTGGCGATTCGTCAGGAAGTGGTGCCAATTCTCAAGACCTACCCGTCGCTGAAGATCTGGATCGCCGGCTGCAGCACGGGCGAGGAGGTCTACTCGATGGCGATCATGCTGCGCGAGGAAGGGCTGCTCGAGCGCACCATCATCTACGCCACCGACATCAACCCCAGTTCGCTGGAAAAAGCCAAGCAAGGCATCTTTTCCATGGAAAACGTGCGCGCCTACAACGAGAATTACCTCAAGGCGGGCGGCAAGCGGCTGTTTTCCGAGTACTACACCGCGGCCTACGATTACGCGATCTTCGATAAGACCCTGCGCGAGAACGTGACCTTCGCTGACCACAGTCTGGCTACCGACAGCGTGTTCTCCGAGACGCACCTGATCTCCTGTCGCAATGTGCTGATCTACTTCAACAAGAAGCTGCAGGACCGGGCGTTCGGGCTGTTTCACGATTCCCTGTGTCATCGCGGTTTTCTGGTGCTGGGCAGCAAGGAAACCCTGGAGTTTTCCGGGTACAAGGATCAGTTCGAGCCCTTGGTCAAACAAGAGCGGATCTATCGCAAATCATGAGAACGTCCTTTTCCGGCACCGGTCCGGATCTGCCCGCACTGCCCAAGGTCGAGGCCATCGTCGTGGGCGCCTCTGCAGGAGGTGTGGAAGCGTTACTGAAGATTTTCCGGCCGCTGCGCAAGGGCTTCCGGCTGCCGATCATTGCCGTTTTGCACCTGCCCGATGAACGCCGCAGTCTGCTGGCCGATGTGTTTGCCTCAAACTTGGCGATTCCGGTCAAGGAAGCGGACGACAAGGAAACCATTGTGCCGGGCACGCTGTACTTCGCAGCGCCCGGTTATCACCTGTCCATCGAGGCGGACCGCACGTTGTCGTTCAGCCAGGAAGAGCGAGTATTTCACTCGCGTCCCAGCGTCGACATCCTCTTCGAATCCGCCGCCGATGCTTACGATTCAAGGCTTGCCGGAGTGCTGTTGACCGGGGCCAATAACGATGGTGCTCACGGAATGGCACGAATCAAGGAATACGGTGGTCTTACCGTGGTCCAGGACCCCGCCCAGGCGTTGGCGCGCACCATGCCCGACGCAGCGCTGGCCCTGCACACACCGGACTTTCTCCTGCCTTTGCCCGACATCGGCGTATTGCTGGTCGAGCTGGAACGAATTGCATGCTGAGTGAAATCAAAGCCAAGTTGCTGATCGTCGACGATCTGCCGGAAAACCTGTTGGCCCTCGAAGCGCTGATCAAGCGCGAGGACCGTCAGGTGTACAAGGCGTTGTCGGCCGATGAAGCGTTATCGCTGTTGCTCGAGCATGAGTTCGCCATGGCCATTCTCGACGTGCAGATGCCCGGCATGAACGGCTTCGAGCTGGCCGAGATGATGCGCGGCACCGAAAAGACCAAGAGCATTCCCATCATCTTCGTCAGCGCCGCCGGGCGTGAGCTCAATTACGCCTTCAAAGGCTACGAAAGCGGTGCGGTGGACTTCCTGCACAAGCCGCTGGACATCCACGCGGTCAAGAGCAAGGTCAACGTCTTCGTGGACCTTTATCGCCAGCGCAAGGCGATGAAGCAGCAGGTCGAGGAACTGGAACGCAGCCGTCAGGAGCAGGAAGCGCTGCTGCGCGAACTGAAATCGACCCAGAACGAGCTGGAACATGCGATCCGCATGCGCGATGACTTCATGTCCATCGTCTCCCACGAAGTGCGTACGCCGCTCAACGGCCTGATCCTGGAAACCCAGCTGCGCAAGTTGCACCTGGCCAAGGACAACGCTTCGGCGTTCACCCTGGACAAGCTCAAGGCGATGGTCGAGCGCGATGAGCGACAGATCCAGAGCCTGATTCGCCTCATCGAAGACATGCTTGATGTCTCGCGCATCCGCACCGGCAAACTGTCGATCCGCACCAGCCCCTTCGATCTGTCGGAGCTGGTGGTCAATCTGGTCGAGAGCTACGCCGCGCAGATTGCCGCCGCCGAGAGCGTGGTGTCGCTGCACGCCAGTACGCCGGTGATCGGCGTCTGGGACGAATTCCGTATCGAGCAGGTGGTCGCCAACCTGTTGACCAACGCCTTGCGCTACGGCGCCCACAAGCCCATCGAGGTGCGGGTGTACAGCCAGGACAAAGAAGCGCGGGTCGAGGTTAAGGATCAGGGCATTGGTATCAGTGCCGAGAACCAGAAGCGTATCTTCCAGCAGTTCGAGCGGGTCTCGGCCAGTCATGCGATATCGGGGCTGGGGCTTGGGCTGTTTATCTCCGATCAGATCGTCGCGGCCCATGGCGGCACGATCACGGTCGAGAGCGAAGAAGGCAACGGGTCGCTGTTCCGCGTCAGCCTGCCGCTTTAGCGGCGTTTCGGCCCGACAGGCGCGGGCCAGAGCGCTGTGTTTACCTTTGTTGACGCCGCTGTTGAAGCGGCGGCGACCG
>Ga0256877_1000165_pt1 | contig 11848 bp, 10 predicted proteins | sample MC6MC0420MT_FD_186356 | JGI IMG/M metagenome (GOLD analysis project Ga0256877, IMG submission 186356) | Metatranscriptome of enriched soil aggregate microbial communities from Iowa State University, Ames, United States - MC6-MC0420-MT... | ecosystem: Environmental > Terrestrial > Soil >... | reverse complement strand
CGCTGCCGCTGCCGCTGCCGCCCCGGGCCTGTCCAGTCATCTGCATGTGGCCATCGAGCGGATGGGTAAACCGGTGATCGCCGTGGTGCATGGGTTCGCGTTGGGAGGTGGCCTGGAAACGGTGCTGGCCTGTCATTATCGGATCGCCGAACAGGATGCCCTGCTGGCACTCCCCGAGGTGGGGCTGGGCACCTTGCCGTTGTCCGCGACGCAACGCTTGCCGCGTCTCTTGGGCGTGCTGGCGGCGTATCAATTCATGTTCGAGGAGCAGCGAAAGCCGGCCCCGGCGTTCATGCACACAGCGTTGTTCGACCAAGTGGTGGAACCGGGGCAGGGGCTTGCAATAGCCTGCGCGCTGGCCGCCGATCTGGCCGCTGAGTCACTTTCGCCTAAAGACCTCGATCAACGTCTGGTGTGCCATCATCCCATACCCGGCGTGAACCCTGAGCAGGATCTGCTCGATGCCGGTCGGCTGCTGCCCCAGTCCGACGGTGTGCCCCAGGTGTTACTGCAGGCCCTGGAGGCAGCGGTGCGCAGCGAGAATTTCAATGCGGGCATGGACTGTGCCCGCAGGCTCTTCGACCAGCTCATGGCGGGTGACGATATTCTTCGCAACCGTGACCGCTTTCTTGGCGCGCCGCCTGGGCGTTCGCCGCACGTAGATCCCAAAGACGCCTGATCCAGAACTCGTGAGAACACATAACCGGGTGCGCCAGGCCGGTTACCTGGCCGGCCACGACGAGGTACGTTCCAAGTCGTCCGATGAACAAGGAGAAGGATATGGATATTGACTTCGATGATGTGGAAGTTGGCTATGTCGAGCAGGCTGGGCCTTATCATCGCACCGCCGCTGACCGAAAGCGGGCGCGGCCGCACCAGGCGGATCAGGTGTGGGACGGTTTCTGTGCGGCGTTTTTCTTTTTCTGCACCCGGTATTGACTTGGGCTGGTGCCGGAGTATTCCCGGAACACCTTACGAAAAGTATGCACGTCGCCGTAGCCGCACAAGGTCGCGATCTGTTCGATGGGACGGCTGGTGCGCAGCAGCAAGCCCTGGGCGGACTTCATGCGCAGTTGCCGCACATACTCCTGTGGCGTGGCGTCCAGGTGCCGGTGGAAGTGCCGCAGCAGCGTTTGCTGGCTGACCGCCATGGCCTTCGCCAGCTCTGAGATGCGCACATCCTGGGCGAAGCGCTCCTCCAGCCAGAGCTGGGCGTTGGCGGTAAGAGGATCGTCCGCCAGGTGGTCTTCTGCGGCCTGGTGCAGGCTGGTCACGTCGCTCAGCCAGCGCGCGAGCTCCGCGGTTGTGACGTGCTCCACCAGGCGGGTGAGTAACTGCATATCGGCGGCCAGGCCGCTGCCGCTGATGACCCGGCCGTGTTCGACCACCGCCGAGCGATGATTGACCCGGATGTCCGGGTAGCGTCGACGGAAAACCGGAATCAGCGGCCGGGCAATGGTGGCGACCCCACCGTTGAGCAGGCCCGCCTCGGCAAGCAGGAAAACGGCGGAGCCGCTGGCCGAGACGAAGGCGCCACCGGCGTGCTGCTGATTCAACCAGTGGCACAGGGGCGCGGCATCAGCGAGTCGGCTGGCCAGTGCCGACTCATCACCGAAGATAAAGCCAGGCAGGTGGATCAGGTCGTACTGCATAAGCGCGTCGAGCCCCCCATCGGAGGGCAGGCTGCGTCCTCCCGCCAGGCGAACGGCGCGGCCGTCCGTTGTCAGCAGATGGATCCGGGTTTGCATGGACATGGGTTCCCGGGTGCGATATAGCTCGATCACCTGACGGCGGATCAGCTCGAAGGCATCCAGGAAGATACCCAGGCTTGAGATGTAGGCGTCGGCGAGACCGACCACGGCAAAACCCGACATGTCGCCACCCTTGGGGTTGTTGAATTCACCAGTGCATTATGTCGAAAACGCCGCTGGCAGGTGATGTTTCAACAGCCTGTTCGATTTTTCAGCCGAACCGGGCGGGATTCAGTACCGGCCCGGCCACGTGCTGGCCGCCGTCGGCGTGGATGACCTCACCGTTGACGAAGGCGCATGCGTCGCCGGCCAGGAACAGCGCGGCCGCGCCAATGCCCTCCACTGGATCGCCCAGGCGTCCCAGGGGCAATTGCCCGATCATCAGGTCGATCACGCCGGGGCGGCGCTCATGACTGCGGCGCAGTTCCGGGGTGTCCGCCAACGGTAGCAGCAGGTTGCTGGCGATCTGGTAACGGCCCCAATCGAGGGCGGCGGTGCGCGTCAGCCCGACCAGGCTCCAGGCGGCGGCATTGTAGGCGGCCAGGCCTTCATTGATACCCTCGCCGTAGCGGTCCGATGTTGATGATGCGTCCGCTGCCTGCCTCCTGCATGGCGGGCAGGGCGGCCTGCATGGCGGCGACCGCCGCCTGGATGCAGGCAAATGCGTCGGCAAAGATCGTAGCCGATTGGCTCTCGAGTGGACCGATGGCAGGCATCGGCAGCACGTTATTGACCAGGACATCGAGGCCGCCGAGTTGCGCGATGGCCGCCTTCACGCTTGCCCCTGCCGTTTCGTTCAACGGCGCGGTGAAGGCCAGGGCATGGCCGCCGCTGGCGCGAATGGTGCGCGCCAGTTCCTCGGCGGTGGCGGTATCGGGGTCCAGCACCGCGAGCCGTGCGCCCTCGCGGGCGAAGCGTATTGCGATCCCTTGGCCTATCGTGTCGGCGCCCAGGACCAGCGCGTATTTGTTCAGCATCTCATTCATGATGCGTTGCCCTCGGCGCCGTCGAGACGGTGCAGTTGTGGTAGACCGAGCAGGTTTTGTCCGCCGTCGATAAACAGCAACGGGCCGGTGATAAAGCGTCCTGACTCGCAGGCGAGCCCGAGCACTGCGCCGCCGATGTCCTCTTGTGCTCGACCGTGGCGGCGCATGGGCGTCTGCCTGGCGACGGCCTCCATCTTTTTCCGGTCATCGCCGTAGAACGCCTCGTAGGCCGGGCTCAAGCCGGAGGGCAGGACCACGTTCACGGTGACATTGTGGCGGCCCCATTCATTGGCCAGGGTGTGCGTCAGGCCGCGCATCCGTTCTTTGGCTGTGTTGTATGGCAGACCGTATTTACTGCCATAGACGCCATTGACCGAGGCGAAATTGATGATCCTGCCGCCACCTGCCCGGATGAACCATGGCAGGGCCGCCTGTCCGGTCCAGAGCGAGGCGTAGACTCCGGAGCTCAATGCGACATCGAGCAAGGCATCGTTGGCTTCGGACTCCGCGCTGGCCAGTTCCGGCACCACCTGCGCGTTGTTGACTAGGATGTCGAGGCCGTCGAAGTGCTCTGCGGCCCGCTGCACCAGCTGTTGCGCCTGATCCTTGTCGGTCAGGTCGGCGCGCAGGAATATCGCGTCGGCGCCGAGCTGGCGCAGGGCAGCCAGCACTTTTTCGCCCTTTTCCTGCGAGCGCCCGTTGATCACCACTTTCGCCCCCTCGTGCGCGAAGCATCCGGGCGATGCCCTCGCCGAGCCCCTGGGTGGAGCCGGTGATGAGGGCGACCTTGCCGTTGAGTCGATTCATGCTGTTCTCCGTTGTTATTGAAAAAATACCGGACCACTTTTAACCACGCCCGAGAGCCAATGACGACCTGGGGGTTTTTCAGGTTGGCTCGAACAGCGCGCAGCGGCAACAAGGTGTTGAATTCACCCCCTGATTATGTAGAAAACGACACTGGGTGCGCGGGTGCTCCGGTGTCAGGATGGAAGCATCCGGCTTCGTGAGTCACGCCATGATGTCCAACAACAAGAGAGGCGGTGTATGAACAATAACAATGCACAATCCGTATCGATTGAACGGCCCCGCATGGGCCAGTTGAAGACTGCCAACCATCTGCTTGGTGACCGTGAAGCCCTCAACAGGGCTTGGGAACGGGACGGCTACTGGTATTTCAAAGGCGTGCTCGACAAGGGCGTGATCGGTGAAATGCGTGAACGTTGGATTGACTATCTGCAGCGCCATGGCCTGATCGATGCGGACGTGCACGAGAACCGCTACAACGGCTCGGGTTTCGAGGGCAAAAAAATCGACGCCGCCGAGTTGTCGCGTATCAGCGAGTTCAACCACAACAACATGCACCGTATGCTGACCGAGAATCCCAAGATCGTTGCGACCATGAAGGAACTGCTTGGCGATGATCCATTCTGGTTGCCGATCGCGGAATACCGCGCCAATCCGCCTGTCAGCGACCGCATCCAGGATCGCTTCATCTATCCCCACCAGGATGGCTTCTACAGCCGTGGCCTGGAAATGAAGATCTGCTGGGTCCCGATCGATGCCGTAGACGAAGAAACCGGCGGTTGTGCCTGGGTCGAAGGTGCGCACCGTGGGCCGATCCTCCACGATCTGAGCAACCCGCCGTCGTTCCCCATCCCCAAGGACACGATCCCGCTCGAGGGGTGGAAACTGGCTGATTTCGAGCCGGGCGACATCGTGATCTTCGATCTCAACCTGCCGCATAGCGGACTGACCAATCTGTCGAAGGATCGCTTCCGCATGTCGATGGATATCCGCGTCACCGGGGCGTCGGGCAAGGTGCCTTCGATCGGTACCCTGAAGAACCTCACTGAGGATCAGGTCATGCTGCGCAATGACCAGACCGGGGTCGAAGAAGTGTTTGCCATCAACCCGGATACCTACGTGCGCGGTACCGATGGCAAGAAACGCGAGGGCGCGCAGATTCCCCAGACCTTGCAGGTCGGCGAGACGGTGCTCGTCAACTCCGATGACGGCCGCAATGCCACCTTGGTTCGTTCCGTTCACTGATTCCGTGCCCAGGGTGGGCCGACTCGCGGCACCCGGTGCGCTTCCCTGAGGGAGTGCGAGCCGGGGTGTCGCGCGCCCACTGGCCGTTCGTTTGCAGTTGGAGAGCTGAATCATGCCGCAACCCAAGAATTACAATGCAACGCTCGCCGGCAAAGTCGCCATTGTGACTGGCGCAGGTACAGAGGGCGATGGTATCGGCATCGGCCGGGCCATCGCCGTGGTGCTCGCGGGCGAGGGCGCACGTGTCTGCCTTGTCGATCTGAATGCCGACAGTGCCGAAGGGACGCGCAAGCACATTGAGGCGATCGGCGGTGAAGCCTTTGTCGCCGCCGGAGATGTCACGCTGCGCTACGATTGCGCGCGCTTCGTCGAGGCTACGGTCGAGCGTTATGGCCGCCTCGATATTCTCGTCAATAACGTTGGCGTGGCAAACCCGGTGGCGCTGGAGGGTGACGATGAAGTCGCCTGGTCGCGGGTGCTGAACATCAACCTGACCAGCGTCATGCTGATGAGCCGCTACGCGGTGCCCGCCATGATCAAGAATGGCGGGGGTTCGATCGTGAATATTTCTTCCATCGGCGGAATTCGGGCCCATGGCAGTCTGGCCTATGGCCCATCCAAGGCTGCCATGGCCGCATTGGCCCGTGAGCTGACGGTGCTTTACGGGCGCCAGGGCATTCGCGCTAACACCGTCGCGCCCGGTCATGTCCTGACGCCTTTGGCAATGTCGTTGCTGCCAACCGAGATGCGCGTGCAGAGACGCAATGTCGGGCCGCTGGGGCTCGAAGGCGATGCCTGGGACGTTGCCCATGCGGTGCGCTTCCTGGTCAGCGACGAGGCGCGCTTCATTACTGGCGTGCAGCTACCGGTCGACGGCGGGGTCACCGAAATCGGCCCGATGAAAGCCCATGCCTTGATCGAATCCGGCCCACCCCTCGAGGAATAGGGGGGACCAAAGCTCATTAATCATGCGAGTGGCGGCAAGGCCATGGCAAACGATGTGACACCGCGTAGCCATAAGGCCTTACCTAAGTTCCTGAACATGGACCAGATCAAGTCGCTCCTGACCGCTGCGGAGAATCCCCATTATCAGATAATGATCCGCCTGGTGCTACTACGGCGCTACGCCGCGAGGAGATCACCGCCTTCCCTCTGACCTATGTTTTCGAGCCGGGCAAAGCTGGACGAACCGAACGCAACCTGCGCATCCGACTCAATCCGTTCGACGGCAGCGGCATGGCGACCAAGCCGTGAGATATTTACGTCAGCCGCCAGTTCATGGCTGAACTCTATCGCTTTGTGAAGAAGGTGCGCCGCGAGCGCGCCTCGCTGAGTAAGTCCCCGCAAAAGGTTCCTGACATCCTTCGCTACATCCTGCGGGCTTCATGGACACGGTATAGCGAATTCATTTTGTTCGCTATTGAGAGCGATGTTCATAAATGTGTATTTTGGCCTTATCAAGCGTACAGATACCTATAAAAGAGGAGGTTCATAATGTCTACGATGCGAAAATGGTTAATTACTGGGGTTTCAAGTGGCCTGGGAGAGGCACTGGCCAAAGCCGTGCTGGCGCGTGGCGATGTGGTCATTGGTACGCTGCGCCAGCCTGGGCAAATGGTGGCGTTCGAAGCCTTGGCACCTGGGCGCGCCCATGCATTGGAGCTAGACCTACGCGATTATGCGCGGGTGCTGGAGCGGGTCACCGAGATAGCGCAGCTGCACGGAGGGGTCGACGTTCTTGTAAACAACGCAGGCTATGGACTTGCCGGTGCACTGGAGGAGGTCAGCGAGCGCGAAGCGCGTGAGCAGATGGAGACCAACTTTTTTGGCGCCCTGGCGGCAACTCAGGCGGTGCTGCCATCGATGCGCGCCAAGCGTTGGGGGCATGTGGTGAACATAACCTCCATGGCAGGTTTCATGGGCATTCCCGGCATGCCGATCTACAGCGCGTCAAAGTTCGCCCTGGAGGGGCTCGGCGCCGCCCTTGCCGCCGAAGCAGGGCCACTGGGGATCCGCGTCACCAACGTTGAACCAGGCGCCCTGCGTACCCGATGGGCTTCTGGCAATGCCATCGTTCGCTCGCAACGGGTGATCGATGACTATCAGCGCACGGCCGGTGCAGTGCGCGGCGGGCTGGAGAAAATGGATGGTCATCAGGACGGTGATCCCGCCAAGGCGGCATTGGCAATCCTGGCTGCGGTCGACGCAGAAAACCCGCCGTTGCATCTGCCGGTCCACCCCAGCGCGTTCAGCACCTACAAATCGATCCTGCAGACTACTAGCGACCAGCTAGACACGTGGCGCGAAGTCAGCGAGAACATCTTGTACGATTAAACACCACTGGTTTTCTCGCGTTCCAACGCCCCTATGGACGGCTATGAACCGTAATAGGGGCGTCAGTGTGGGGGCCTACATCAGCCCCAGGTGCTTGATATCTGCTAGGCATTTGCCGATAAACGCCGCCGAAAGATGCGGGATGTCCCGGTCCGGGCCGACGCCGAACTTGCGCACGTCGCGTTGAAACCGCGTCGCCGATACCCAGGCACCAGCGGTGCGCGGCATAGGCTGACGCAACTGATGCAACAGCGGCAAGAAGGACTGCTGCCGCTGCTTTTCCGGCAGACCGCGCAGCGCTGTCTCGAAGCGTGCGAACCAGTCATCGTACTGATCGATACGCTGAATTGGGTGCCCCGCACTGATTGCCCAATCGACGAACGTGTCCATCGAGATGCCGTCTTCATGCGGGTTGATGACGTGGTAGGTCTGGTAGCCATCGCGTGCTTCGGCACCCAGCACGGCGATAGCCTTGGCGGTGAAGTCCACCGGCAGGCCATCGTAATGAGGTTCACCTGCACCCTGCGCATAGAACGAACGTGGCGCCAGGCCCGTGCGAACCACGCTGGACAACCAACGAGTGAACATATCGGAGGCATTGACCTGCCCCTGATAATAGCTGTGCGCCAGAATCATGTCCGAACGGAACACTGCCACCGGTAAGCCAAAGCGCTCGTGGGCGTCGCGCAGCAGTACTTCGCCAGCCCATTTGCTATTAGCGTAGCCGTCGGCATATCGCTCAGCGTCGAGCGGGCGCACCGGGCTGGCCTCGCGGACGTCGGCCTCTTCGTCAATGACACCGCCGACAATTGCCGCCGCCGCAACAGTGGAAACGTAGTGAATCGGTTTTAAGCGCGCGCTCAATGCCAGCCGGATCAACTCCGCCGTGCCCGCCACATTGGGGCCGAATAGTTGCGAATAAGGCAGCACATGATTGACGAACGCAGCCGGGTGGACGATGAGGTCCACGGTTTCTGTTAGCGCATTCCAGTCAGTAGCGCTCAGACCCAATTCCGGCTCGCCTAGATCGCCCGGCAATACGTCGAGGTGCTTGTTGGCCAGGGTTTCAAAGTACTGTTTGAGTTGCGCGTCGCCGCTCTCGAACGCTTCGGCAATGCGTTGGCGCGCTGAGTCTGTATCCCGGCCACGTGCGATGCAGATGACCCGGCCGCCAACGGCCGCCATACGCTCCAACCACTCCAGGCAAAGGAAATGCCCCAGGTAGCCGTTGGCGCCAGTGACCAATACCGTACGCGGTTCACTGGCCGGTGGTGTTGCATCGGCGGCTTCCTCCAGTGCCCCGGCATTGAGAAAGTTGTCAAGGTTCAAGTCGCTGGCGCGGATCTCGGTGGCGCTGCGACCGTGCACCGAAGAGAAGGTCGGGCGTCGGATGGTTTTATCCTGAGCCCGTTCGATGTACTGCACTACCTGCTGCAGGTTGCCCGTCGGATGGTTGATCACGCTGGCCGGTACTTCGATTTGGTAAATGTCCTCCAGCAACACTGAGCAGGAAAGCGCGGACAAGGAGTCACCACCCAGCTCGGTAAAGCTGGCCTGTGTGTAGGGGTCGAGCACTTCGATACCCAACGTCGCCTCAATGGCGCGCGCAACTGTCTCGACGATTGGTGCGCTGCAGCCCTCACGGCGCAGCGTCTGGAGTTCGTCGGCCTGATGAGTCGCGATGTCATCATAGAGCTGTTCCAGGCGCGCGGCGTAGCGTTCCTTGAATTTGGGACGCTGGTATTTGCCAATGCCGGTCAGCAGGCCGTTTTCCACGCTGAACGGCGTGTGCTCTAGCAAGAAGTCCCGCGGTACCTCGTAGGCATTGAGCTGCTCTTCGCGGGCAACCTGCTTGACCGCTTCGCGCAGCGCGGCCTTGAGCGCAGCTTCGTCAGTGATGCCCATGTCCCTGACGCTCTCGTCGTTGGGCACCAGAACACCTAACAGGAAGGAGCGGTCGCTAGTGCCATACAGGTACGCTTGACGGATCAGCGGGTGGCCGTTAGTGAATAGTGCCTCCAGTCTCGCGATCGCGACGAACTCGCCTTGGGACAGCTTGATAACGTTGTTGCGACGGTCAAGGTACACCAGCACATCCGTTGCCGTCTCGGCCATGATATCGCCAGTCTTGTAGTAACCATCCTCGTCGAACGCCGAGGCGGTCACTTCGGGCCGTTTGTAATAACCCAGCATGATGGCGTGGGTCTTGACCAGCAGTTCGCCCCGGGGGTGGGGTTTGTCGGTGGTGAAGTAGCCGAGTTCCGGCACATCGATAAGCTTGTAGTCGATGATCGGTGGTCGCAGCAGGCGGTTATTGCGCGAAATGCCAGAGATTTCGGTGGCACCATAGAATTCGTCCATCCCAAAACCCAGGCAGGCTTCCATGAACTCGCGCAACTCGGGTGCTAGCGGTGCGGAACCGAAACTGCCGCTGAGCAGGCGCCCGCCGAGCAGGCCGTTGCGGATCTCGTCGATCAGTTGTTGGCGCAGAGCCTCGGTCTCACTGTTCCCGGCGCTGCGGCGCTCCAGTTGAGTCTGATACTGCTGGTAGACCATTTCGCAGATCCGCGGCACGACGGCCATGACGGTCGGGCGCACGCTCTGGATATCATTGAACAGTTCGGAGAGATCGCTCTTCGCAGTAAAATAGCAGGTGCCGCCATTGCTCAGCGTACTGAAGACACCGCTACGGCCAAATGAGTGGTTCATCGGCATGTAATGCATATAAATGACAGGAATGGGTGCAACGACACGCCAGTTCGGCTTGAGCATCGACTCTGGGTACATGGCGCCCTTGGGTAGACCGGTACTGCCTGAAGTGTAATAGAGGGTGGATAGACGGGAGTCCGTCGCTTTTTCCGAGAATAACTGGGGGATGGGGAGTTTGGCCCCAAGGGCACAGGCGGCTTCCAGGGTCAGCAGCAGGTCGGGCAGTCCGGCCGCCGACAGCTCGGCCCGGGCAGCGGCCAGCGCTTCGCGGTGGTCATCCACGTGCTCATCGTAGTCGAACAGCAGCACCCCCGTCGGGCGATGGCCCAGCAGCACCAGCTTCACTGTAATCGGCAGGCATTCCAGGCTGGTGGCTAACCAGCGCGGCTGCACTTCCTTTACGATCTCAGTCAGTTGCCCCAGGGGAGCATTGGTCTGCAGTGGGGCGACCACTGCACCGTTATGAATCGCCGCCAGATCAACAGTGACGAAGTCGCTACCTGCAAACGCGATGATGCAGAGGAAATCATTGGCACGCAGCTGTCGGGCGTCGTCGTGCTGCCAAAGACTGGCCAAGGCCTTGGCGCGTCCCCAGAGCTCACCGTAGGAGAGCGTGGTGAAATGTTGCAGCAGACGCCGGCTGACTCGCCCGGTGACGGGATCGGAAACATGATCGATACCCCGTTGAGCCAATGCAGGCCGGTCCGAATAGCCCTCCATGCATAGCGCTACAGTTTGCGCCAATCCCAGGGCGGGGTTTACTTTGGCATCGCTTATCGGCGACAGCGGCATAGCCCCCTGTAACTGCGCATCCTGTGTCACGAGCGCTTTGATATGTTCGGCAAGGTCAAGGCGGGCTGCCTGGTACTTCGACTTGGTGGTTTGCATGACTACTCCTATGGGCGGGTCGCCCCATAACTGCCCGAGCATGGCATTCATGAGGGCGCAGGACCGCGAAAATATTTTTGTTCTTATATGTGAACGACGTTCCAATTTAATCCATTAGAGGTTTCAGATCAAGTTGTGCGCAAAGCGAGGGGATGAGGTGTTGCAAGACCGATTGGCCCGTCAAGCGCGCGGATTCAGTTTGAGCGGTGTTCATATATAGGAATTTGCAGCTTGGGTGATGACCAGGTCTCAGACGCCGATCCAGTCAGCTCGCACATACCCTTACAGACTCGCCGTGCTCAAGACCAGAATCACCGACCTATTCGGGTATCCCTTGATTCAAGTTGGGATGCGCCCCGGATAACCTACCGCAACCATCTCTTTGAGTGACTGCGTCGGGCGGTATTTGGGGGCGTTGAAGCCCTGGTATAAGGTCTCCATGATCGCGAGCATCGTGTCCAGGCCGATCAGGTCGGCCAGGGCAGGGCCGGGGGAGCGATAGGATGATTGCAGCCCAGTTGCATGCCGGTATCGGGTCAGGCCCTCCTGCAACGCGAAGATCGCTTCGTTGCCCAGCCAACGACGGTGATCTGTTGAATACTCACGGATAACCCCTCACACGCGCTCAAAAATGGCGGCGATTCCTTGGCCGCCACCGATACACATGGTCACCAGCGCATAGCGCCCGCCGATACGCTGCAGTTCATGAATCGCCTTGGTGATAATGATCGCGCCAGTGGCCCCGACGGGATGGCCAAGGGAAATTCCCGAGCCATTCGGGTTGACCTTCGCCGGGTCCAGGTTCAGTTCCTGGTTCACCGCGCACGCTTGGGCGGCGAAGGCGATGTTGGCTTCGATGACGTCCAGGTCATTGATCTTCAGCCCCGCACGCTTCAGGGCAAGGCGGGTGGCCGGGATGGGTCCCAGGCCCATCAGTTCGGGTTCGACGCCAGCATGGGCATAAGTCACCAGGCGGGCGAGGGGCCGCAGGTTATTCGCTCCGACTGCGGCACCGGTCGCCAGCACCAGCGCGGCGGCACCGTCGTTGAGCCCGGAGGCATTCCCGGCGGTGACCGAGCCATCGGGCTTGAATGCCGGCTTCATTTGCGCCAGTTTTCCCATGGAAGTGGG
>Ga0256877_1000157_pt1 | contig 11991 bp, 8 predicted proteins | sample MC6MC0420MT_FD_186356 | JGI IMG/M metagenome (GOLD analysis project Ga0256877, IMG submission 186356) | Metatranscriptome of enriched soil aggregate microbial communities from Iowa State University, Ames, United States - MC6-MC0420-MT... | ecosystem: Environmental > Terrestrial > Soil >... | reverse complement strand
CTTGGCGCGAGCACGAAGCTCGTTGACGATGTCTTCGTCAAAGCCGTCGATGTTGAGCATTTCTTCCAGCGGTACGTAGGCAATCTCTTCCAGGCTGGTGAAGCCTTCGTCTACCAGCACCTGCGCCAGGTCTTCGTCGACTTCCAGCTCGTCGATGAAGTTGCGCAGAATGTCACCGGTTTCCGCTTGCTGCTTGGCCTGGATGTCCGACTCGGTCATCACGTTCAGTGTCCAGCCGGTCAACTGACTGGCAAGACGAACGTTCTGACCGCCACGGCCAATCGCCTGGGCCAGGTTGTCTGCACCTACAGCGATATCCATGGCATGGGCGTCTTCATCAACGATGATCGCTGCGACTTCCGCAGGCGACATGGCATTGATGACGAACTGTGCCGGGTTGTCGTCCCACAGGACGATATCCACACGCTCGCCGCCCAACTCGCCGGAAACAGCCTGGACACGCGAACCGCGCATGCCGATGCAGGCGCCTTGCGGGTCGATGCGTTTGTCCTTGGAGCGAACTGCGATTTTTGCACGCGAACCAGGATCACGGGAGGCAGCCATCACCTCGATGAGACCTTCGGCAATTTCCGGAACTTCGATCCGGAACAGCTCGATCAGCATCTCTGGCGCAGTGCGCGACAGGATCAGCTGAGGGCCGCGGTTTTCAGTGCGGATTTCTTTGAGCAGTGCACGAACGCGAACACCGACGCGGAAGGTTTCCCGCGAAATGATGTCTTCACGCGCCAGCAGCGCCTCGGCATTGTTACCCAAGTCGACGATGACATTGTCACGTGTAACTTTTTTAACAGTACCGGAAATGATTTCGCCCAGACGCTCGCGATAAGCGTCCACGACCTGGGCGCGCTCGGCTTCGCGAACTTTCTGCACGATGACTTGCTTGGCAGTCTGTGCAGCGATGCGGCCGAACTCGATGGATTCGATCTTTTCTTCTACAACGTCACCGACGACAGCGCCCGGGTGCGTCTGGGCAACCTTGCTCGGCCAGGTTTCGATGGCCGGATCATCAAGATCGTCTTCTTCAACGACGGTCCAGCGACGGAACGTCTCATAGGCACCCGTGTGGCGATTGATTTCCACACGAAGGTCAACTTCGTCTTCAAAACGCTTTTTGGTGGCCGTGGCCAACGCAATTTCCAGCGCTTCAAAAATCACACCGGCCGGTACGCCTTTTTCATTGGATACCGACTCAACAACCAGCAGTACTTCTTTGCTCATCGTACGCCTCGCCTTTCGCAAGCCATTGGATCCGCGGGATCCGCAGTATCTGGCACGTCTCAGTCAAACGTGGGAATAATGTTGGCTTTGTCGATCAGATCGATCGGCAACAGGTATTCATGGGCATCCACTTGCACCACGACATCCTGCTCCTCCACCCCGCGGAGAAGGCCTTGAAAGTTACGTCGACCCTCGAAGGGCGAACGTAGTCTTATCTTCACTTGCTCCCCGGCAAAGGCGGCAAACTGCTCGATCGTGAACAGCGGGCGTTCCATGCCAGGAGAAGAAACTTCGAGCGTATATTCGGAGCTGATTGGATCTTCTACGTCCAGAACACCGCTGATCTGACGGCTGACGATGGCACAATCGTCCACCAGAATGCCGCCTTCTTTATCGATATAAACGCGCAACAGCGAGTGACGGCCCTGAGCCGAAAACTCGATACCCCAGCATTCATAGCCAAGGGCCACGATTACCGGGGCCAACAAGGCCTGCAACTGTTCTAGCTTGCTCGACACCTGAACCCCCTCGTGCATGCTGTGCAAATAAAAAATGGGCGAAGCGCCCATCATGAAAAACGCCGTCGAACAGCGGCGTCATAAAGTGTCCAGCTAACAAAAAGCCCCTGAAAAGGGGCTCCGCTAAAACTGGTTGCGGGGGCTGGATTTGAACCAACGACCTTCGGGTTATGAGCCCGACGAGCTACCAGACTGCTCCACCCCGCGACAAAGCTGGGGCGGAAGTATACGACCGAACCCGTTTTGGGTCAATCCAACACATCCACCTACAAGAAAGCCCGCTACTGCGGGCTGCCTTGTTAATTGGTACCGAGAAGGGGACTCGAACCCCTACACCCTATGGGCACAACCACCTCAAGGTTGCGTGTCTACCAATTCCACCACCTCGGCATTACAACTCTTTTTGCAGTCCCAATATCAACTGCGAATCCTGTGTTACTTCTGTTCTGGAGCGGCAGGAACATCAGCTGGAGCAGCGGCTGGTTTCTGTTGTCCTTCCAGGACCGGAACATCATCTGCTGCCGGCTTTTGTTTCACTTCCAGTACGGCTGGATTTGGCAAACCTACTTGAGTCAGCTGGTGAGCTTTCTCTTTAGCAAAGTAACCTAACCCCAAGCTGGTTATGAAGAAACAGGCGGCTAGTATAGCAGTAAACTTACTAAGAAAGGTAGAGGAACCTTGGCCTCCGAAGACAGTATTTGATGCACCTGCTCCGAACGACGCGCCAGCGTCCGCACCTTTACCCTGCTGCAGCAATACCAGAGCAACAACGCCCAGCGCACCCAGCAGATGAAGAACGACTACGACTGTTTCCAGCATTTTTTCAGTTTCCCGCGGCGCGAATGATCGCACCGAACTCATCTGCATTCAGGGAAGCACCACCAATGAGGCCCCCATCGATATCCGGCATGCTGAACAGCTCGACCGCATTGGCCGCCTTCACGCTGCCGCCATATAGAAGCCGCACACCTTGCGCGGCTTCAGAATTCTCTTTCGCCAACTGCGCACGAATGGCTGCGTGCACTTCCTGCGCCTGTTCCGGCGAGGCCGTCAATCCGGTACCAATAGCCCAGACTGGCTCGTAGGCAATTACTGCATTCACGAAAGCATCAATGCCAAGCTCTTCGATGATGCTGTCGAGTTGTTGCCCGACAACTTCAAGCGTCTTGCCAGCCTGGCGCTGCTCAAGCGTTTCACCGATACACAGCACCGGTGTCAGACCGCTTGCCTGTGCCGCCGCGAATTTACGGTTCAGGACTTCGTTGCTTTCACCCATGATCTGGCGACGCTCCGAATGCCCTACAAGCACCAGCTTGCAACCTGCATCCTGCAACTGAGTCGGCGAAATCTCACCGGTCAGCGCACCCTGCCCCGCCTCGTGGGCGCAGTTCTGCGCACCTACAGAAATCGAGTGCTCTTCAAAGCACTCGACAACGAAGCTGACGTGCAGGCTCGAAGGGAATACCGCAACATCGACACCTTCAGGAATGGCCATGTTCGCCAAACCTTCGACCAGCTCAGCGACGCTGGCGCAGGTACCGTGCATTTTCCAGTTACCAGCTACCATAGGGCGACGCATGCTGTACCTCGTCGGTCAAAGTGGGCGCAGATGTTACCCAACAGTTTCAACACTGGCAAGCCGAAATCAGACGCAAACTTCAGCAACCAGTTTTGCCAGCTCATCAGCGTAGCCTGCGACCACGTCCTGATCCTCACCTTCGACCATTACACGCACCAAAGGCTCTGTACCGGACTTGCGCAGCAGCACACGCCCACGACCACCCATGGCCGCGGTCACGCGCTCACAGGCCTCTTTGACGGCAGGGTGCTGAACCGGGTCGACCTTGCCGCCTTCAAAGCGCACGTTGACCAACACCTGCGGGCACTTCTTCAGCCCCTGACGCGACTCGGCCAGGCTCTGTCCGGTACGTTTCAAGGCAAGCAGCACCTGAAGCGCGGCAATGATCGCATCACCCGTGGTGGTATGCTGGAAGCAGACAACGTGACCGGAGTTCTCGCCGCCCACCTGCCAGTTGCGCTCGAGCAGCTCGGCGATGACATAGCGGTCACCCACATTGGCACGCACGAACGGAATGTTCAGATCTGCCAGTGCCAGCTCAAGCCCCAGGTTGCTCATCAGGGTACCGACAACCCCCCCCTGCAAGCGACCGCGCTCGTGCAAGTCGCGAGCGATGATGTACAGCAGTTCGTCGCCATCGACGATGGCGCCGGTGTGATCGACCATCAGCACGCGGTCACCATCACCATCGAAGCCGATGCCCAGGTCGGCCTTCTCGGCAACAACCGCTGCCTGCAGGTTACCCATGTGAGTGGAGCCGCAGTCTTCGTTGATATTCAGGCCGTTAGGCGCAGCAGAAAGCACGGTAACGGTTGCGCCCAACTCCCGGAACACATTCGGCGCCACCTTGTAGGTCGCGCCATGAGCGCAGTCCACGACGATCTTGAGGCCGGCAAAATCGGTGCTCGTCGGCACGCTGCTCTTGCAGAACTCGATATAGCGACCCGCCGCGTCGTTGATCCGCGAAACCTTACCGAGCTTTTCAGACTCGGCCACGGTCATCGGCGTATCGAGCAACTCCTCGATCATCATCTCGATCTCGTCCGGCAGCTTGGTGCCCTGACCCGAGAAGAACTTGATGCCGTTGTCGTGATGGGGGTTGTGCGATGCACTGATGACAATGCCCGCCTCCGCGTGGAAAGTGCGCGTCAGGTAGGCGATTGCCGGGGTCGGCATCGGGCCGAGCAGCATCACGTCAGCGCCTGCGGCGGACAAGCCGGCCTCCAGAGCGGATTCGAACATGTAACCGGAGATGCGCGTGTCCTTGCCGACCAGAATGCGGCACGCGCCCATCTTGCGAAATGCCATGCCAGCGGCCCAGCCGAGTCTGAGCATGAAATCCGGAGTGATCGGGAATTGACCGACACGACCGCGAATGCCGTCGGTTCCGAAATATTTTTTCTTGGTCATGGGTGCTCCAACCTTCTTATTTTGCCGATTCGACAGCGGCAATCATCCGCACCACGTCGACAGTTTCCGCCACATCGTGCACACGTAAAATTCTCGCACCCTTGAGCATGGCCATCGCGGCCAGTGCCAGGGCACCGTAAAGACGCTGATCCACCGGTTTATCCAGCACCTTGCCGATCATGCTCTTGCGCGACACACCCACCAGCAAAGGCCGCCCCAGCGCATGCAGGACCTCCATATGCTTGAACAGACTCAGATTGTGTTCGAGCGTCTTGGCAAAGCCATAACCGGGGTCGAGGATAATCTTGTCAGCCGCGATACCGGCGGCGACACAGGCGTCCACTCGCTCACTGAGGAAAGCAGCCACCTCACCCAGCAGATCGTCGTAGCGCGGGTCATCCTGCATGTCCGTGGGCTCGCCGCGCATATGCATCAGGCACACCGGCAGACCGGTTGCCACCGCGGCATCCAGCGCGCCATCACGGCGCAGCGAACGCACGTCGTTGATCAGCCCGGCGCCCAGGCGTGCGGTTTCGCGAATCACCGCAGGCGTCGAGGTGTCCACCGAGATGACCACATCGAGCTCGCGATTAATCGCTTCGACGATCGGCGCCACACGCTCAAGCTCCTCGACGGGGGAGACGCTGCGCGCACCTGGGCGCGTGGATTCGCCGCCGACATCGATCAGCGTCGCGCCCGCCTTGACCATCGCTTCGGCATGACTCAACGCGAGATCGCGCTGCGCGAAACGACCGCCATCGGAGAACGAATCGGGGGTGATATTGAGGATTCCCATGACGTGCGTCCGGGATAAATCAAGAACCCGGTTGCCGCAAGGCAACCGGGTTGGGTACAGCGTAGAAGTCATGTCAGGCCTTAATGGTCAGCAGCAGGGCCGCCGATCGGTGTTTCCGGGCGAGGACCGACGGGCGCGGCAGGCGTACCGGAGTTACCGTTGCCACCGGACCAGTCACGCGGTTCGCGAGGGGTGCGACCCGCCATGATGTCATCAATCTGCTCAGCGTCGATCGTTTCGTACTTCATCAGCGCATCGGCCATTGCATCCAGCTTGTCGCGATTATCGGTGAGGATCTGCTTCGCCGTGCCGTAGCACTGGTCGATGATGCTGCGCACTTCCGAATCGATCATCTTCGCTGTTTCACCCGAAAGACTGGAGTTCTGACCGCCACCACCACGACCCAGGTAACCGCCGTCATCGTCTTCGGAGTACATCAGCGGACCCATTTTCTCGGACAGGCCCCATTTGGTGACCATGTTCCGGGCAATCTGGCTTGCCCGCATGATGTCGTTGGATGCGCCGGTAGTGACACCGTCGAAGCCCAGGGTCATCTCTTCAGCGATACGGCCGCCGTACAGCGAGCAGATCTGGCTGATCAACGCACGCTTGGACAGGCTGTAGCGGTCCTCCTCAGGCAGGAACATCGTCACACCCAGGGCGCGACCACGCGGGATGATCGAGACCTTGTAGACAGGGTCGTGCTCAGGCACAACGCGACCGACGATGGCGTGACCGGCTTCGTGGTAAGCAGTGTTCTGTTTCTCTTTTTCGGACATGACCATGGATTTGCGCTCGGCGCCCATCATGATCTTGTCTTTGGCGAGTTCAAACTCTTTCATCTCGACGATGCGCTTGCCGACACGGGCAGCGAACAGCGAGGCCTCGTTGACAAGGTTGGCGAGATCCGCACCGGAGAAGCCCGGGGTACCACGCGCGATGACGGCAGGATTGACGTCGTCACCCATCGGCACTTTGCGCATGTGCACTTTCAGAATCTGTTCACGACCGCGGATGTCCGGCAGACCGACCACCACCTGACGGTCGAAACGGCCCGGACGCAGCAGCGCAGGGTCGAGTACGTCAGGACGGTTGGTAGCGGCGATCACGATGATGCCGTCGTTCATTTCGAACCCGTCCATCTCTACCAGCAACTGGTTGAGAGTCTGCTCACGCTCGTCGTGACCACCGCCCATGCCGGCGCCACGATGGCGACCGACGGCGTCGATTTCGTCGATGAAGATGATGCAAGGCGCATGTTTCTTGGCTTGTTCGAACATGTCGCGAACACGGCTTGCACCGACCCCCACGAACATTTCAACGAAATCGGAACCGGAAATGGTGAAGAACGGCACCTTCGCTTCGCCGGCGATCGCCTTGGCGAGCAAGGTTTTACCGGTACCCGGAGGACCGACCATCAGCACGCCGCGCGGGATACGACCGCCCAGACGCTGAAACTTGCCAGGATCGCGCAGGAATTCAACGAGCTCGCCCACTTCTTCCTTGGCTTCGTCGCAACCCGCGACATCAGCCAGAGTGGTCTTGACCTGATCTTCGGAGAGCAGGCGCGCCTTGCTCTTGCCGAAGCTCATCGGCCCGCCCTTGCCTCCCGCACCACCTTGCATCTGGCGCATGAAGAACATGAAGACGGCGATGATCACCAGAATCGGGAAGCTGGCGACCAGCAACTGGGTCCAGATGCTCTGCTGTTCAGGCTGCTTGCCTTCGATCACGACATTGTTGTCGACCAGATCGCCGATCAGACCGTTGTCCTGAATGGCCGGGCGAATGGTCTTGAAGGTATCGCCGTCGCTGCGCTTGCCCGTGATGACGTAACCGTCCACGGCAACTTTCTCGACCTTGCCATCCTTGACCTGCTGGATGAACTCGGAATAGTTGAGGGTCTGCGGCTCGTTCGGGCTGGAGAAGTTGTTCATCACGGTCACCAGGACCGCAGCGATGATCAACCACAGGATCAAATTCTTTGCCATATCGTTCAATTAGCTACCCTCTGAAGCAAGCTCCACGCTGGAGCGTGCCTCGCATGATATTCACCGGCCTAACTTACTACAGATCCTACAGGTGTGGCAGGCGGCGTCTGTAACCCTTTGTGAAACTTTGACTACAAGATGTTCGTTACGCTTCATGAATAAAGCCATTTGAAAAAAGCTATGGCCCTTACTAAAACTCCACCGGAGCCTCATAACCGCCCTTGAAACCGCGCCCCAAAAGGTACTGCTCGCGGGAGCGATCACGGGAGGACGTCGGCTTGCGCATCTGCACCTTGTCGAACATCTTGCGCACATCCTTGTGGTAGCTATCAAAGCCTTCGCCCTGGAAGATCTTGATCAGAAAATCACCACCCGGACGCAGAACCCGACCAGCCAGGTCGAGCGCCAGCTCGCAAAGGAACATGGCACGTGGCATATCCACGGCGCTCAATCCACTCATATTGGGGGCCATATCGGAAATCACAAGGTCTACCTGTGTATTACCGATCGCCGCGAGGATCTGCTTGAACACCTCATCCTCGGTGAAATCCCCTTGAATGAAGGTCACATCGGGGATGCTGTCCATTTCAAGAATGTCGGAAGCAATCAAACGGCCTTGACCACCGATCAGACGACTGGTCACCTGGGACCAGCCTCCAGGCGCCGCGCCAAGGTCGACGACCGTCATGCCAGGACGGATCAGACGGTCCTTTTCCTGGATCTCCAGCAGCTTGTAACTGGCGCGCGAACGATAGCCGTCCTTCTGCGCTTGTTTGACGAAAGGGTCGTTGAAATGCTCTCTGAGCCAGTTATGGCTGCTTTTTGAACGCTGCGCCACGGGGCACCTCGGTGATAAAGGGTCGTGATTAACTGGGCGGAGCCACGGCCCCTCGGGTAAAATGCCCGCCAATTTTACAGAATCAGACGAAAAGGGTCAGATTATGCCGCTCAATAACGAGCAGAAGAAACAATACAAATCCATTGGTCATGACCTCAAGCCAGTCTTGATGGTCGCGGGCAATGGCCTGAGCGAAGGCGTACTGGCCGAGCTTGACCGTGCTTTGGTCGATCATGAACTGATCAAGGTTCAGATCAAGCTGGAAGACCGCGACGAGCGTCGCGCCGTGATCGAAGAACTGTGCAAGCAGGGTCGTGCCGAACTGGTGCAGACCATCGGCAAAATGGCGTTGATCTACCGCAAGAACCCACAGCCTAACAAACAGCTGTCCAACATTCACCGTTACAAGTAACGGCGAACCCCGTCAGGAGGCGCGACCTGCGCGCCTCTGAGCGGCACCCACCTTTCATCGCAAGCCACTCCACCGGAGCGGCCCGCAACTCAAACGGTCAGATGTGCTTGACCTCAACGATCTCGTACTCGATCACGCCGCCAGGGGTCTTGATCGCCACGACATCGCCTTCTTCCTTGCCAATGATCGCCCGGGCAATCGGCGCACCGACCGAGATCTTGCCCAGTTTTATGTTGGCTTCGTCTTCACCCACGATCTGGTACGTCACCTGATCGTCAGTCTCAACGTTGGCCAGCTCGACGGTTGTACCGAAAATCACCTTGCCCGTGTGGGCAATAGTGGTGACGTCGATCACAACCGAATTCTGCAGACGACCTTCGATGTCACGAATTCGCGCTTCAACCATGCCCTGCTCCTCGCGGGCGGCATGGTATTCGGCGTTTTCTTTCAGGTCGCCCAGCTCTCGCGCTTCACCAATGGCCTGGCTCAGGCGCGGACGCTCGACCTTGCTCAGGTGGTGCAGCTCGTCTTCCAGGGCGCGAGCGCCCTGAACGGTCATCGGATATTTGGTAATGCTCATGCCTTCAACCCTGCATGTAGATCCTGCAAGCGACGCACGGTCTTTTCAGGACCGAATTTCAGCGCTTCACAGATGGCCTCGCCCGCAGCAATGGTAGTGGTGCAGTAGATCTTGTGCTGCAGGGCATTACGACGGATGGAGTAGGAATCGGCGATCGACTGGCGACCTTCGGTGGTGTTGATGATCAAGGTGACTTCGTCGTTCTTGATCATGTCGACCACGTGCGGGCGACCTTCGGTCACTTTGTTCACGCGACGCACCTTCAGGCCTGCTGCTTCGATCAGGCGTGCAGTACCGGCCGTGGCGACGACTTCGAAGCCCAGCTCGATCAGGCTGCGCGCAACGCCAGCCACCAGAGGTTTGTCATCGTCACGCACGCTGATGAACGCAGTACCGCCGGTCGGCAGCACTTCGCTGGCGCCCATTTGCGCCTTGGCGAACGCTTCGCCGAAGGTGTCACCGACACCCATGACTTCACCGGTCGACTTCATCTCCGGGCCCAGGATCGGGTCCACACCCGGGAATTTGGCGAATGGGAACACCGCCTCTTTCACGCTGTAGAAGTTCGGAATGATTTCCTTGGTGAAGCCCAGTTCTTTCAGGGTTTTACCGGCCATGACGCGTGCAGCGATCATTGCCAGGGAAACACCGATGCACTTGGAAACGAACGGCACGGTGCGCGAGGCACGCGGGTTCACTTCGATGACGTAGATGTCTTCGCCCTGCAGCGCCAGCTGAACGTTCATCAGACCGACGACGCCCAACTCCAGGGCCATTTTCTTGACCTGTTCGCGCATCTCGTCCTGGATGTGCGCAGGCAGCGAGTACGGCGGCAGTGAGCATGCGGAGTCACCGGAGTGAACGCCTGCCTGTTCGATGTGCTGCATGATCGCGCCGATCACGACGTCAGTGCCGTCGCAGACCGCATCCACGTCCATTTCGATGGCGCAGTTGAGGAAGTGGTCCAGCAGCACAGGGCTGTCGTTGGACACTTGAACCGCTTCACGCAGGTAGCGCTTGAGTTCTTCTTCCTGGTAGACGATTTCCATCGCGCGGCCGCCCAGTACGTAGGACGGACGAACCACCAGCGGGTAACCGATCTTGGCGGCGGCACGAATCGCTTCGTCTTCGCTGCGCACAGTGGCGTTTGGCGGCTGACGCAGGTTCAGGCGCTCAACCATTTGCTGGAAGCGCTCACGGTCTTCTGCACGGTCGATGGCGTCAGGGCTGGTGCCGATGATCGGCACGCCAGCGGCTTCCAGAGCGCGGGCCAGTTTCAGCGGGGTCTGGCCGCCGTACTGGACGATCACGCCTTTTGGCTTCTCGACGCGGACGATTTCCAGCACGTCTTCCAGGGTCACGGGTTCGAAGTACAGGCGATCAGAGGTGTCGTAGTCGGTCGATACGGTTTCCGGGTTGCAGTTGACCATGATGGTCTCGTACCCGTCGTCGCGCAGCGCCAGTGCCGCGTGTACGCAGCAGTAGTCGAACTCGATGCCCTGGCCGATACGGTTAGGACCGCCACCCAGGATCATGATCTTGTCGCGCGTCGAAGGGTTGGCTTCGCACTCTTCTTCGTACGTGGAGTACATGTACGCGGTGTCGGTGGCGAACTCGGCGGCGCAGGTGTCGACGCGCTTGTAGACCGGGTAGATCTCAAGCTTGTGACGATGGGTGCGAACGCTCTTCTCGGTCACGCCCAGCAGTTTGGCCAGACGCGCGTCGGAGAAGCCTTTGCGCTTCAGACGGAACATCACGTCACGGTCGATGGCCGACATGCCCATAGTCTTGACCTTCTCTTCTTCCTTGATCAGATCTTCGATCTGCACCAGGAACCAAGGGTCGATCATGTTCATGCCGAAGATCTGCTCAACGGTCATGCCGGCGCGGAAGGCGTCGGCGACGTACCAGATGCGCTCGGCGCCCGGAACGGTCAGCTCGCGCTTGAGGATGCTCGCGCTTTCGGAGTCGCTCAGGTCCAGCTTCGGATCAAGACCGCTGACGCCCACTTCCAGACCGCGCAGAGCTTTCTGCAGGGATTCCTGGAAGGTGCGGCCGATGGCCATGACTTCACCGACCGACTTCATCTGAGTGGTCAGGCGCGCGTCGGCCTTGGAGAACTTCTCGAAGGCGAAACGTGGCAGTTTGGTGACGACGTAGTCGATGGATGGCTCAAAGGACGCCGGAGTCTTGCCACCAGTGATGTCGTTCTGCAGCTCGTCCAGGGTGTAACCCACAGCCAGCTTGGCCGCGACCTTGGCGATCGGGAAGCCGGTGGCCTTCGAGGCCAGAGCCGAGGAACGCGATACACGCGGGTTCATCTCGATCACGACCATACGGCCGGTGTCCGGGCAGATACCGAACTGCACGTTGGAACCGCCGGTTTCAACGCCGATCTCGCGCAGGACCGCCAGCGAGGCGTTACGCAGGATCTGGTATTCCTTGTCGGTCAGGGTCTGTGCAGGAGCGACGGTGATCGAGTCACCGGTGTGCACGCCCATCGGTTCGAAGTTTTCGATGGAGCAGACGATGATGCAGTTATACTTTTTGTCTCGGACAACTTCCATTTCATATTCTTTCCAGCCGATCAGGGATTCGTCGATCAGCAGCTCTTTGGTTGGCGACAGT
>Ga0256877_1000143_pt1 | contig 12516 bp, 10 predicted proteins | sample MC6MC0420MT_FD_186356 | JGI IMG/M metagenome (GOLD analysis project Ga0256877, IMG submission 186356) | Metatranscriptome of enriched soil aggregate microbial communities from Iowa State University, Ames, United States - MC6-MC0420-MT... | ecosystem: Environmental > Terrestrial > Soil >... | reverse complement strand
GTTTTTTATAAATATCAAGTGAAATTTAGTAATTCCACATATCGTTTTCCATTTGAAGAATCTGATCCTTTATTCTTTGGCTTTCAGCCAATTGCTCTTCAGCATTTCTAGGAACATAATCTTTAATAGTACCATCACCAAGACCGTTGCTTGATTTGTAGATGATTGAAGAGAATCTTCTTGCATTAATTATATCATCAAAAGATAAATCCGCTGACGAATTTGCTCTGTTGAATACATAATTGTTTGCTAAAATATCTCTCGCTTTTGGATAATATACCCAAAATAAATCAACTAATTCATCGGCTCCTGCTAAAGGCTGACCATCTGGTCCAATTCTTCCAATTGAAGTTGGATCTGGTCCCATTGCAGCAATACCAATAGGTCTGTATTTCATCATACCATCTCTTTTGTCGATGAACCACATCCCCATAATCTTTAGAACTTTTACTTTATCAGTAGTTGTTCTAATTAAATCTACATATTGTTTTTTTTCAGCCTCCGTAGGAGTTCTTCCAGAGTTAATGATTTCAATTAATTCATCATCAATTCTTTCACTCTCTAACTTCTTTTTAATTGCTTCAGGAGTAGATTTAGTAGAAAAGTTTTCATCTTCATAAACTTCATCAATCTGACCAGATAAAGCTGCGTCTAATAAAATCTGATACAAAGATCTTGTCGTTTTAGACAATAATCCATTAGGATTATCATAATAGAACGGCTGATTAATCTTATCATTAAGGTCAATTATTTCCCAAACCATCATACTTTTCAAGATGTCTTTTTCATCTACAAAGCCATATTCAAGTGGGGTTATTTTATTGCTGATAACAGTATCTCCTACTTTTTTCATATTTTCAGCTCTCATCTGTCTGAATTCTTCTGGTGAAGAAGCATTTAGAATAGTCTGAGAGAATGCAAACCCAGAAGCTAATACTAAAAGACTGCTAATATATTTTTTCATAATATGAATTTACAAATTAATGTTATTGAACATTGATAATAACTGGTGATATTTCTTTCAATCGTTGATTACCAAGTCCAGTAGCCGTAGCTTGGATATCATAAATCTGAACAACATCACCTGGTCTAAGATTTCTGATTAACCCTTCTGCAGAAGATAATGAGTTACCCTGAATCATAGTACCTGCTCTTCCTGGAAGTTTCAAAATGAAACTGTTAACAGTGAAAGAAACTGGGAAATCAAAATCAGGTAATGCCGCAGCAACAATCTGATTAGGAATAGAACCAACAGGCATAAAATTAACAGCTTTACCTCTGATTTGACCTTGCGGTCTAGGAACTCCTTTAATTCTATATTCAAACACCTGAGATACTGTTTTTCCAGTAGGATCTGTACCTGATAGAGTTAATTTCACAATATTTCCAGTAGAAGGAATAACATCCCATTTACCTTTACCAGTATTCTTAACAACTGCTCCTGGAGCAGATAAAGATAATTTAGCATTGTCTGCACCAAGAATAGATCCTGTAACAGGGTTTTCTAATCCTCTATACATTACATTCATCTTATCAGCAGAAAGCAATAGCCCCTGTTCTAGTTTTACCTGTTGAGGACCAGCGATTACATTATATGTATGCGTGAACGGGAATTGTTGAGCTTTTCCTGTAGCATCCGTTAAAGTAATTACACCGCCAATCTTTTTCTCGCCAATACCTCCGGTATTTAAAGGAAGATATCCTTTACCGTTTTCTTGTCTGCTTACACCGCTAATGCTGATTTTACTACTGTTAGAATAGTTACCTAACATAACAATAGCTTCAGCTTTCTTACCAGCCTGAACATCAGTAGGTGCAGAAACAATCGCTTCATAGCTTGTAAATTTGATACTAGCATCTACTTTTTCCTGAAGCATTAGCGCCAATGCATCTGATTGCACGTTTCTTGCATCATTCTGAATAATCTCTAGATTTGAAATCGCAGCAATAAGAGGCTGGTGATAGAATTTATTCTGAAACCAAGTTTTACCATTTGGAGATTTTCCAGCTGGATACTCTGCAATGATTGATTTATTTGCTCTTTCAACTAATTTTAATAATTGTGGATCACTTCCAAAAGTAGCTACAATATAAGATCTTACATCATCTAATTGCTTTTTAAGCTCTAAAGCTTTTGCAGAAGGTGAATTTTCGTCGCCATCTTTAAAGAAATATTCAGTTGTAGCTTCATTATTGTTCAATGCTGAGAAGTTTTCACTTACGTCCATATCTTTTCCTGTTTTAGGATCTTTATCATGGAAGTCTGATTGCTTCTTCAAAACAACTTTAATTTCTTCAGCCGATTTTACCAATGCATCAATCTTAGTTTTCAGTGCTTTATACTGTTCCCAAGGTGTTGCATAAGTATCTGGTACTTGTTGAGCTTTTGCTTCTAATGTTTTTTCAAAAATATCTTCATTTTTCTGCTCTGTCAAGTGTCTTGTATCATTTAAGGCTCTTGTAGAATCATAATATGATCTGATGATTTCAACATCGATGTTTAGGGCCATCATAGCGATGAACACCAAATACATCAGGTTGATCATCTTCTGACGTGGAGTCTGTTTTCCTTTTGCCATTCTTTTTTCTTTAGTTTTTGTTTAAATAATGGTTAGGGAATTATGACTTCATAGCAGTTAACATACCACCGTAAACTCTGTTTAAGCTGTTTAAGTTGGTTGTTAAACCTTGTAATTCTTGATTAAATTTCTCAGATTGCTCTGCTGATTTCTGCATATCATCAACATATTTTTTAGCGAAATCTGATTGTCTCTGACCATTTTCTAACTGCATTGCATAAAGAGCATTCATGCTTTCCATGTGTGAAGCAGCTTTATTTAACTGGTCATTATATTTGTGTGTAGAAGCAGATACGTCAACAGTTTGGTTGATTTGGTCTACTGAGCTTGAGAATTTATCGATTCCTGTTCTTAGTCTATCAAATAATTGTACGTCAAGCTTAGCATCCTGAAGCATTTTATCTAACTTACCTGAAAGAGAGTTCTCTAATTCTGCAAAATGATCAACTGTGTTCTTTGCAGAAATATTTGAATGTAAAGGATTTGGATTTGCATGCTTATCCAACAATTCAGGATAAACATTTTCCCAGTGGTACGACTCTTCAGCAGCAGGAGGGTCGAATGCAAAAATGATAAAGATAATTGCCTCAGTTACAAGCCCTACTGTAAGAGCGATGTTTCCGTTAATTGGTCCCAAGGTAATGTGAGTAATTTTAAGCCAAGCTCCAAGAATTACAATTGCAGCACCGAATGAATAGAAGAAATTCATCCAAGCATCTTTAGTCTTAAACATATAAGTTAGTTTTTTTTAAATGTTATAAATTGATAATAAAAATAATTTAGGCAATATTATCTGTTAACTCTTTTCGCTTTAACAGCCGCTTCAGGAATATCTTGTACCGTTCTGAAACCGATATAACTTCTTGCAGAATCTTTGTTTTCCCAGTCTCTTGCACCTGTCATCAACATATAACCAACATCTTTCCAAGAACCTCCTCTTACAGATTTTTTGTTATCCGCTTTAGATTTAATAGTAGGATTTAAAGTAGAAGAGAATCCGTATGCAGAATTGTTATATCCTGAATCAGTCCACTCAGATACGTTACCTGCCATATCAAATAATCCGAAAGTATTTTTCTTGAATTTTTTTACAGGAGCTGTATAAGTATAAGTACCTTTTTTCTCATCTTCCATATAGCTACCTCTTTTTGGCTTGAAGTTTGCTAGATAACAACCTCTATCATCCATTAAATAAGGACCACCCCATGGGTAAGTTGCATTTTGTTTTCCACCTCTTGCAGCATATTCCCATTCCATTTCGTTAGGAAGACGGAAACGTAAAGGTCTTTGTTGTTTTCTTTTCAAGCTTTCATTATAATCAGACTTCAATTTAGTTCTGAAGTCACAGTATGCTCTTGCCTGATCCCAAGTTACCCCAACAACAGGATAATCTTTGTAAGCTTTGTGCCAGAAATACTGTTCGAATAAAGGCTCATTATAAGTAAAGTGGAAATCGTTTACCCAAACTGTTGTATCTGGATAGATTGCAATGCTTTCGCTTCTCAAGAAGTTTACTCCTCTTTGGTTATCGGCGATAGCAACATCCATATCTCCCCATCTATAACCATATTTTAATTTACTAACATCAATAAGTCTTTCGCTACCTACTCTAGAAGATGCAGGTAAGTACATAGACTCAAGAACTTCAGCATATTCTACATCTGGATATTTTGAAGTATTCCAATGTAATGGAATTTTCCAGTCTAGTTTTTTGCTTGCATCGAAGCCATCATCTCTTCCTCCAGCTCCTTCAAGATATTCCTGATATGGTGTAAGGTTTTCTTCTTTTTTAGCAAGATAAGCATAGTCTCCGATGCTTGCGCCTTTACCGCCACCATCGCCACCTTCTCCTGCTGCTTCAGCAAGCATCGTTCTAGCGATAGAATCTCTTACATAATTGATGAAAACTCTGTATTCTGCATTAGTAGTTTCTGCCTCATCCATAAAGAAAGGAGCTACAGTTACCGTTTTCAAAGGTGCAGTTTCACCATTATTGGTAAATGATTCATCGGCCATACCAGCAATAAAAGAACCGCCAGGAATTGCCACCATACCATAAGGTCTTTGTGCAACAAATGATTTTGTTTTTTCTCTAGGTATCAATTCTCCTTTTGTTCCAGGCTTCCCTACAGAAGAAGATCCACCACCTGAACAAGATACCGATGCTACCGACGCAGACAATAATAAAAGAAATATCCTTTTCATGTTAATTTTTATAATTAAGCCGTAAATATATAATTTTTTTAAGAAACTTTTAAGATTTTTTTTAGAATAACGAAAAAAAACTAAACTTATTTTATTTCCAAGTACTTTTTACTCTACAGTTACCGATTTCGCAAGATTCCTTGGCTGGTCTACATTCGCACCTCTATACACTGCTATATAATAAGCGAGTAGTTGTAAAGGCACAGAAGCCACTATTGGAGAAAAACATTCTGATGTTTCAGGAATTTCAATCACATAGTCTGCCATTGCGCTAACCTGCGTATCTCCTTTGTTTACAACTGCAATTACTTTACCTTTTCTAGCTTTAATTTCCTGTACATTACTTACAATCTTATCATAGTGGCCTTTTTTAGGAGCAATGATCACAATTGGCATGTTTTCGTCAATTAGAGCGATCGGACCGTGCTTCATCTCTGCCGCAGGATAACCTTCTGCATGGATGTAAGAAATCTCTTTTAATTTAAGAGCTCCTTCCAAAGCAGCTGGATAATTGTAACCTCTTCCTAGGTAAAGGAAATTGGTTGCATTGATAAAGTCTTTTGCAATATTTTGAGTAAGCTCATGAGTACCCTCTAAAACTTCTTCAATTTTCTTAGGAAGTGCATTCAACTCAGAGATAAGACTCATAAATTCAGCATTTCCTAAGTTACCGTTGTGTTTTCCTAATTTTAATGCAATTAAAGAAAGGATAGTCAACTGAGCTGTAAATGCTTTTGTAGAAGCAACACCAATTTCTGGTCCTGCATGAGTATAAGATCCTGCATCAGTAATTCTCGCAATAGAAGAATCTACTACATTACATATACCATATATAAATGCACCTTTTTCTTTAGCTAATTTTAAAGCAGCCATTGTATCTGCAGTTTCTCCTGATTGAGAGATAGCAATGACTACATCTTTATCTGTAATAATAGGATTTCTGTATCTGAATTCTGAAGCATATTCTACTTCTACAGGAACTCTTGCAAATTCTTCAATTAAATATTCACCAATAAGACCTGCGTGCCATGAAGTACCACAAGCAATGATAATGATTCTGTTAGCATTTTTGAATTTTTCTACATGGTCCCAAATTCCCGCCATTTTTATAACCCCTTCATTTACAATAAGTCTTCCTCTCATTGTATCGTGGATAGATTTTGGCTGTTCAAAGATTTCTTTAAGCATAAAATGCTCATATCCACCTTTTTCAATCTGCTCTAAGCTTAATTTTAATTCTTGAATTTCGGGAATTATTTTAGAGTTTTCTGTAATTGTTCTGATATCCACACCGCCTTCCAATGATATAGTTGCCATGTGACCCTCTTCAAGATAAATAGCTTCTTTTGTAAATTCAACAAAAGGTGATGCATCAGAAGCAATAAAATATTCTTTATCGCCAATTCCAATTGCTAATGGAGAACCCAATCTCGCAACAACCAAAAGTCCTGGATAATCTTCGTGCATTACTGTAATAGCATAAGCACCATAAACTTCATTTAATGCATATCTTACCGCTTCAGGAAAATCTGTTTCAGAATTTAGCTCTGTAAAATACTGAATAAGATTAACTAAAACTTCTGTATCTGTTTCTGACTTGAAAGTGAACCCTTTCTCGGTAAGCATTGTTTTAATTGTATCATAATTTTCAATAATACCATTATGAACAAGTGCTATTTTCCCGTTATTAGAAACATGGGGATGCGAGTTTCTATCACTTGGAACACCATGGGTTGCCCAACGCGTATGCCCCATTCCTATTTTTGCAGTTCCCTTTAAATTATGAGAAATATTGACTAAATCATCAACCTTCCCTTTAGTTTTTTCAACACTAAAGCTGTTGGCAGCATTTTCTAAAACAATTCCGGCACTGTCGTAACCTCTATATTCTAATCTTCTAAGACCATTGATAACGATATCATAAGCATCTTGAAAACCTGTATAACCAACTATTCCGCACATATTTTAATCAAATGTAATTTTTTATTTTTATTTTTTTGTTCCGAAAGTCACTCTAAGTTTAATTTCATTAGGAGTAACTGTTGTATCATCCTCAGCATTTGTAGGGTCAGATCCAATAAAGACAGCCCTTCCCGTAGAAAATGCTCGTGTAGTGTATTTGTATCCAGCAATAGAACTAGAAGGACTAGGAGTAAACTGAGCAAGATCTATTTTGAAATATTTGTCTTTATAATCTTTATAAGTATCAGTCGATTCAACAATATCTTTTAAAGATTTAGTTACCGTAAATTCATAATAGGCAGGATTTTTATCCGTATCATAGGCTCTTATAGGAATAAATAGAGCTCCTAAAGAAGTATAATCAGTTGTAAATGCTGTTGTTTCTTTTCCATCAGAGTCTTTATCTCTTTGAACGATCGTAAAATCTTTGACACTTGGTTTTGGATAAGGATTTGACCATGCTAATTTATCTGTATAAATTCTGATTTTAGCACTAATAATAGCAGCCTTGTCATTTTGATATTTCTCTTTCAGCCTATCAATCTCTTCTTTTTTGAATTTTATACCAATAGAATTCCCTCCCATTCCTTGTGCAAAAAGTTTTGCGTCACCAGTAACACTATTTGGGTTAGCATAGGCTTGAACAGCCGCACCACTTCTATTATATTCATAGAAACCAGAACGCATATTTGTACCTTTTATAGTAAAGTCATACTTTGTTTGAGGTCTAGTATTGACACCATCTACAAGTTTATCGTTCTTATAATACATAATCAGTTCCATATCATCAGGAGTAAATGAGAATAAATAACCATCATCTTCAGCAACGGATACCTTTAAACCTTTGAAATGTCTTATAAAATTTGATAAGTCGCTTAACTCAGGCTGTCCTTTCTTATCAATAATTTTAGACTGAAATATAGAAGGCGACAACTGAATTCTTAAACCCGGTGCCGGTGTTAATAATGATATTGTTGAAGGAAATATTTGAGAATTATCCGAATCTTTTGTAATTGAAACAGAACTTACGTTACCATTTTTAATTTCTTTTGAACCTAAAAGTGTAGTATATGTAGCAAAATCTTTATTAGAATAGACAATATCGTTATATCCATTCATAAAATCTTTTACTTCGTACACTTGTAGTGTAAGATTCTTTTTAGCTTTCCCAAACTTTGCAACAGGATATGTACTTACTACTTTTTTAGCATTTATATTTCCATCAGGATAAATGTAATTCTCATCTGTGGTAGTAGCTACAAGCGAGTCAGCACGATAAATAGGTTTAATCACCAAAACTACTGAATCTACTACTGCATTAGTTCCAAAATCAGGATTATAAGAAGGCAATCTTACTTGGGTAAAATAAGAAGCTTTTTGCTTACCAAACTGATTCTCATCAAAAGCTCCCAAAACAGCAGTTGAAGCAGTTGAACCAGGACTAATAAGATTTAATAGTTTATATGCATCTGTTCTTATTGTATCATTATTATTAATATTATACGCAATAAGATCATAAGAAGATTCTACTCCTTCTGCTGCACCATTCAAAAATAGCTGTTCACCTAAAGAATCTGGTTCCGGTTCGCAGTTATAAACCAATACACCACCTAAAAACATTACAGAAAGAATGGTGAAAATTTTTCTAATATTATAAATCATCAAAATGTATATTAATATAATTTACTGATAGAGTCTACATCTAGGTATTCAGATTTTGAAGTGGTCGTTTCATTAAAACCTTTATCAAGATCACCGTTCAAAAACTCATCTCCTTTTACAACTTCGTCTACATAATTCATACTTTCGATAACGAAACTCTCGAAGCTTGGCTTATTTAACGCATTTAAATCTGAAATATTATCAAACTGAAGTTTCTCACCTACATTTCCTGCCAAAGCTGCATCTTTCTCATTATATAATGAAAGTACAATTTTAGCATCTTTGAAGTAAGTATCAGATTTGTAATATGTTTTCAGATAAATAGGCACAAAAGAAGACATCCATCCATTTAAATGGATAACATCCGGAACCCAGTTTAGTTTTTTGATTGTTTCTATCACACCGCGTGCAAAGAATATAGCTCTCTCGTCATTATCATCAAACGCTACTCCTTCGTCATCAAAATAATATTGTTTTCTTTTAAAGTATTCTTCGTTATCGATGAAATAAACCTGTAGTCTCTCACCCGGAAGCGAAGCCACTTTAATAATTAAAGGCTGATCTAAATCGTTGATAATAATATTCATCCCCGAAAGACGAATCACTTCATGAAGCTGGAATTTTCTCTCACTTATCTGTCCGAATCTTGGCATAAAAACTCTTACATCATTGCCTTCTTGGTGCATTTTAAGTGCCATTTTGTTTACCACCGCTGCTAAATTTGTATCTTCCTGATAAGGGTACATCTCTGTGGTAATGTACAGTATTTTCTGATTGGGCATATAATTTTTTATATAATTTTTAAATAACGCTCTAATATGCAAAATTACGAAAAAACATTCAACATTATCCTAATTAACATTTTTTTACGATAGTTGTTAAGATATTACTGGAAAACTAAAAATAAATATCTTAATATTAGTATTTTTGAATTGTTATTAAAATAAACTATGGAAGTTCTAAAAAACAAAAAAACACTTCAGGATTTTATAGAAAGACAGAAGGAAATTGGCAAAAAAAATAGGTTTTGCGCCAACAATGGGAGCTTTACACAATGGCCACCTATCATTATACGAAGCTGCTAGAAAAGAAAATGACTTGGTAATTTCTTCAATATTTGTAAACCCTACACAGTTTAACAATGCTGAAGATCTCGAAAAATATCCAAGAGATACTGATCGAGATATATTCATTCTCAAAAATTCAGAACTTGTAGATGCTGTTTATCTTCCTCAAGTTGAAGATATTTATCCTGAAAAAACAGAAAGCCAGCGTTACGATTATGATGGCTTGGAAAACGAAATGGAAGGAAAATCAAGACCGGGGCATTTTGACGGGGTAGGAACTGTAGTTGAAGAACTTTTCAGACAGGTAAAACCAGACAACGCTTATTTTGGAGAAAAAGATTTCCAGCAATTAGCTATTATCAAAAAAATGGTTGAGAAAAAACAACTTCCTATTAAAATAAAAGGAGTTTCTATTTACAGAGCAGAAAACGGCTTAGCTTTAAGCTCAAGAAACCAACGCCTCACCGAAACCAGAAAAGCGGATGCTAAAATAATTTTTGAAACATTAACAAAAGTTAAAGAATGGTTTAAAAACACTCCAGTTTTTAATATTAAAGAAAATGTAGATGAAATTTTTTCTCATCAAAAAAATATGAAATTAGAATATTTTCTAATTGCTGATGAAAGTACATTAAAAGAAACCAATCAAAGAGAAGAAGAAAATTCTTACAGAGCCTTTATCGTAGTTGATGTAGACGGAGTAAGATTAATTGACAATATGCACTTGGATTGACACAAAAATCAAAGGCTTCCTGAAGGAAGCCTTTGAACACCAAATCACAAAATATTAATATGAAAAAAATTTACTTTTCAGTAAACTTGTGACCCGGCTGGGATTCGAACCCAGGACCCATACATTAAAAGTGTATTGCTCTACCAGCTGAGCTACCGAGTCGGTCACATAAAATTAACGACGACAAATATAAAATTATTTTTATAAAATATCAATCTTTAATTAAAGATTTTTTTTTGCAGTGCCTGCGACTGGACTCGAACCAGCACATCCTTAGGAAACCACCCCCTCAAGATGGCGTGTCTACCAATTTCACCACACAGGCAATAAAATTACAAAAATCTAGTAATTTTTACCAAGTGACCCGGCTGGGATTCGAACCCAGGACCCATACATTAAAAGTGTATTGCTCTACCAGCTGAGCTACCGAGTCGGTCACTTTATTATCAAGTTTCATTGTTAAGTAATGTTCCTTGTTTTCAGTGGTGCAAAGATAGGCGTTTTTTCGTTATCTCAAAACTTTTTCGCAAATTTGTTTAAAATAATTTCATGATAATTTCACTAGTCGGATACATGGGGAGTGGCAAATCTCACATTTCCAAAATATTAAGCGATAAAATAAATTTTAAATTAATTGACCTCGACAAAGAAATTTCTCGTCGAAATAAGTTGACTATCCCTGAAATATTCGAAAAAAAGGGGGAAATTTACTTTAGAAAGCTAGAAAGAGAAACTTTGGAGGAAATTTTAGCCACCCAAGAAAACATAATTTTGAGTCTGGGGGGAGGAACTCCGGTTTATTATAATAATATGGAAATTATTAACAATAGCTCAAAGAGTGTTTTTTTAAGAGCTTCTATTGCAACTTTAGCTGAAAGAATTTCTAAACAGAAAGAAAAAAGGCCTTTAATTGCAAAAATATCCGATGAAAATCTCCCGGAATTCATCGCCAAACATCTATTTGAGAGAAATATATTTTATAATAAGGCACAATTCAATATCAATACAGATAATAAAACCCCTGAAAATATCATTCAGGAAATAATAGAAAAGCTCTATCTCTAGAGCTTTTTCTTTTTATAAATTAACGTTTAATCGTTGGTTTCAGAATCACTGCCGTCTTCACCAAAAAAATCATCCCAATCTGTAAAATCAGCAGTGACATCATTTTCCACATAATCATCCATATCTCTTCTGTCTTTTTTAGTAGGTCTTCCTTCTCCTCTGTTTCGATAATATTCCTGAGACATCTTTCTCATCATTAATTGCTCGTACTGATCTTTATCTGTCACATCTTTGATATGAAGCGGAACTAATTTAGCCCCAATTCTACTTTTAGGAATCTGTATTACTTTAATTTTATACTCAATTTGGTTTTTGCGAATTTTGATAACATCTCCTTCTTTTACTTCTTTGGATGACTTCACAACCGAGGTTCCGATAGAAACTCTGTTCTTTTTTATTTCATCTGCAGATACCGATCTTGTTTTATAAAAACGAATGCTCCATAAAAATTTATCTATTCTCATATTTTTTTATACTTTTGTCGTTATATTATTTGTAAAGTAATTAAAGTTTTTGAAATGAAAAAAATATTTTTGTATATCCTTGCAGGATCGTTGTGTTTCGCAGCTTGTAAAAAGGATGATGAGGTGGAAACTTTCGTAGAACCGGAAGACATCAATGTAAGAAACTCTTATGACCAGCAGGCTATTCAGAAATTCATGGATAACAACTACTTAGATACGCAGGGAAACATAAAAGCTTTCACATCAGATGCTGCTGATGATAATGAGAAAAAATTATCTCAACTGAGCCCTCAAACACTTCCATCCGGAGTTATTTACATCAAAAGAGATGGAGCACAACCAAATCCAGGAGTAACAATTGATACTAATTCAGATTCAAACACAGCAAGCCTTATCAAGACAATGATGAGAGCTAATTATTATCTTGCTACTGAAACAGAAGGAAATATTTCGTTAACGTCTTATGGTAGTTTATTAAACACTTTAGATGGTAGCGGTTCACCTATTACTGATCCCAGATTTTATTATGTAAAAAAACAGGTTCTAACAGATGCAACAACTGATATAGCGAAACAGAGAAGTTATTATGAAATTCCAGGTCTTAAAGAAGGATTGAAATATTTTAACGGATTTCAAAATCTTCCAAATAGTGATTTGCCTAATTTACAGGGTGTAATTATAGTACCTTCAAAAGCTGCCTTTGCAAGAAATGAAAATTATTATGGTCTAAAAAACATGACTTTGGTTTTTAATTTTCAGATTTATCATACAGAAACAAG
>Ga0256877_1000109_pt1 | contig 13619 bp, 3 predicted proteins | sample MC6MC0420MT_FD_186356 | JGI IMG/M metagenome (GOLD analysis project Ga0256877, IMG submission 186356) | Metatranscriptome of enriched soil aggregate microbial communities from Iowa State University, Ames, United States - MC6-MC0420-MT... | ecosystem: Environmental > Terrestrial > Soil >... | reverse complement strand
GAAAGTCTGTAAGGTTAAATGAGAATTTATTTTTGTGGGTAACTCAAAAACAATACCACAATAGCCTCGTACAAATTAAAAGGAGCATTTTTCAACGCTCCTTTTATCAACAACAATCCTCATTTAAGAAGGTATGGTAAGGATAATTTCATCCGTACTTGACATTCCCGCTGTATTTTCGGTTATCACTTTGAAATGATGATAAACCGTATTTCCTTCGCTATCCATTACAACAAGCTGGTCAGATCCCCAATCGGTATCTATCAATGGTATTTCAATAATGGCATCATTGGATACTGCAAGGGCTATCTGTTCCCAGTTTCCTTTTTCGTTCATCTTGTACAAGTAATATTTGCCTTTATAAGCCTGCTTATCCCATGCTAATACCACATTGCCCAATGTTGCAGGGTTTACGGTAGTCGCAGTGTAAGAAAGCGTTGGGGAATCAGGCAATACATTTTCCGTAATCATGGTTATCATCAGCTTGGAAGGTTCAGATGGTGCAAAATCAGTCACAATTGTAAATACGTTATTCGGATTGTTATCATCATAACTGTAATTAGCTTCTGCATATTCAACTTTAGCTTCCACTGTAACACGATAGTACAGGGCATCACCAAAAGGAATTTCAGTAAGGTCTGCAAAATCGTCTGTAATGCTCCAAATATTCTCATCCAACAAACCTTCTGCTTCCAGATCGATTGTTTTAACCAATGTCATAGCACGGACCGAAGTTGCATCGCCCATGTTCAATGCACGGTACAGATTGATTTTGGTGACATTATGAATGGCTTCATACGAATTGACCTGTACTTGCATGGCAGGTGAAATACCTAAAACTTCGTTTTCCAGAATAGGAACAACACTTTTTATTTCAGGAGTTTTCACAGCATAGGAATTAACCAGCCTAACAGGACCGATAGCCGTACTCAATTCACCTTGTTTCATCTGTGCATCAGTTTCCCGAACGGCATAGAAGTAAACACTTGTTGACGCTCCGTCAAGGGTGAAATCGGTAAACAGAGTTTTATGCGGATTGGTGCTTACGATTTTCATCATCGGTGCAATATCAAAATCGGGATCAGTGGGTTTGAGCAATACTCCGTTTCTGTCACGGATTGTCTGCGCTTTCGAAATCGGCATATATGCGCCATCTTTGACATACTGATAGATCATCGGTACTTCTGTCAATGGTACATAGCTGTTCACTACGGTCTGTTTTACAAAATCATAGAACGTCAGCTGCTCATTACGTCCCGTTACGCCCGGGATCACAATATGGTTCATACTGCTAAATGTATTCGGAGCAATGTACGGAACTGAATCCCCGTAATGGCTGTTATGTTCGGCAATAAACCCATTGATACTTTCAAAAAATGCAGGGCTGTTCGGTATCGGGAATCGGTAGCCGTTATGTACAGGGAATTGATACCCTGCATCTAATGTGACGTTTGCCAGATCTATTAAACGGTCATTTGCAAAATCATCGGCATTTTGAATGCGTATGTCTTCTACGGAGTTTGGTAATGGTTCATTGCCATAAGGTGTCTGTACATACAGCGAGCTGAACAGTATATCGTCATTGCTACGGCACATCGCCACACTAAACGGTTTGTGCGTGTATTGTGTGGTAAAGGTATAGGTTGAACGCCCGAAATAATCCGGTCTAGTGGCATAAAGTGCACCTTTTGGCTGTTCAGGTGTTTCAGGCTTTTCAAACCTTCTGGCAAACATCAGCGTAGGCGTTGAGATCGGCGATATATAATCGTTGCTACCTGCAACCCTGCTTCGGATTCCAAATATGCTGTATTTATCCAATATGCCCTCTTGCTGTGGTAAAATATGGGTTTCCGTTAAACGGCAAGGATCATTATGGTACAGATACACCCTGTAGCCCGGATAGAAATTGACCCATGTGTTGTTTCGCACAAGAACCGTTTGTAAAGGGTCTGTTTGGTAATTTTCATCCTGCGCATATACGATCAGGTTTCCGGAAATTTCATCAAAACGGATAACTTTCAGTGTTTTGCGTTCACCACTGATATTGTTCTGATAAGGAACTCGGATACTGCCTCGGTACCATTGTACACTTAGTTGCTCTGTATTCGGGTTAAATTGAGGGTGGTCACCAATGGTATAACCCGGGAAAGTGATTTCATATAAGCCAGCAAAGGTTGGAGAAAAAGAATCGGTGTACTGTTTGATACTTGCATTGTTGAATACAAAGCCACGGAATTTGCGTAAATAGGTATTTTGTGTAGTATCGTTTCCTGCTCCGGCTTCAATTATTACTTCTTCGTGCTGTATGTTCCAGTTGTTGCCGATCTGTACTTTCAACGGATGCGGATTTACTGCACCCCAGCTAACTTCGTTGAGCATATTTCTTGTAAACATAAAAGATACACCGGCAGTAGGGGTAATAAAATCATCAGGATCAAAAGGTACGTTGGACGATTGTCCAAAGGCATCGCCAATCTGTTTTTTCAATACATGGAATTTCGGCAATAATGGCGTTGCAGACGGAATCTCAATATCGTGGATAATAAAATCATCTGCTCCGATCTGTAAAACCCCGCCTATATAAAACGGTATTTCAGAAATATCCACCGTTGGGTAGAGTGTCTGTCCGGCACTTGCAAGCACCATTGGCTCAGACTGGATAACGGATATTAAAGTATTGCCCGGGAAATCCGTTACACTACTGACCATACCGAATAATTGTTCAGGGACTTCCGGACTGAAAAAAATCTCCATTTCATCGGCAAATACTTCCTCGCTATCAGGCAATGGGTTAAAATCCTGCATGACCTGTCCGTCAATCGCTTTCTGATAGGAAATCATATCCTGTACGGTATCATATTCAAATACCAGGCGAACAAATGTTTTGTCGGTATTAGTGATCTGTCCCAACATCTGCTGTTCGTTCTGCGAAGTCAGGAACAATGGCGATTCTTCCTGTATAAATAATGCGTTGGCATTTGAAGGCGGCAATAAGTGATTGCTCGGTACAATTTTGGTTTCAATATCCCATCTGATAAAAGTAGACTGCGCACGGCTGAACCAGTTCACGCCATAGGAACCATAAGTATGAACGCCCGACCTAGTTTCCCTGTGGATAAAGGCAGGTTGACCAACTTCGGGAATGGCAATCCCAACGGTTTCATTTTTAGATTCCGAACCGGTATTGTCTACATTAAGGTATGCAGGATCGTTAGGCAATTCCGGTATCTGCCACTGTGGTTCTCCGGCTCTTTTGTATTCGATTCCTACATAGACGGGGTAGGTAAATGTAGCCATATAGAACTGCTCGCCAGTATAATAAAACGGGCTGTCCTCCGGCTCATCAGGTTTCAGTTCCTCTGCAAAAAGACTGATATACCTTGTTTTTCCATCGTGAGCGTAACCCTCGGCATCTGTAATTGTCTGTTCTTGACCCAATTCGGTATCCGCTGATGCAATACCCGGTACAGGTTCTTTTAATATAACCGGAAGTGTAATCCTCTGATCTTCCAAAGAGGTCGGCAGCGACATATACAAATGATTGTTTGACAAATCACTGTTACCATCGTCGAATGTGAAATACTGTGCTATATAGATATACTGCTGCCCGTCATAAACCTTATCGTCCAGATCAAGAACACCCAAACCAAGCATACGGGCTACGTGGTAATCCATCGATGCCATCTGCAACATCATCAGATGCGAGATTTCCAGACCGTTATCCATTTCCTCATTGGGCTGGTCATTCAGATAATAAATCTCGTTTGCCAATGGATTCATTGGATCGTTGCTCATTTCCAGATAACGCTCTACTGAATCTTTTATGCGCTGTCTCGGGTCTTCAAAACCACCATTCCATTTGAAATGATAATTTTTGATGTTTACATATTCGCCGTCATTGTACCTCGGCCATACTGCATGTACAGGACGGTCATCAGGTCTAGGCTCCAAATATTTATAAGCTAATTCATCATCCAGCGTAAGGCTGTATTTTCCCATATCCTGCCACGCTTCACCTCTATTGGTAATTTCAATGAAATCAAGATAAAATTCAAAATGTATGACTGTCACAATGCAACCAAAAGGTGCAAAGCGGACGCTTCGACCATTTTCTGCATACACAGTCCGCCCCATATCTACCGCACTCATCTGGTTACGATAGGTAACATTTTTGGGAAGGTTAAGTTGTTCGGTCTCTACGGATTGAATTTCAGCTTTGACCGTTCCCGTACTTACCGACGGAGTCAACCGTACTCCGAAGAAAAGGTGGTTAGGACTTTCAACCTCGATCAGGTTGTTACCGTATGCATTTAAAAATCCGATCGGATCGTTTAGAGGGTTAATGGTGCCACGTACCTGTTGGTAACGGGTGGTATTACGGAAATACACATAAAAGCTTTTTCCGCTGATGTTGTATAGCCATAATGCCTGGGCATCCACTATGGATTGCGGTGCTTGTGCAAAAGAAAGCTGCTCGCTTAACGGCTTGTATGGTGCTCGGAAAATCTGAACATAGTCATCGGGTTTATTGTGCCCTTGTGGCGGTCCCTGATAATAATCGCCTTTAGGCAGATGGGTCTGTAAATTATTTTTTAACAACCATCTCAAATGAATACCTGCGGTACTGTCTTCTCCTATAGAACCTGCTGCCTGAAGATAAAGATCGGAAGACTGCAAGCGGGTATTTTTATCAATAACGATTCCAGTTCCTCCCTCATCAGGTGAGCAGATTAGCTGTTGTTTTTCTGACTTCAAATCATAGAATTCAATTTTTGGTTCATCATATCTTGGAACCTCTATACTTTGATACGAAAATTCCAGTCCTCGCCATTTGGTTTCCAAATGTGTGAATTTAAGATTTTCATCAACCGCAGTGGTTCGGCACGTTTGATAATCCGGTAATGCCTGGGCAATGGCTATACTGCCCAAATTCATACTATAAGATGTTATTTTGCTATCGGTATGTTTTGAAACAGCCAATCGGTTATTATTCATTTCAGGCAGCTGTACAGCTTTTGTCCATTGGGAATAGGTGATGGCGCTATCAAGATTGTACTGATTGCCTCCGATAGAGCAGAAAGTCCCATAATCATTCAAAGCGACGGTCTGAATCACCGCAGCAAATGGTTTATCTGCTTCACCTATTGCAATGATCTGGTCGTGCTCTTCGCTGATCTCTGCAACAAAGACATTCATGTACTGTGAGGGCACAGGCTTTTCAAGTCTTTTTATTAACTCAAGTATATTAAAGCTGAACCGCCTGTCTTTATTTATTACCCATTCCAACCCAACAATATCAGCGGGTGGAGTAATGGGTTCATAATGATAAAACGACCCCATAACCGTATATCTGCCTTCATGTACAGTGCTTGCCGCATAAATATGAAAACTGTTGTATCCTTTCAACGGTCCGGTATAGAAAAATCCTGTTGATCTGACAATATTCAGATCCTGGTCAATCTGTACCACTGCCCCGGTTTCGGCATATCCGCCATAAAAAGTCAGTAATCCGCGTTCAATCCGCTGCTCACGGACCAAAAGCATCGGTGAGCGTGTCGGGATTTGTACAGCGTGCATTTCATACCCATCTTCTGGATTAAATTTATAGAGGATATGGTTTATTTGCTCAGGACCTGCTCCACGATTGTGATTTTCTTTTATGTGGACTACTAAAGTCCTGTCCTCGAAAAGATGCAGGCTGGGATTGAAATTCACACTATCATAAATAGGTTTGACAGTCTGTATATCATAAATTTTCTTTATCCAGCTAATATCTCCGCTTTCTTTCAAACGCATTAATAATCCAACATCCCTGTCATATCCTAAAACAACAATATCTTCTGTATCGGGAATTTCAACAACATCGGTGAAATGGGGAAAATCCCAAACGTATCCACCCGTTACCTGCGTACCGGGATAGATGTATCTGCGCTGCCATATAAAATTCCCGTTTGCGTCCAGTTTACCGACAAACATCTGTTCGGGAACCGCTTCATTTCCGCGACGTATCTTACCTACTACATATGTTGAAGTTCCGCTGTATATAAATTTCTTAATGTCAATCGATGTGAATTGATCATACTGATATATATTTACGTAAGCCATGTTTTCACCTTTTTTAATTAATCAAAATATTCGTTGTTTTCTGGGTATCTGAAATGACATATTCGCTACCGTTCCATGTTTTGTATAGGAATTGGAAATGCAGCTCGGCTGCCTGGATCCATTTCGCATCGTTCATGATAATTGCGTGCGAATAGTCTTTGGAGTAGAGCACATGGCAATTGGTATCAATTGTTACCAGATCATTCATCAGTACCTCGATCATTCCCGCATCCGTACCATTTCTCTGTACGTCTTCCAATGGTATTTTCGGATGGTTGAAAGGTTCGGGATTACGCACCAATATTGCGATGACTTTATCGGTGTTGCTATCGGTGATTTTATTAAATTCCGTGGTTACAGCATCTTCCATCGGTGAGAACCCGAACAAGCCTTCTACAACACGGTCAAACGGATCAAGGAATTGTTGTGTTATCGCATCCGATAAAGTATTTGCCAGTCCTTTAACAGTATCCAACCCAGCCTGAATATTTGCTGTGTCCAATGCTTTTTCAAGTTCATACACTGCCTGTTTTACCTGCGGTGTACCGTCCGGTACTTCGTAAGCTATAAAACAGCTTTGAACCTGCTCTTCAAAATTGCGGTATCTTGAAGTCTGGAACACAAATTTGTGAACCTCGCGCGCATAATCCGCTTTCATTGCATCCGTAAGATTTGATATATCTACCGTGTTGGTTCCCCAATAGAAATTCAAAACCTGTGCGGTATATAATTTCTGTGGTTTCAGACGTTTTGGCGTTACCTTTCTGAAATAAGATTTAGGCTTGATTATCTCAACAATTCCTACACAGTTATCGGCATTCAGCATATTGATCCATTGCTGAAGTACTGGCGGTATAATAGGGTCATCGTCTTCTACCCACTGCTCAATAGTCTGCGGGATATTGACTTGCGATTCCTCTATATTTTGTACTGTTGTGTCCAGACGTGGCGGATTAACAATTTCCACGTCTTCCACAGGATCTTTAATGATAATCTTCATCGTTCCGCCAAGTTCAGGAAACTTAACGGTTGAACCGTCCATTACGGCTTCCCAACCCTCCAAATGTTTAAAGGCATATCTTGATGTGAAATAAAGCGAAATTTCGGTTGTTTCATCGTCATAGAATAGCGGTTTGGCACTGATCAGGTTACCATCGGCATTCGGATAGGAACGCTCATAGTCAATATATGAACGAATCGAGGTATGCGGGTATTGATCCTGTTGCTCAAAAGGAATCGGTCCATACGGTGAATACTGATCCAGATGGAAGAAACCTACAGGACCTGCGGTATGGAAACCGTAGGCATAATCGTATAATCCTTCTCCCTGACCGTTGTCCACTTCATCCCTTAATTTGAAACGAACGTAATAGCTTGTATCCGGTCTCCATATCGGTTGTACAAAACGCTGTATTCCTGCTATGGTTTGCTGCGCATCCTGTGAGATGGCCGCCTGACCCGGGATATTCATATTGTATTGGTAATGTTCTACCGACAGCCAGCTTACCTCATGAAACAGCGTAAAGCATTTTGTTCTGGTATTACAGTTGCCCAAATCGGAAATCATGGCGATCATCTGCTCACAAGCTTCATTAAAAGCCTCTGTATTCTCCAGATAGGCAAAAACTCCGTTATTGACAATTGTCTGAATCACATTGATCTGATGCTGTAAGATATTGTTCAGATATTGATATTGCGGATTTTGCTCAATAAAGAGGTAATACGCATTTAAAAGCGGTGATTCACTAACAGGTGGCTTATCTATAAATCTTCCAAAATCCTGAATTGAAAGATAGATACTTAGGTCACACAGTACACGGTCGTAACAATCGCGTTTTACGCGCACTATATCCGTTAGTTGGTCATACTTTGTTTTTACCGGTTTGAATAAACGAATAACTTCTCTCGAGTTATCATAATCAAACTGCGGTATTTTATCCAAATAGGAAACTAATCCGTCAATTGCCTTATTGTAGTATTCAAGGTTTATTTCATAGCTCTTATCTTCAAAACGGGTTTCTTTGAATATGGCATCTGTTGCGAAATAGACTTCTTTGTTTCGGCTAATGAACCTTGCATGTTCTATTACGAGCTCTTTCTCATCGGGTTGTTTTCCTTCGGGATAATAAACAAACGGCTGGTCAAAGTTGTTGTTCTGATATTGGATTAGCTGCGGATAGATTTCACAGGCACGTTTATCCCTAATGACATCGATTCCCTGACAGCCTCTGGCTCTTGCTCTTGTCAGCTCTTTTTCCAGTTCCGCATAACGGGCAGGATCTTCCGGCGTTATTTCTTTTAATTCACCGCCATTACTTATTGCATTCTGGTAGCCCTGATCCATCAAAGTTGCCATCTGTGCCATAATAGGTGCAATCTGCGCCATATTGGTTTCATCAGGTCTGATGATGATTTTCGTAACGCCGTCAATTGCTGCGAATTCAGTATAAACAGGGCCTTGTAATTCCAACCTGGTTCTGTATGTGCTTTCTACAAGCTCATATTGAACGAAGGATACGCTGTCATTGATTATCGGCTTGTAATATTCAATAGTCACCCCAGAATCATAGGTGCTTAATTTCAATTCAATCTCTGTTGATGGTGCCGGAAGCATTATGATCAACGGGGTATGATTCGGAAACTGTAAAGATTGATTGAAAGCGAAAATATTGGATTCATCGGTGACCATTGCATAATCACCTGTAAGGGTCAATGTATTGTTTGGATTCAATACGAAGTTCGTATCTCCGTCTACCTGATAAGCAGCACCTTTACTGTGAAAAAAGCTATTGCTGTAAGCGTAATATTGCGTATTCAAAGGTTTATCCAGAAAATCTGATACAGACCGTTTGATATGCTCACCTTCACAGAATAAAGTTGTTGGTGTGATACCGTACTGTTCAGGAATGAACCAGCCCGGCTCACCTAACTCGGTATAAGAAAAAGGTGTGGTAGCCAATAATCGGATGGCATTGTATTGATTGTCTTTTTTCTGCCATTGCCCGACACTCATCTGGTCAAGCATCGGATCTGGGTCGTTTGGATATAAGGCACGATACGGATTGTATGGTTGCCATCCCATTGTTTGGCTGTAAGCCATAATTTCAATACTCTGAATGCTGTATTGGTGCTTAACCTGTCTTACTTCCAGACCTTTCATAACTTTCTCAGGTGGAACAAGGTCGGTGTACAAACCGGGAGGATTGCTTACCCCACCGATATTTGCGCCTGTTATATTTCCAGGCAGTAGCCCTTTTGTGGTTTTAAGATCTATATAGGTATCTAACGGAACAACCTTTTGACGGATTTTATTCAGGTCAAGGACAATAGAACCGTTAGGTTGTTTCAGGTTTGCCAGACCGAAGGCTTCCCCGGTTAGCATGCTGATCCCTTTGACCAATCCATCTCCTTCACCTGCCGCGGCTGCGATCTGCATCATGGCAAGAGCACCTATTTGTCCGGATACTTCTGTAAACGGATCAATCGGTGTACGGTCAACATCTTTATTGAATTCCCATTTCAGTTCAATCTCCGCTTTAAAGTTAATTTTGAAGAAGATTACTTTTATTTTGAATTTCACGGTAAACTTACCGTAGATTAAGAAAGGTCTTGGCGATTCTACTGCCAGTAATATGGTTACGGATGCGTAGATCCTAAAAATCTTAACATTGATGTCGATAGCCAGCCCTGCTTCAAAGTATCCACCCACCTGCGGGCGTTCAAAACTGATGCGTCCACCCAACTCAAGATAAGCCAGCACCAAAATATAGACAGGTCCGAAACGGCGCTCAAAACGGAACTCACCACGTGCGCCTGCCTGAATACCTTTACCCGAAATCATTAAAAAGGCTTTCAGTGTAAAGAGGTCTTTCAGCAGTTTTGCTGAAATAGGCGCCTGCTGGGTTCCGAAATTGATATACCAAGCCGACGGATTGTTGAAGAAGAACCCTGCCTGAATCTCCGCATATATTTTAAGGATGTCACCGGAATCTTCCGGGAATTTGTAATCTGCTCCGAAACCAAATTCTAGAGAGTTGTCTCCGAATATAAAGAAAGCAAAGAACGGTGGATCATCGGCAAACGATACCCGTTTTGATAACAGCTTCATACGGGCTTCGACCATAACCATAGAAGGAAGGGACAATAAAAGCATGGCATTTGCGGAAATGATGTTTCCTGCTGCCATTGTATCCCCGATAATAGCACCGACACCTAAAGAGAACGGGAAACCATAATGTTCGGTCTTATCCGGTCTGCTGAACTTATCGACACCAACACCTTTTTGCGGTGCTGTATAATATTCATACCAGGTATTAGCGGAGGTCATACCGATTGCTTCTTTCTCAGCCACATATCGATAACCCAATAAACCTTTGAATCCATAAATTGAAACAGGACCCAACGGTATCGGATTTGGAAGTTCAATCCCTGCTTCAATTAAGAAAGCTGGATATTTCGGTGCAAGACGCATATTTACATAACCCGCAATTCGAGGGTTCTTTATTTTCAGGTTTACACCGCCTTTGAATTCAGGGAAACCTCCCGGTTCAGGAAGCGATAGCCAGCCTTTGATCATCACACTCGGGTCGCTTGAATTTGCCGGTATAATCAGATCTACGTAGATGGTCTGTACATGCAGGTAAGAATCGTGCGGTTTTCCCGGTCCGTCGTCAACGGTATAATAGAATTTAATACCGTCGCCGCGGGCATCAATTCCGGCAATACCGATATTGACACCTGCATCGAAACCAAAGTAATTGTACTTACGGATTTGTCCGTCTTTCTCACGCTCGTGCGCACCAAAGTGGATGGCACTTACAGAAAGCTCTACCGGACCGAGTTTTAGTTTTACTGTTTTAGGGAGTACCAGACTACCGCCATCAACTTTAAAGTCAATACGTCCATTGGTGTATATACGCAGAGCAGCACCGATGGTAATTCCCTGACCTTCCAACAGGTTACTAAGAATACCTTTAAATTCAATATCCGCCGCTGCTCCGATAAAGAAATCATCATCTTCACGTCCCAGCTCGACGGATTTCATATGAAGCTTAAACACCTCTCCAAATTCAATGGTAGGATACGGAGGGGTAGTAGAAGCTGTCAGCTTAAAATCGCCGTTGGCTTCCAAGTGACCGTGAACCTCAATTATGGCTGGGTCACCATTTGGTTTAGTAAATTTTGGTATTTTTAAACCTGCCACAATATTAGAGGATACAATATCTCCTTGTGAAAAAGTAAGGTCAAAAGAATGAAACCCTATTTTCCATGAGTTATTAGGGTCTTTTCCTAAATTTACCCAAAAGAAATCAGTAGCTCCCGGCGGATTACCGGTGTCTATTGTTTCAAGTGCGATAGTTCCTGAAATACCACCTGTACCAATCAATAAATGCTTCCCTGAAATTTTTAATGTTTGGATAACTCCGTCGTCTTTGGTAAACCAATTAGTAGGCAATAAAATATCTGCCTGCTCGGTATATACACCCATAAATTCCAATGGACGACCATCAGCGGTTGCCTCTGGAAAATTAGAAGTCGTGCTTAAATCTATTTTTAGGTTATGGATATTTAATATTAATCCGGTATTTCCAATTTGTACTGGCGTAACCGTGCTTAAAGACAAATCCATATTATAGCCGAAACCTTGTGTGGTGTCTGCATAGAACAATGCTTCTGCAAAGGAAAACATCGCTTTTGCAGGTTCGGGTATTGGTTGATAAGAAACATCTTGCCCACCAATTATGGTTCCTTCAGGATATACAGGTGTTAGCATATTTCGCGGAAACTCAATAGCTGCGGAAAGAGCTAATGTTGCACGAGCTTTAGGTAAAATAAGTCCTTTTATATAGCTCTCAACATCTGTAGGAAGAAAGGTAGAGAAAAAATAATTCAGGTTATTTTTTTGCTGTTTGAGGATCATTTGAAAAAAGATACAACGTAAACACTGTTGGAAAAACTTGTTGACCGATTAAATTTATCTCAATGACTAATTGCTGGTAACGTGTTTCAGAGTTTTCATCTATTGAAATACTGCTTCCGTATAATGCGTTAATATCATTAACCAATTGTTGAAATTTGGTAATACCTGGTATACTAATGGCAACAAATGTACTTGTTGCTAGTTCAAGGCTTTGGGCTTCCGAAACATTGAATATCTGTAATGCCAGATCGTAAAATCCTTCAACCGAAAAAGAAAACTGGTTCGCATTGAAATATCTCACAAAACGCATAATCTCCCATTCCCAATACAATTGAACAGGAAAGGAAGAAATAGTACTGTCTTCGTAATCGGGATTTAAGATGATGAAAATTCCTGTTCCAGGAAATTCAAGGTCTAATCTGCCTCTGCTTACAATATCTAAACTATAAAATGCACCAGAGCCACTTACATTTCTGGAACTTTGAAAATCTTTATAATAAACCTTATCAAAGATTTCGTGAAGACCTCCTTTTATAAAGTCTAATATTTCAGGTAGATCCTCCAACGTTATCAATCCCGATAACGCCGGATAGTAATTATATGTAGTTGGAGTTTCTGGCATGGTATGCTAAAATTTAGATTTTAAACAAAAAGTGGTTAGGTACAAATGATTATCATTTTTCAGATTTAGGTCTAAATAACCGTTAACAAATATTTCTTCAGAAAACTTTTTTGTCAATCAATTATTAAAAATGAACGAGTTTTATTTATTCCTATTGGAATCTTCTTTGTATTCAGGAAATTGAATCTCTTTTGTTGAAACAACTTTTCCCGTTAAGGCATCTATTTGAATATTTATAAAACAATGTTTTCTGTAATCTGGATATTGAATAAACCAATAACATTTTTGATCCTGAGTTTTATATTTTGATATTTGAGTTCTTAAGCCACTTTCCTTTTTTTCTAATGGAATATTGTTTGTTTCACAATATTGAAAAATTTCATCTATAGAATAGTCAAAGCCTTTATCGTAATCATCAATAGAAATTAGCTTACCATCTTCCGAATAGTTGTACCAAATCCCGATTTTAAATCCAAACCAACAATAAATCCCTTTAACTTTGATGCTATTATTCGGGTAAAATTCTTTATAAATACCAATTAAAGGATTTTGGGAATAGTCATATCCTGAAAAAAAACTGTTTTTTTCAGGACCCTTTGAATAGGAAACTAATATTTCATTACTATTATCTCTAATTTCATATAAATTTTCGTTTATTGCTACACGAGTATTTTTAGGATCTGCTGTAATCATTTTAGCCATAATTACATTTGAAAGATTTGATAGTTCAAATTTTTCTACTGAATCTGATATTTGTGGTATATTCATTTTTAAATTTTTTTGGGAATAACATCCGTGAGAAATTACTATTAATAAGGACAAGATTATTTTAAATTTCATATATTTTATTTTAAGGTTCAAGATCAGAAGCTTCTTTGGCAATTGTTGCTTGCCAATCCCATACTGACACTCTATTAATTGGGGGCGATGCTTTGTGTGAATAATCCAAAATATTATCCGTTTCCCAGGGTT
>Ga0256877_1000104_pt1 | contig 13775 bp, 3 predicted proteins | sample MC6MC0420MT_FD_186356 | JGI IMG/M metagenome (GOLD analysis project Ga0256877, IMG submission 186356) | Metatranscriptome of enriched soil aggregate microbial communities from Iowa State University, Ames, United States - MC6-MC0420-MT... | ecosystem: Environmental > Terrestrial > Soil >... | reverse complement strand
GCTCATTTCAATCCTCAATCCAATCAAAAACACGGTCAAACAGCACAATGCTCAAGCCGAGTTGTCCGGGCGACGGAAGGGGATCGTGCCAGAGTAACGCTCACGGCAGAACGGGCATCGCTTCTGCACAAGCTGCTTCTCGCACCCTTCGCAGACGGTGTGTCCGCAGGGGTTCAGCACGAGTTGCACGTCGCACGTCTGGCAGATGACGCAGGTGAACGCGTTCTGCAGGCGCTCGATCTTGGACGTCAGGGTGGACTCGCGCGCGTGCGCCTCGCCTGCACGACGCTCCGCAGCCTCGCACGCAGCACGCAAGGAAAGGTTCTCACGCGCAAGCGTGGCGGCGTCGAGCGACAACGGAAGCTGTGCCTGCTGCAGCAACGACGACACAGCTGACAGCAGCTGCGCGCGGCTGCGATCCAAGGGAACGGACGCAGCACTCGCAGAATCCGCGGCCGAAGCAGAAGCAATCAAGGCAGGCACAGCGGCTGCCGGGGACTGCTGCGCAGGTTGAAGCACGACCGGACGAGCTGCTGCCGGTTGCCCTGCATGCGACTGCTGCCTGCGCATCGTTTGCTCGTGCATCTGCTTGCTCATGGCTTCGTTCGCGCGAAGCAGCTTCTCCGCCTGCTCGGTGACGGAGTGCCCAGAGGCCGCTGCAGCCTGCATGTGCGACGTGAAACAGAACAGGTCTGCGCTGGACAGCAGTGCCGTCTTGCTCGGATGGATGCGCACCAGCAACGACGAGAATGCGCCACCGCTGGATGCATCGCCGCCAGGCGCGGAGGAGGATGCCGCTGTGGAGTTCGCTGCACTTCCTCCCGACGATGGAGACGAGACGGTGGCAGCCACCGCAGTTTCATCGCGCACGACCTGCCCATAGCGGTGCTGTCCCTGCTGGTCGCGAAACGCCACCAGCTCACCGGCGTGGAACTTGCGCAGAGGGGCCAGTTGCAGCACAGCGGCATCCAGCGGGTGCAGCAGCTCGCCCACCACGCCACGGCGTAAAGCCTCGTGGTCGATCGCGCTCACTTCCAATCGGTCCAGCAGTGGGGACAACCGACACGCAGCCAAGGATGCCGAATCAGCCACATCCACACCAGCAGCTTGCGCCAGCGCAGCGGGTTCGAGTAGCGCCGTATCGATGAGCGCGTTGAGCGGCGTGATGTTGCGCAGTGCGTCGACGGCCGGAATGGCCTTGGCCAGGATGAGCGCCAGCGCGTTCGCCAGCACCAGCGTCGGTCGCACTGCATCCAACTCGCCCTGGTGCAGGTTGACGTAGATCAGCCGCGTGGCCGAATCGACGTGCACCAGCGCCAGGCTGCCGTCTTGGAGGCCGCTGCCCTCCGACGTCACGTCAACACCTTCGGGCTGCAGCACGAGGCGCGTGCGCAACGACATGCAGAACTGCACGCTGTAGGTGCGCAGCAGGCCGTGCAGTGACGACAGGGATGGCAGCTGCGCGTGCTGCGTGTATGCATGCGAGCGGCTGATCTGGTCCTCGTACAAGCGGATCACGGCGCGACTGAACTCCTCCGCATGCAGCAACTCCTGCACGCGCTGGCACTGCTCGGGTGTGAGGGCTGCCTGCAGCTCGTTGCTCTGATCGATGTTCACCAGCGTCTGCAAGCGCTCCTCGACCGCGTCAGTGAGCGCGCGAACACCGGCCTTGCGTGCTAGCCGCGCGGAGATAACCGCGTTCACCACGTGCAACTTGCGGTGCGAGATGCGGGCAGACAGCAGGCTCGAGTCGCTGAAGACGCAGCTGTAGGCCGGCACCAGGCGCGCGCTCTCGTTGGGAACATACACCAGCAGCGGCTGCGCATTGCTCGCGCCGCTCGAAGCAGAGCGAGATGGCATCGCGCTCGCCTCTTGCGCAGATTCGTCCGCATTGTCGCTGTCGACAAGCAAATGCAGCACCTTCACCACCGCGCTAAGCTCGTTGCAGTTGAGCGTGCCTCCAGCCATGGCGTCCGAGCGTGAAGCGGCGGCAGACTCCACCTGGTGCGCTGAAGCCGACTCCGTGGCGTTGAGCTCGACGTACAGCTCGTACAGCAAGTTGAGGTAGTCGCGTCGCGTCGGCAGGTCGTTCGTGCCCAGGCGGCGGAACAGCGCGTCATACGCACCGAACAGGCGCGGAACCTCGAAAAGGAAGGGCGACAGATTCTGGTCCAGGCGGAAGTAGAGACGCGAGGCGCGGGTCAGCGCGCCGCCAATGGGCACCAACGGCAGACGGCGCAGCACCGTTTGCTGCGCAGGGGACAGCTCGGCCCAATGCGTGTCCAAGTAAGCGAACAGCTCGAGGAACACTTTCGTCGGCTCCAAGCGTCCATTTCCTCCTACGGCTGCCTGATCCGCGTTGAGCACCCGATCCCACTGCTCCAAGGGCACGGAGGCGATGCGCTGCACGTGGTCCATCACGACGACGACGGACGGAGGTGACACGAGACCCATCTGCGCGTGCAGCACCACGGGCGGGCTTTGCACTGCGGGAAGCACCGGCAGCGCCGTCCACGCCAGCGCGCGATCCTTCGATACGGCCAGGTCGCCGAAGCGCACGCACAGGCGCACGCCGCGGAAGCGCACGGGCACCCAGCGCAAAGGACGCAGCGTCTTCCACAGCTTGGGAGTCGAGAGCTCGTTGTACTGCGAGATGAGGTGGTCCAACAGCCGGGTCGCCACGTTGAACATGCGCGCCTCCTCGGCCTCCTCAGCGTCGCTGCCACTCTCCCCCGCCTCCATCGGTTGCGGTTGTTGGTCCATCGGTGCTGGTGCGGGAAAGGGCTTTCTCGCCAAGCTGCTCGCCTGGGCAATCTTGGTAGCGCACAACACGAACGCGTCGGCGTCCAACTTTTGCCTCAGGCCCAAGGCCACGAGGAAGTCTAGTAGCTCCGGCCGCGCTTCATAGGAGGCCGAGGGAAACACAGCCTCGTCGCTGAAGAGATCGGAGAAGAAGCGCACGCGCGGGTCGAACAACGAAGAGGCGGCCACGCGCAGCGGCGGAACGAACGGAGCGGCAGACGAGGACGACGAAGACGATGCAGCAGCTTCTTCCTCCTCCTTGCTCTCCGCCCCCATCGCCTGCGACTGAGGCGGCTTGACCGGAATGATCGGCAGCGCAGCCACGGCCGCTTTGGTCGCCGCACTGAGTACCGAATCGTTCACCCACGAAACCAGGTGCGTCTGGATGAACGCGTCCTGCCGCTCGGAGCGCTGTTGCGCACTCAGGGATGATGCCGCCGACTGCGCCGAAGCTGAACCAACAAAACTGCTCGACGAAGCTGCAGCCGCCGCGCTGCCCATCACCAATGCCGAGGCTGAGGCAGGAGCCCGCATGCCCATAATCTCCTCCTCGATGAACGGCACCAGCACCCTCTCGAGCAGCTGCGTCTTCGTGAGTTCTTTCACTCCGGCCCACCTTTGGAGCTCCGGGAACCTGTACGCGACAAACGCGCCCGACCGTGCCACATACGCGACCAACTCCGTGGGCAACGAGGACACCAGCTCCGGCGCGAGCATGAACACGTCGGAGGAGACACCGCCAGCGGCGGAGTCCAGCGCGCGGAAGACCGGGGGCGCCTCGCTGCTATGTACGTCCGGCGCCGGCAGGCACTGGAAGATCGGTAGCATGCGCACAGTCCTACGATCCTCGGACCTGTTGAACGCACCGGCGGTGAACCCGTCGGACAACAACTTCATCAGGGTGGCACAGGTGGCCTCCGAGAGGTTCCCCAGACGAATATCAATGCTGCTCGACAGGAACAGCTCGGGCAACGAACGGAGGAACTTCACCGGAATGTCGGGCACTTTGTCCACGAGGCTCAGAGACTGCGGAGCACCTCCTCCCGCCACCGCGGCGGCACCACCACCTGCGGCACCGCCCATGGCGACCTGAGCGGCCTGTTCCACCGCGCGGAGTGCCGCAGCCAATCCTCCCATCGGCGCCGCTGCCACCGCAGCCGCCGCAGGTGCCGCTCCCTGGACCGCGGCATCACTACGGTACTTCTTGTCGAAGAACGCCCAGTCCAACAGCGGGTACCCGAGCTCCAACATGGCCTCGGCCACCTCGGTTGACAGCGACCACGCCGAAGATGAGGGCAGGCACAACACGTGCGGCCACAGGGCGACCGTGGCCAAGGAGCCTGTGACAAACTCGTCGGAGGCAGCGGCAGGGTCGTCGAGCGCGCCACCTGTCACAGAGGACGCGGGCGCAGCCGCAGCAGAGGCAGACGCAGTCACTCCCGCGTACGAGGATGGCGCGGACGTTGCGCCCTTGTTCAGCAAGGGCAGCAACGGCCACGCCGCGAGCACCTGCCGGTTATCTGCGGAACGGATGCTGATGAACTGCCACAGCGTGCGCACCCACACGGCAGTTGGCAGGCCCGCAGCAGTCGCAACGGACATGCCACTCCCTGCCTGCGAGGAGCTGTGGCGCGCGGCGGAAGCCGAACCGGCAGCCGAAGCAGCCGACGCGCCAATGGCGCCAGATCCTGGTGCCGCCTGTGCAGCCGGTGGCGCAGCCAGGTCGACAATGCTTCCCTCCACAATGGGCTGCCTATCCTCTCCTTCATACACGCTGCGATCCTCGATCTGCCTGGCAGCCATTAAGTCCCTGCGGCGAATGCGCCAATCAATCACCTTCTTCTTCGCGCCCCCGAACAGTCCCGGCGCATGGATAGGGAAGAGGCGGCCCAGGTAGGCCGCGACGAGGCGCGCGTTGAACGGGTCCAGGTAGTGCCGCGCGAAGGGGGCCGACTCCAGGTGCACGAGCAACGCGGGGTCCGCGTGCACGGACTCGCTCAGGAAGATGTCGGAAGCTAGGGGCAGCAACGCCTGCGCCGCACTGCTGGCCAGCACGAAGCGCCGGGAACCGAAGGAGCCCGTAGAGCCGTTGGCCAGAGGAACGAGGCGCAGACCGGACAACTCCGCGTACCGCGCATCCGTGTGCGCGGTGGAGCCCAGATCGAGCATAGCGAAGCGCAGCAACTCGCGACTCACTTCGCTCGGCACGCCCGCATTGATCGCATCGCGCAGCGAGGGGTTCGTGCGCAGCAAGCGGCGCAGCTCGAACGGCGTGCACACGCAGGCCGGGAGCAGCGGCGGCGCATTCGCCGCGCTGGCTACGCTGGCTCCTGCGACTGCCGGAGTGGTGAGCGCATCGACCACCCCGCATAGCAGCAAATCCTCCGCGATCTCAATCGGTACCTGGAACAACGGGTGCGCGCGCGTGATGAACGCCTCGACCACCGCCCCCATGGCCGCGTGCTTGAACAGCGAGCTCTTGAGCAAGCCAAAGTCGTTCGAGCTCAGCAAAAACAACGGCAGGGGCTCCTGCTTGCCCACGCGCTCGTACAAGTGTCGCACGACCAGGCGAGCGTACATGAGGCGCGTCGAGGACGCGCGGGGGAAGTGCTTGTACAGGGCGAGCTTCCCCGCGGCCGAGGACTTCTCCAGGGAGGACTTGACGTGCACGAGCAAGTCAATCCACGCGCTGACAGCCGAATGGCTCAGGTGCTCCACGTTCCATTGGTGCACGGCCGAGCGACGCGCGGCGAGGGGATCACCCTCCAAGATGCGCTGTCGTGTTTGCAATTGCACTGCTTGTGGCGACGGTGCTGCACGTGCAACCACAGCCTGCGGAGGCGGACGTGGCTGCCCTTCAGCTCCGTCGTCGTCGCTGTCGCCGTCGTCCTTCTCGTCATCAGACAAGGAGCTCGGCGGGGTACCCGCGCTCAGGCTGGATGTTTCCGGCTTGGTGGGAACCCAGTCATCCGTGGACTTGGCCGCAGCAGCCGCCAGCGAACCCGGTGCAGGCGATGCAGCGGCGGTGGATGGGGGCGGGGAGGGCACGGGAGACTGCGGCGGTAGCTGCGGCGGCCGAGCCAGCTGCTCCAACCTCTCTTCACGGTCGGTAACTTGCGCAGCCCAGTCCGGTGCGAATCGCTCGGTCCAGGACGGATCAAAGTGTACGAACCGGCCGGCACTCGTGCGACGCAGAGCAAACGGCGCGCTCAGGTGCAGCGGCAGGCCAGAAGAGGGAAGTTGCATTGGCGCAAGGAGTGGCACACCGCCAGCGAAGAGGCGTGACTGCGCCGACAACGGCTCCGCGCTCTGACCATTCCTGCGCACCCGCACAGCTGCGGCCGCCAGAGGGACCAACGAGCCAATGCTGGCGGGGTGTTCGCGTCCGGCTCTAATTCTCAACGGTGCATTCGCGACCGCTCCGGCTCCGCGCGCTTGTTCCGCCTCCTTCACAAAGCGCAGCGCCATGTCGCGGCTCTGCCCGCTTCCCAGCACCTCCGCGACGGCGTACACATCAACGTTGGTCTCCACACCTGACGCGGCCGCGGCGGAGGACGCCAGGTTCGACGCGCCCCCGCCGCCGCCGCTCGAGGAGGCCGAACGTGGGTCGGACCACAGTGTGCTGATCTCCAGCTCAAAGCAGTTGCGTTTCGGCGCGAACACGCTGGCCGACGAAGAGAACAATCCGAACAGCCCGCCGCGCCCCTCGGTGGTCTTGCGCCAGGACACGTCGTTCACCAGGAGTTTCCGCAGCTCGCGCAGGGGCTTCTGGTTGGGCATCGGCTGCTGTGCCAGCACGTGGGCCGTCGCGATCTTCACCAGTCCCGCGCTGGAATGGGGCGGCTGCATCGCGAGCGAGAACGATTCCAGCGAGCGCATGAAGAGCAACAACGGCTCGAAGTGGGAACGCATGGACGAAACCACCTGCTCGATCACCGGGCGGATCAGACGGGCGGGGCTGAGCGTCGTGTCGGCTCCGATGGAAGCAGCGGCGTAGTGGCGCAGCGGCATGCGCAGAATAGTGCCGCCAAACGGTTTCTCCTTGCTGAAGCGGAAGGGTAGCGCCTCGAACGGCTCGAACTGGTGCGCAAACCGCTTGCCCAGCCCGCTGGCAGTGAACGTGTACGTGCGGCCATAGCTCGGCTCCACCTTCGCCGCCGCCGGTCCCGCGCTCGCCGATGCAGCAGCCGGCCCCGCTGCCGAAGCCGCCGCGGCGGAGTTCTCCATGAACAGCTTCTTCAGCGGGTCGAACACGTGCAGCGCCTCGCCGCTCAGAACGAACAAGCTATCGGAGAACGCGTAGCAACTCAGCATTCCGTGGCCGGCATGTACCGACTGGCGCTGAGGCAATCCCGCCGCGGAACTGGCCGCGGTAGGGGATCCGGCCGGAGCGGGCGGGAGGGACGGCCCCGCTACTGGCGCATCAGAACCATCCATCGCCGCGCTCTGCATCATCAATATGTCCTCGATCATGAGAACTGCGTCGAAGTAAACCACGAGCGCCGGACCCTGCGCCGCGGAGAGCAAGGGGTTGAACAGCGACTCGGAGGGGTGGGCGCGGTGGTCCAGCACGACCTGGCAGGTGCGCGCACCGGCGCTGTCGGCGAGCTCCACCAGGTCGAGCAGCGCGGTGGTGAGTGCCTCCAGACCCGCTACACCATTACGACTGACTAACGCATCCTCTTGCGACGCAGATGCCGCCACAGGCGCCGATTCTACCGCTCCGTCCTCACCGGGCAAATCCACCTGCGGCCCAAGCAAGTCCACAATCTTGCGCACAATGTTCGCCGGGGTGGGACACGGTACATCGCGCTTGTAGCTCTGGTTGAGCAACAGCAGCTCGCGCAGGCTTTTGATGCCCAACTTGGCTGCCAATTCGTTCGACAGGCGCGGGTGGACGAACGCGATGGAATCCTTCTGTGCCAGGGTGGCCAGCAGCCACGCCGCGTCGTTGAACGCCAATTGGCTGGCCGGGATCATCACGCCGCGATCCGAGGGAACCAACAGCTCAGCCGGCTTGATAAGCAGGGTGAGCTTCGGGCGCTTGCCCGCTGCAGCGGCTTCTGCGGCGCTCGCAGCGTTGCGCGCGTCTTGCAGATGGCCTAGGTACGTCACGATCGATATGGAAAGGTCCAGCTCGCGCTCGGTCAGATGCGCGGCTGCAGGGGTCGAAGCAGCGCTTCCAGTGGGAGGAGGGCTGCACGACGGACCAGGTGGCGCGGGCAGCGCCGTCGACGTGCTCGCCGCACCTACGGCCGGGTGAAGCGATGCCGACTGCGCACGCGTTTGCGCATCCTGCGCGATGTTCTTGAGCGCGAACGCATAGTCGCTCGGATCGAAGCGCGCCCTGACGCCAAGCAGCGCGAGCAACGATGCGAACGGCATCAGGTCCAACGGAACCTCGTGCAGGAACGGTCGCGCATCGGGTGCGACGATCTCAGGAGCAAGATCTTCCATTCCGGGGGAAGCCGCGCGAGGACTGGACGGCGCGCCTGGGCCAGCTTCAGGGTACTGTCCCGGCGGGAATGCAAAGCGCGCCGCGGTGTAGAAGTGACCGCCATGGCACAACCACGCCTGTCCCTTGAGCGTGGCGGCCATGATGGCCTTGTCGCGCTCCATCTGCGCGTCGCCCGGGGGACGACTGATGTGCGCGGTCAGCTGCGCGTAGATCAGCGGCACGGTGGAGTTGATGTGCGTGGCCAACGCGGCCGCCGTGCCCGAGGACTGTGCGGCGCGAGAGGCTTCGCTCAGACGAAGCAGCTGCTGGCACAGCGCCACAGCAGCCAAGGGCTCCTGCCATCCAAGCGCCGCGCTAAGCTCCGCGCTGCGAACCTCCCCGTCAAGTAGCTTCAGCGTCGCGGAGCACAACCACGCGTCGGCAACGGGTCGCACACGCCGCGCGGGTGCAAAGCACTGGCTGACCGCATTGGGAACGGAGGACACCTGCGACGATGCAGCGCCACCCGAAGAGCTCCAAGGCAACAGCGGGATCGGGCTGCTCACGTGCACGGGCAGCCACCCCAGGTCGCACAGACGCAACAGGAAAGCGGAACGGGACAGCACGCGGTCGGGTGACACGAACGCAGACAGTGACTCCTTTGGCGAGGAGGATGAAGACACATTGCCCTTCGCGCTCGCAGAAGACTTAGTCTGCTGAGGCTTGGCGCCCTTGCCACTGGCTGCAGCCGACGGAATGAACTTTTCTTCCTCGTTCTCCTCTTCCTCCTCCTCATCCGCTTCGAGCAGGCGTGCGCTGTGGAGGTCCACGTAGCGCAGCAGCGCCTTCGCACGCTCGCGCTCCACCGCGACGGATGCGGCTGGTTCGCGCGCCAGCCGAGCAACGGAAGTCACGATGCCACTGGCGACGTCAAGCACACCGCGACGATCCACGCTCGTTTGCAACCCGAGACGAACCAGCGTTTGCAGCAGGTGCGGCGCGTCGAACGGCGCGGAGGGGAAGTGGACCGCCGGGTCCAGCAGCGCACGGAACTCGGAGACGGAAGGATCGAACAGCTGCGAGGGGGTCAGAAGTCCTCCTCCTGCTGCGCCTGGAGCGACACTGCCCGCCTTGGCCGCCAAGGTCTCCACTTGTGCCTGCGCCTGCGTGGGCAGGAACGGTAGCTTGGCGATGACCAGCAAAAACTCAGCGTCCTCCTTCACGAGCGCATCGATGCGCTCAAGCAAGGCGAGCATGGTTGCGTTGCGTTCCGCCGCCGGGAGACGGGTCAGCACCGCGGCGGGGAAGACTGACTCGCGGTAGAACTCCGTCTCCCTCAGCGATGCCACGCCCAGCACCTCGAGCAACGAGGCGTCGTGCCGCCCCTGCAGCCACAGGAAGCGCGAGGAGAGCAGACTGGACGGCACGCCCTCCGGCGGCCGCAACCGAGGCTCGGACACAAGGTCCACGAAGTAGAACTTGGAGACGCTGCTGGCGGGAGTGGCCGCGGCAGCGGGCGGTGGAGACGTGGGACGCGGCGCAGAGGAAACTGCGCTAGCACCTCGGACCACGGGAGCCGCCACAGGCATCGCTGCTGCGGCAGGGCGTGCAGGAGCCGCTTCCGGAGGCGCTCCATACGCCTCGAAAATATCCATGTGTCTCAGCAGCTCCCTCTCGCGCTCCGTGGGCGCAGGTTGGTTCAGTCCGCCCTCGAGCGTGCGGGGGGACAGGCACCGCGCCACCCAGGATCGGAGCGTCAGGCGCTCGGCGGCGGTAAGCGGGCGAAGGAATGCGGGCAGCGTGTGCAACCCCCCGCGCACCTGCGAGTCCACGCAGGCCAACACGCCGCTCACCGTGAACGCGTGCACGTACTCGAACAGCTTCTCGTGCGGGTTGGGCTGGAGGACCTGTGGAACGCGCACGGTGTCCACCACGCGGAGACCCAGCTTGCTCAGACCGGTCAACAGCGCGCCAGGGAGGGACGACAAGGGCGTCTTCGAGTCGGGGCACAGCAAGTGGCACCCGCCGCTCGAGGCATCCAGACGGCACAGGTACGCCTGCGAAGGGGGAGGGGTCAGCAGGCTCGAGCTTCCCGCGGCCACGCCTCCAGCAGGCGCGGGCACTTGCGCCGCGCCCGCGGTGTGGAACGCGTTGGCGAGAACCAAGGGCATCCTCGCGAACAACGACAAGTCCTTCACCCCGCCGCTGCGGGACAAGTAGCTCCAGAGCAGCGCCAGCCATGCCAGACTCGGAACAGTGTGAGGGCGGGGTCGCACCACGCCGGCGGCGGTGGAGGGGTCCGGCACAGCATCGTCCGCCGCGGCCAGAGCAGGCTCGACATACTCGACCGCATCCTTCCCCGCCCACTGCTGCGGCAGGCAAAACGGTATCAACCTCGCAACGGCTACTTCGTCCACCACGGCAATGTTGCTCTGGGACTGGAACATGGCGTCGGCCAGGAGGCGCGCCACGTCGGCTTCGAGCGCGGGCGAGTAGATGAGATGGGATGCGGCGGGGGAGAGAAGCTTGTGCAGTTGTCTCTGCGATACGTCCTCGGCGGACAGGAGATAGTACTGCCGGTGCGCCTGCTGCTGTTGCAAGCTGGGGTCCGGGGGAAAGGGGAGCGCCAAAGACGCCCCAGGTGCCATCGTACAGCGGCACGAGCGGCACTCCGCGCAGCTGCGCGAATAAGCCAACCAGCGCCTCTTTGTCCTTGCTGCTGCTGAGGCGCAGCATGTCCGCCAGAGCGTAATGCAGCAGGAACAGCACGTCGCTTCTCGACAAAGACGAGGGCACGGCGCCCAGGGAGCGCAGCCACTGCCGAATGAACGCGGGGTCCACGTGGCGTGGACCGGCTGACGTAGGGCTTGGGTTCGAGGAGGAGTCCTTGCCGCCTTGGGAGGGCGCGGGCGCGGTGCTGCCGCCGTGCTGCACGAGCAACGTGCGATGAGCCGAAGGCAGCTGCACGACAGGAATGCCACACGACAGCAGGATCGAGCCCAGCCGGCCGTACTCAGCGAACGACGGCGGCGCGGAGGGCGAACCTGCTACAGGAAGCGCTGGCGCTATCGCTTTCTTTTCAGCGTCTTCGACGAGCTCCACCGTCGCCTTGCCGCTGGGCTCCACGGCCTTCGCCGCATCGTCGTCGATTGTGACGGCATACCGAGGCGCGATCCACTGGCCGAGCCCCTGACGCTCCTGTGCGACGTCCCTAGGTTCCGACAGGCGCAGTGTCGTGGAAAGCGCTGTAATGTCTACGTCGCGCAGGACGGAGGAGGGGCCCTGCGCAGGGGCATGGGGTGCTGCAGCGGTCCGGGCCACCACCAGTGCGCGACCCAGCGCCGAAGCTGCCGGGCCTGGAGCGGGCAGCGCCGCCTGCGCCGGTCGCGTCGGATCGCGCCAAGCGGTGGCTGGCGTGAAGAGGAACGCTTGGCCTTGCAGCAGTGCGTAGACGCGCGAGGAGAGGATCTGCCACGCCTCGGCTGTCGCGCTGGAGTTGCTCACGGTTTTCGCACGGCCAGCGTGGGGGAACAGCGAGAAGAACTGCGAGGAGCGGGGTCCGAGCAGCCGCGCCGCCGCGACGAGCAGTCGTGCGTACGCCGGAGCGCACACGTCCAGCAGCAGCGCCGTGTTCCACGCGCTGCGCATCGCACCGGCGCCGGTCATGTCCGACCCGAGCCAAATGTCGCGCCGATTGGCCGACAGCTCGAAGAACGCGTTGCAATGCACGGGAAGCCCGGTCGTCAGCGGGAGCGGCAGGAAGCAGAACGCCTTGCCCCCCAGCGCTTGGGGTGAGGCCAGGTCAACGGCTTGCGGTGCAGCGCTCGAAGTCACGTCGGGCTCGTGGAGCAAGTGCGCGGCCACCCCGCCGAACGGGAGCATCTTCTGCCCCGTGGCCGCGCCCTCAATTGCCAAGACACGGCTGCGACCACCGCCCAGCTGCTCGCTAAGCAAGAAGGTGTCCTGCGAGGTGCGGGAGGATTGCAGCGCGAACGCGGGGGCGCTCGCTTCCGATGCTGGCTGCGAGGGAGACACATCCGCCGCCGCCGAAGCCTTGAGCTCATACTCGTGCACGGTGAGCCTGACGCGGCTGACCTGCATCCCGCGCGGCAGGTCCTCCTCGGGACAGCTCTCGAGACGCTTGTAGAAGGCGCCCTTGGACATGACGCTGGAACCCGAGGTGGAGGCTGCAGGAGCCGCCCCTGCAAATGCAGGCAGCTTCGCCCACACACCCTTGTCCCTCTGGCTCCTGTCAGCCAGCTCCGCGGAGTACAGCTCGCGCGACTGTCCCTCCTCGTGCACGACCACCGTGACCTTGGTCACGTGGCGCAGGAACAAGAGTGCCTCGACCACTGCGGCCTTGAAGTGCTCCAACAAGCCCATCATGTCCCGCCGCGTGCACGGCTCCTTCTTGATGCCGCTCTTCGCGGCGGTTCCTTCGGTGCGCAGGGGGAAGCGGAAGAGGGTCCCCCGGAACTCCGAGGCGAGGTCACAGCCGAAGAACTGCAATTGCAATGGCGCGAACTGGTCGGGGAACGCTTGCATCAGCATGGGTCCCAGCGGGATGCGCAGTCCAGGTTCGCGGTGGCTGACGCCCGGGAGGTACTTGGCGTGAGGGTCGAACATGATGACCGACCCGGAGGACACCAGGGAGGGCACGTCGGTGAAATGGTAGACGGCGCTGAAGCCCAGACCGAACCGTCCAGTACTAGCGAGTTTATCAAGTTTGCTCCCTTGGCCTATGCTGCTCAAGTTCTGGAAATCCGCCTCGGAGAAGCTGGCGTCATTGTACGCGTACAGCGCCGGCCCCTGCCAAGCCTCCATGTCGCCGCTCAGGAGAGACGAGGTTCCATACGAGTCCGCATTGAACAACAACGTCATCTCCCGCGCGCCCGCATCATCTGCATTTTGGAGCAACTCGAACAACACGCCGACTCCTTCGGGGTACAGGGCGAGAATGTTGCGCAGACGTTGGACCAAGGACTCCTTTTGACCGAACGCCTGGGCGGACAGGGAGCTGGGCAGGGCCGCGTCGGAACCGGAGGATGTGACGCCTAACCGCTCGCTCAAGGAAGCTGACAGGGTCGCGCGGTAGCTCCGCACACCGACCTTCTCTGCGACGGCGTTGGAAAGCTTCGGATGCACGAACAGCACCGCAGGTGCGGCCGCTGATGCTTTGCCCTTGCCCCCCGCCGCGCTCGCACTCGCGCTTGCGTTCGCGTTCATGAGCCACTTGGCGTCCTGGAACACCATCGCCTGCGCCAGCGCGAGCGCGCCCCGCTCTGAGGGAACGTACATGGCGCCATGGATGTGCTCCACGTGGTCGGAGAGGTATTGCACCAGCGAGACGGCCGTGTCGAGCTCTCGAGCACCCAGTGGCCGCGCGGAAGCATCCGTGGCGCTCGAGGCCGCCCCGTGCGTCTGCGCGATCAGCGACAGCACCTCCGCGCAGTCCGACGGATGGAAGCACTCGCGCACGCCCATTGCACGAAGGAACGGAGCGTACACGCGCAGTTCAGCAGGAAGGCGCCAATGG
>Ga0256877_1000097_pt1 | contig 14090 bp, 10 predicted proteins | sample MC6MC0420MT_FD_186356 | JGI IMG/M metagenome (GOLD analysis project Ga0256877, IMG submission 186356) | Metatranscriptome of enriched soil aggregate microbial communities from Iowa State University, Ames, United States - MC6-MC0420-MT... | ecosystem: Environmental > Terrestrial > Soil >... | reverse complement strand
TCATGGGCGCGGCGTGGTTAGACTGGATCTACCGCGCGCTGGTGCTTCTGGTGGTGGCGTGCCCCTGTGCGTTGGTGATTTCGACGCCGGTGAGCATCGTCAGCGGTCTCGCCGCGGCGGCGCGCAAGGGGATTCTGGTCAAGGGTGGCGTCTATCTGGAAATGGGCCACAAGCTCGATTACCTCGCGTTGGACAAGACCGGGACCATCACTCACGGCAAGCCTGTGCAGACCGATTACGTGCTGCTCGACGAGGCGTTCGGTGAGCGCGCGCTGGCGATTTCCGCGAGCCTGGCGGGGCGTTCCGATCATCCGGTTTCTCAGGCCATTGCCACTGATTTCGGCAAGGACGGGCATCTGCCGGTCGAGGCGTTCGAAGCGCTGAGCGGGCGGGGTGTGAAGGGCGAGGTCGAGGGCCACTTGTACCACTTGGGTAACCATCGGCTGGTGCACGAGTCCGGGCTGTGTTCGCCTGAACTGGAGGCGCGCCTTGAGGTGCTGGAGACCCAGGGCAAAACCGTGGTGTTGCTGTTTGACGAAACCGGGCCGTTGGCGCTGTTCGCAGTGGCCGACACGGTCAAGGACAGCAGCCGCGAAGCCATCGCGCAACTGCATGCGCTGGGCGTGAAAACCATGATGCTGACCGGCGATAACCCGCACACCGCCAAGGCGATTGCGGCGCAGGTGGGGATCGATCAGGCCCAGGGCAATCTGCTGCCGACCGACAAGTTGCAGGCCATTGAAGGGCTGTACGCGAAGAACCATCGCGTCGGGATGGTCGGTGATGGCATCAACGACGCGCCTGCGTTGGCGCGCGCCGAGATCGGTTTCGCCATGGCGGCTGCCGGGACGGACACTGCCATTGAAACCGCTGACGTGGCGTTGATGGACGACGATTTGCGCAAGATCCCGGCGTTCATTCGTCTGTCGCGAGACACCGCTGCGGTGCTCAAGCAGAACATCGCGCTGGCGCTGGTAATCAAGGCGATCTTCCTGGCCGTGACGTTCGCGGGTGTGGCGACCATGTGGATGGCAGTGTTTGCGGACATGGGGGTGAGCTTGCTGGTGGTGTTCAACGGGTTGCGGTTGTTGAGGAAATAATTTTCGACTCTGACCTATCGTCGAACGCCATACCTGTGGGAGCCGGCTTGCTGGCCAAAGCATTGTGTCAGTCACTGATGGGTGGACTGACCATAGGTATTCGCCAGCAAGCCGGCTCCCACAAAAACAGCATCGGCCAGAGAGTACTGCCTGGCTCCCACGCCTTTTGGGCAGAAGCGGGTGGGGCCTTACTTCCCGTACTTCTCCCGCCCCCAGGCAATCATGCTTTCCAGCAAGGTCTTCAACACCACCCGCGTCGGGTCGGCCAGATCCGTGCGGTAGTGGAACGGCACGAACTCTTCCATGTACGTGCTCTGCGCCAGCTCCAGTTGCACCGCATGGATGTTCTCGGCCGGGTTGCCGTAGTGGCGGGTGATGTGACCGCCCTTGAAGCGCCCGTTGAGCACGTGGCTGTAGTTCTTCGCGCCTGCGCACACTGCTTCAACGCGTTTTTCCAGCTCGGGATCGCAGCTCGCGCCGTTGAAGGTGCCGAGGTTGAAGTCCGGCAGGCGGCCGTCGAACAGGTGCGGGATGTGGCCGCGAATCGAGTGGGCGTCGAACAGCAGCGCGTAGCCGAATTCATCACGCAGGCGCTCAAGCTCGTTGCGCAGGGTGTCGTGGTAAGGCGTCCAGATTTTCTCCAGATACATCGCGCGCTCTTCCTGGGTCGGCACCTGGCCCTCCTTGAACAGCGGATCGCCTTCGAACAGCGTTGATGGGTACAACCCGGTGGTCGCGCCGGCGTACAGCGGTTTGTCGTCGGAAGGGCGGTTGAGGTCGATGACGAAGCGCGAATACTCGGCCGCCAGCACGCTAGCGCCCAGGTCATGAGCGAAATCGTAGAGACGCGGGATGTGCCAGTCGGTGTCCGGCAGGCTCACGGCCTCATCCACCAGCCCTTCTCGCACCACCGGCGTCAGATTCAGACCTGGGTGCGGCATGCTGATCAGCAGCGGTACGCGACCGCGAGTGAAACTCAGAACTTTATCCACGGTGTTCTCCCGATTAGAAACGACTTTCCACGCCGTGACGCACGACGCGTTTATCCAGATCCCCGCCCAGCCAATAGGCCAGGTCCGCAGGCCGTTCGATGTTCCAGGCGACGAAATCGGCGACCTTGCCGACTTCCAGCGAGCCATGGCTGTGAGCCAGCCCCAGGGCCTGCGCGGCATGAATCGTGGCGCCTGCCAGGGCTTCTTCCGGGGTCATGCGGAACAGGGTGCAGGCCATGTTCAGCATCAGTCGCAGCGACAGGCCCGGCGAGGTGCCAGGGTTGAGGTCGGTGGCGAGGGCGATCTTCACGCCGTGTGTGCGCAGGGCATCCATCGGCGGCAATTGGGTTTCGCGCAAGAAGAAAAAGGCCCCCGGCAGCAGCACGGCGACGGTGCCGGAAGCGGCCATGGCGATGGCGTCTTCCTCGGTCATGAATTCCAGATGGTCAGCCGACAGCGCCTGATAACGCGCCGCCAGGCTCGAACCATGCAGCGACGACAACTGCTCGGCGTGCAGCTTCACCGGCAGGCCCAACTGGCCTGCAGTGATGAACACCTGCTCGACCTGCGCAGGCGAAAACGCCAGGTATTCGCAGAATGCGTCCACCGCATCCACCAGGTTTTCTGCCGCCAATGCAGGCAGCATTTCCGAGCAGATGTGGGCGATGTAATCGTCGGCGCGGTCCTTGTATTCCGGGGGCAGGGCGTGGGCGGCGAGGCAGGTGGTGCGCACGGTGACCGGGAGTTTTTCCCCCAGTTGGCGCGCCACGCGCAGCATCTTGCCTTCGCTGGCCAGGTCCAGGCCGTAGCCGGACTTGATTTCGATGGTGGTCACGCCATCGTTGAGCAGGTGCTGCACGCGGCGCTCGGCGCTGGCGTATAACTCGGCTTCACTGGCCGCGCGCGTGGCCCGAACCGTGCTGGCGATACCGCCACCGGCCGCTGCGATTTCGGCATAGCTGACGCCTTGCAGACGCTGCTCGAATTCGCCGCTGCGATTGCCGCCGAACACGGTGTGGGTGTGGCAGTCGATCAGGCCCGGCGTGACCCAGGCGCCGTTCAGGTCGACCGTGTCGATGTCGCCCTGATCCGGCAGTTCGTTACGGGGCCCGATCCAGGCGATGAGCGCTCCGTCGGTCACGATGGCGGCGTCCTCGATGGTCGAGTAAGTGCCGTTTGCCATGCTTGCTGCGTGACAGTTATGCCAGAGCGTTTTCATCAGTGCCTCCAGAAATCGATACGATAGAGAACCTGTGGGAGCCGGCTTGCTGGCGAAAGCGTTGGATCAGGCACTGCAGGGTTGAATGACACACTGCATTCGCCAGCAAGCCGGCTCCCACAGGTGATGAGCCAGTCAAAAAATCAGCGTTAAGCCTGTTGGTTGCGTATGGCCTCGTTCGGCTTCACCCAAACCCGATATGCAATCACCAGCAGCACAATCCACACCGCACCCACCGCCAGCGCGGCCTGGGTGTCCGGGAAGTACCCCAGCACCACAAACACGAACACCATGAATGCAGTGGCGGCCATCGGTGCGACCGGCCACAGCGGCACTGGGAATTTCAGTTGTGCGATTTCGTCCTTGCTCATCGAGCGGCGCATGGCGATCTGCGTGACCAGAATCATCAGCCACACCCAGACGGTCGCGAAGGTGGCGATGGAGGCGATCAGCAGGAACACGTTTTCCGGAATCAGGTAATTCAGCACCACGCCGCAGAGCAGCGCGGCGCCCATCACCAGCACGGTCATCCATGGCACGCCGTTGGCCGACAATTGCGCGAAACCCTTGGGGGCCTGACCCTGTTTGGCCAGGCCATACATCATGCGACCGGCGCCAAAGATGTCGCTGTTGATCGCCGATACCGCCGCCGAGATCACCACAATGTTGAGGATGATCGCGGCCGAGGAAATCCCCAGCTTGTCGAAAATCTGGACGAACGGGCTGCCCTGATTACCGATTTCCTGCCACGGGTACAGCGACATCAGCACGAACAGCGTCAGCACGTAGAACAGCAGAATGCGCAGCGGCACCGCGTTGATCGCACGGGGAATCACCCGCTCAGGATTGCGCGCTTCGCCCGCTGCCACACCAATGATCTCGATGCCGCCAAAGGCAAACATCACCACAGCCAAGGCTGCCACCAGACCGCTGACGCCGTTGGGCATGAAGCCGCCCTGAGTCCACAGGTTGCTCACGTGGCTGACGCTGTCGCCCGCAGACGACCCGATGCCGAACAGCAAAATGCCGAAGCCTGCGAGGATCATCGCGATGATGGCGCCGACCTTGAGCAGCGACAGCCAGAACTCGGTTTCACCAAACACTTTGACGCTGCACAGGTTGAGCGCGCCAATCACGAAAACGATGCCGAGCACCCAGATCCAGCGGGGTACGTCGGGGAACCAGAAACCCATGTAGATCCCGAATGCCGTGACGTCGGCCAGGCAGACGATGATCATCTCGAATGCGTAGGTCCAGCCCAGGACAAAGCCTGCCAGCGGACCCAGGTATTGCGTGGCGTACTCGCTGAACGAGCCGGCCACCGGGTTGCGCACGGCCATCTCGCCCAGGGCGCGCATGACCATGTACACCGCGGCACCCGCGATGAGGTAGACCAGCAGGACAGCAGGCCCTGCCAGTTTGATCGCCGACGCCGAGCCATAGAACAGCCCGGTGCCGATCGCCGAACCCAGCGCCATGAAGCGAATATGACGGGCGCTGAGCCCGCGTTTCAGATCTGTTGCGTTTTGCGGTTTCATCTCACGCGTTTCCTGGTAGTTCTTTTGCTGTGAAACGATCCGGCAGTGTTGCTCACTCCCACAGATGTTTAGCATCTGCTCGATCATTTCAATGACAGGCCGTCCCTGGCCTGTCCCGATCAGAAGCTCGGCAGCAGGTCAGCGGACACCAGTTCGCTCAGGCAATTGGATGCCAGCAGCGCGGTGGCGGCCTCGATGTCAGGGGCGAAGAAGCGGTCTTTTTCGTAGAACGGGACTTTGCCGCGCAGGGTAGTGCGGGCGATTTCCAGTTTTTCCGAGGTCTTCAGACCATTGCGCAGGTCCAGACCCTGACACGCAGCCAGCCATTCTACAGCCAGCACGCCTCGGGTGTTTTCTGCCATTTCCCAAAGGCGCTTGCTGGCGGCCGGGGCCATCGACACGTGGTCTTCCTGGTTGGCCGATGTCGGCAGGCTGTCGACGCTGTGCGGGTGGGCCAGCGCCTTGTTTTCACTGGCCAGGGCCGCAGCGGTCACCTGAGCGATCATGAAGCCGGAGTTCACCCCGCCATTGGCCACCAGGAACGGCGGCAGTTGCGACATGTGCTTGTCCATCATCAGCGAGATGCGGCGTTCGCTCAGCGAGCCGATTTCAGCGATGGCCAGGGCGATGTTGTCAGCGGCCATGGCAACGGGTTCGGCGTGGAAGTTGCCGCCGGAGATCACTTCGCCCTCGGCTGCGAACACCAGCGGGTTGTCGGACACGGCGTTGGATTCGATGGCCAGTACTTCGGCGGCCTGACGCAGCTGAGTCAGGCAGGCGCCCATGACTTGTGGCTGGCAGCGCAGGGAGTAGGGGTCCTGAACCTTGTCGCAGTCGCGGTGGGATTCGGACACCTGGCTGGCGTCGCCCAGCAGATCGCGATAGGCGGCAGCCGAATCGATCTGGCCGCGCTGGCCACGGGCGGCGTGAATGCGCGCATCGAACGGCGAGCGCGAGCCCAGCACGGCTTCAACGGTCAGCGCGCCGCAGCTCAGGGCGCCGGCGAACAGGTCTTCGCCCTCGAACAGGCCGCGCAATGCGTAGGCGGTCGACACTTGGGTGCCGTTGAGCAGCGCCAGGCCTTCTTTGGCAGCCAGGGTCAGCGGTTTCAGACCGGCCACGGCCAGCGCCTCGACAGCGTTCAACCATTGGCCCTTGTGGCGCGCCTTGCCTTCGCCCAGCAGCACCAGCGACATGTGCGCCAATGGCGCGAGGTCGCCGGAAGCGCCCACTGAACCCTTGAGCGGAATATGCGGATAGACCTCGGCGTTGATCAGTGCGATCAGTGCGTCGATCACCTGACGACGAATGCCCGAGAAACCACGGCTCAGGCTGTTGACCTTGAGCACCATGATCAGGCGCACCAGCTCGTCGCTGATCGGCTGGCCGACGCCAGCGGCGTGGGACAACACCAGCGAACGCTGCAGGTTTTCAAGGTCGGCGCTGGCGATGCGGGTCGAGGCCAAGAGGCCAAAACCGGTGTTGATGCCGTAGGCCGTGCGGTTCTCGGCCAGGATCTGCTCGACGCAGGCTACGCTGTCTTCGATCTGCTGATCGGCGCTGGCGTCCAGGCTGAGCGCAACGGGTTGCTGATAGATCGCGCGCAGTTGCGCCAGGGTCAGCTGGCCGGGGATCAGGTTCAGCGGGGTCGCCTTTTGGGTGTCGGTCACGATGCTGCTACTCCTTCGTTGATGTCGGTCGCGTGCCTTGAACCGGCTCCTGCCTGTTCCGCGCTTGTGGCGCTTGAGCTGCGACTGTTGCTGTTATGGGTTGCCGCGTAATCGCGGCAGACCTGAAAGACGGTTTCCAGCGATTCTTCGTTCTTGAGCAGCGTCACGCTGCTGGCGATGTCCGGGGCCAGCCAGCGGTCTTCATCGTAGGCCGGGACGCGCTCGCGCAGCAGACGCCACGCGGCTTCTGTGCCGACGCCGAAGCGCGGGCCCTTGAAGAACTCGAACGCCTGAGAGGCCAGCAGGTACTCGATGGCCAGAATCTGCGTGACGTTTTCCAGCACCTTGTGCAGCTTCAGGGCGGCGCTGGTGCCCATGCTCAGGTGGTCTTCCTGAAGTCCGGAGGTCACGTAGTTGTCGATGACCGCCGGTTGCGCCAGCTGGCGGTTTTCCGCGCACAGGGACGCCGCGACGTACTGCACGATCATCATCCCCGAGTTAACCCCCGGCTGGCTGACCAGAAACGCTGGCAGCCCGCTAACAGTCGGGTTAATCAGGCGATCCAGACGGCGCTCGGCAATCGAGCCCAGTTCGGCCATGGCGATGGCCAGCAGGTCCGCCGCCATCGCCACGGACTGGCCGTGAGGGTTGGCCTGGGAGACCACGCGATAGGCCTCGGGCGTGCCCAACAGCAATGGGTTGTCGGTGGCCGAGTTGAGCTCGGTCTCGATCTGCCGCGTGGCGTGGGCGAGCTGGTCGCGGGTGGCCCCATGGACCTGGGGGATCGAGCGAATGCTCAGGGCGTCCTGGGTGCGAATGCCCTGACTGTTGGCCAGCACTTCACTGCCCGCCAGCAGGCCGCGCAGGTTCTTTCCCACTTGCTGCATGCCGGGATGCGGCTTGAGGGCGATGATGGTTTCGTCGAAGGCATCGAGCTGACCGCGCAGGCCTTCGAAGGTCATGGCGCTGATCACGTCGGCCCACTGCATCAGGCGATTCACGTCGGCGATGGCCAGGCAGCTCAGGCCGGTCATGCACGGCGTGCCGTTGACCAGACACAGCCCGTCCTTGGCGCCCAGTTCGACCGGCGACAGCCCCTCCTCGCTCAACGCTTGCAACGCCGACACCACTTGACCGCGATAACTCACCTGACCCACGCCCAGCAGCGCGACGCCAACGTGAGCCATGTGGGTCAGGTAACCTACCGAGCCCTGTGACGGCACTTGCGGGGTGATGCGGCGGTTGAGCAGGGCCAGCAGGGCTTGCACCACCTGACGATGAATGCCTGACTTGCCCTGGCTGTAGTTGATGATTGCGGCGCAGATGATCGCGCGGGTCTGCTCGTCCGGCAGGGCGGGGCCGACACCGCAGGCGTGGCTGAGCAGCGTGTTGCGCGACAGGCGACTGAGTTGCTCGCCCTGCAGCGATACGTTGCACAGCGCGCCCAGCCCAGTGTTCACACCATAGGCGCGCTCGTCGCTAGCGACAATGCGCTGGACGATGGCCTGGGCGTTGTCGATCCGCGCCCAGGCTGCGTCCGAGAGGGACAGGGCCGCGCCGTGACGGGCAACGGCAGTGATGTCCTGCCAGGTGAGCTGTGCATCGCCAATGATGATCTGTTCTGCTCGCGACATGACTTGCGCCGTCCTTAAATGGTCGCCACGCGCCGCTGAACGAAACGGTCAACGTATTCGTCGGCTGGCGAGTAGAGGATTTCTTTCGGTGTGCCGACCTGAATCAACCGGCCATCCTTGAGAATGGCGATGCGGTTGCCGATGCGCACGGCTTCGTCAAGGTCGTGGGTGATGAACACGATGGTCTTGTGCAGCGTGGCCTGCAGCTCGAGCAGTTGATCCTGCATTTCGGCGCGGATCAGCGGATCAAGGGCGCTGAAGGCTTCGTCCATCAGGATGATGTCGGTGTCGGCCGCCAGTGCGCGGGCCAGGCCCACACGCTGACGCATGCCGCCGGACAGCTGATGCGGGTACTTCTTCTCGTAACCCTTCAGGCCCACGGTGTTGATCCAGTGTTGCGCGCGCTCGACGCACTGCGCCTTGCTCTCGCCGCGAATCGTCAGGCCATAGGCGACGTTGTCGATCACGGTCTTGTGCGGCAGCAGGCCGAAGCTCTGGAACACCATGCTGATCTTGCGCCGACGGAAGTTGCGCAGCGCTTCCATGTCGTAGTTCAGGATGTTTTCGCCATCGACCAGAATCTCGCCGCTGGTGGGGTCGATCAGGCGATTGAAGTGGCGCACCAGCGTGGATTTGCCCGAGCCGGACAGGCCCATGATCACGAAGATTTCGCCACTGCCAATCGACAGCGACAGGTCGTTCACGCCGACCACGCAGCCAGTCTGGGCCAGGACCTGATCCTTGCTCTGGTTCTGGCGGACCATGTTCAGCGCCTCGGTGGCGCGGTTGCCGAAGATCTTATAAACGTTCTTGACGACGATCTTGTTCGCTTCGTTGCTCATCACTTGCTCGCCTCATGCCGTGGGCGGCCATAGGCCTGCGTGATGCGGTCGATCACGACCGCCAGGATGACGATGGCCAGGCCCGCTTCCAGGCCGCGCCCGACGTTGAGGGTCTGAATGCCCACCAGCACGTCCTCGCCCAGGCCCCGGGCGCCGATCATCGAGGCGATCACCACCATCGACAGGGCCATCATGGTGGTCTGGTTGATCCCGGCCATGATGCTCGGCAGGGCCAGCGGCAGTTGCACGCCGAACAGCTGCTGCCAGCGGTTGGCGCCGAACGCGTTGATCGCTTCCATGACTTCGCCGTCGACCTGACGAATGCCCAGGTCGGTCAGGCGGATCAGCGGCGGCGCGGCGTAGATGACGGTCGCGAAGATCGCCGGCACCTTGCCCAGACCGAACAGCATCAGCACGGGGATCAGGTACACGAAGCTCGGCATGGTCTGCATGATGTCGAGCAACGGCATCAACACCGAACGCAGGCGATTGCTGCGCGCCGAGAGAATGCCCAGCGGCACGCCGATCAGCACCGAGATGAACGTGGCCACCAGCATCAGCGCCAGGGTCTGCATGAGTTTGTCCCACAGGCCGACTGCGCCGACCAGGAACAACAGCCCGACAACGACGGCCGTGGTGGTGATTTTGCGCGTGGCATGCCAGGCGATGAGGCCGACGATGGCCAGCAACACCCACCAGGGCGCGACGCGCAGCAGGCCTTCGAGTTTGACGATGGCCCACAGCAGGGTGTCGGAGATGTGCCGGAACACGTCGCCGTAGTTGGTGACCAGTTTGTCGACCCAGTCGTTGACCCAGTCGGCGATGGAGAACGTGAAGCTTTCGGGGAACATAGTCTTGTCTCGATCTCTCAGGTGGTGCGGGCCCGTTGTCGGGTGCAGCGCTGCTTTTGTGGGAGCCCTCAGCCTTACAACGAAGCTTCTACCTTCTTGGCAGCGTCTTCGCTGACCCACTGATGCCAGACCTCAGGATGTTCCTTGAGGAAGATCTTCGCCAGCTTTGGCGACTCGATGCGATCCTTGGTCATGCGCGCCAGGTTCTGGTTCAGCAGATCGATCGGGATGTTGACCTTTTCCAGTACCGACACCAGTTCAGGGGCCTGCTCGTGGAAGGTCTTGGACAGGCCGACCTTGATATCGATGGTCTTGTTCACGTCGGCTTTCTCTTCCAGACGCACCATGTCCACCTGACCCATCAGCGGCGTCGGCGACCAGTAGTACGCCAGGATCGGCTCGCCACGCTTGTAGCTCGACAGGATCGCCGCATCCAGCGCAGGGCCGGTGCCCGGACGGAAGTTGGTGAACTTGTCGGCCAGGCCGTAGCTTTTCAGCATTTCGCTGTTTTCCAGCTCGCAGGTCCAGCCAGCCGGGCAGTTGTAGAAACGGCCCTTGTCAGGCTCTTCGGCGTCCTTGAAAACGGCTGCGTACTTGCCCAGGTCGGCAATGGATTTCAGGTCCGGGGCCTTGGCTTCCAGCTTGCGCTTGGCGTCGCCCTCGATCACGTAACGCGGCACGTACCAGCCTTCCTCCGCGCCTTTGACCGGTGCGCCGACACCCACCACTTTGCCGGCCGCCTCAGCCTTGTTCCACACTTCGCTGCGGCCAACCCACTCCTCGGCGAAGATCTGGATATCGTTGGTGCTCAGGGCGTTTTCCATGGTGATGGAGTTGCCCGGCAGGCTGTCGGTTTCGCAGCCGTAACCCTTGTTCAATATCACTTGCAGGACGTCGGTCAGCAGCATCGCGCTTTCCCAGTTCAGGCCTGCGAATTTCACTGGCTTGCCGGACTCACACCATCCCGCTGCCTGACTGACGCCACTGGCCAGCAGGCCAGCGGTCAAAATCGTCGAAAGCAGGGCTGTTTTGGTTCTCATTGTGTGACGCTCCTGGTCTTGAAGGGGATGTTCTGCGGCTCGGCCTGCTCGGTCGGCAGGATCAGGCGATCGGCAATCTTGCCGGGCCATTTTTTCGCGGCCATGTAATACAGCGCAGCGGGCACGACCAGACCGATGATCCACGAAATGTCGGTGTCGTCGAGGCTGGCGACCAGCGGCCCGGTGTAGAAGTGGGTGGAGATGAACGGCATCTGAATCAGCACGCCGATCACGTAAATGCTGATGCCGATCCAGTTCCAGCGGCCATAACGGCCATCCGGGTCGGACAGCGCCGGGATGTCGTAACGCTCTTTGGTGATGCAGTAGAAGTCCACCAGGTTGATCGCGCTCCACGGCGTGAAGAACGCCAGCAGGAACAGGATGAACGCCGAGAAGTCCTTGAGGAACGAGTCCTTGCCCGCCAGCGCCAACGCCGTGGCGATGCCGACCATGGCGAAGATGTAAGTCAGGCGCAAGGCACTGGAAATGTGCCGATTGCCCTTGAAGCCGCTGATGATGGTGGCCACCGACATGAAGCTGCCGTAGGCGTTGAGGGTGGTGACGGTGACCTTGCCGAACGCGATGCTGAAATACAGCGCCGCTGCGACCGCGCCGGTGCCGCCCAGGCTGACGATGAACTGCACTTCGTGGTGGGCGAAGCTCTTGCCCGCCAGCGCTGCGGCGAACACGCCGAACACCATCGACACCTGCGCACCGATCACCGCGCCCAGGCCCACGGCCCAGAAGGTCTTGCTGGCCGAAGTATTGCGCGGCAGGTAGCGCGAGTAGTCCGCCACATAAGGGCCGAACGCGATCTGCCACGAGGCCGACAGGGAAATCGCCAGCAAAAAGCTGCTCAGCGAGAAATGTTTGTTGCCCAGCAGCGCGCCGACGTCGCTCCCGGCCAGCAGTGCGCCGAACAGGTAAACGAAAGCGATCACGCCGATGATGCTGGCGACCCGGCCGATCATGTGGATGACCCGGTAGCCGAAGATGGTCAGGACGACGATGGCAGCGGCAAACAGCACGATGCCTTGCCAGTCGGGCACCTGAATCAGTTGAGCGACGGCCTGCCCGGCCAGCAACGAGCCGCTGGCGGAGAAGCCGATGTACATCAGGCACACCAGCACCAGCGGGATCACCGCCCCGTACACGCCGAACTGCACCCGACTGGAAATCATCTGCGGCAGACCCAGTTTCGGCCCTTGCGCCGCGTGCAGCGCCATCACGCCACCGCCCAGCAGTTGACCGATGAACAGGCCGATCAACGACCAGAACACATCACCGCCCAGCACCACGGCCAACGCCCCGGTGACAATGGCAGTGATTTGCAGATTGGCACCCAGCCAGAGGGTGAATTGACTGAACAGACGACCCTGTCTTTCCGCGTCAGGGATGTAGTCGATCGAACGCCTTTCGATCACCGAAGCTGGTGCAACACGATCATCTGGAACAGCCATCTCAAACCTTCCCGTAAAGCGAGTGTTGGATCACGCCGCGGCCCCCTGTAGGAGCGCGCTTGCCCGCGATTGCGTTTCGTCGGTCACCAACGTTGTTGAATGTTCCGACGTCATCGCGGGCAAGCGCGCTCCTACAGAGCATCGTCGTTTTACTTATTGATCATCGGCAGGTTCAAACCCTGCTCTTTGGCGCAGTCGATGGCGATCTGGTAACCGGCATCGGCGTGGCGCATGACGCCAGTGGCCGGGTCGTTGTGCAGCACGCGGGCGATGCGCTCTGCCGCTTCGTCAGTACCGTCGCAGACGATCACCATGCCCGAATGCTGCGAGAAGCCCATGCCGACGCCGCCGCCGTGGTGCAGCGAGACCCAGGTCGCGCCGCTCGCGGTGTTGAGCAGGGCGTTGAGCAGTGGCCAGTCGGACACAGCGTCCGAGCCGTCCTGCATCGATTCGGTTTCGCGGTTCGGGCTCGAAACGGAACCGGAGTCCAGGTGGTCACGACCGATCACCACCGGGGCTGACAGCTCGCCACTGCGCACCATTTCGTTGAACGCCAGACCCAGCTTGGCGCGCTGGCCCAGGCCGACCCAGCAGATACGCGCTGGCAGACCCTGGAAGCTGATGCGCTCGCGGGCCATGTCCAGCCAGTTATGCAGATGGTCGTCGTCCGGGATCAGTTCCTTGACCTTGGCGTCGGTCTTGTAGATGTCTTGCGGATCGCCCGACAGCGCGGCCCAGCGGAACGGACCGATGCCACGGCAGAACAGTGGGCGGATGTAGGCGGGTACGAAGCCCGGGAAGTCGAACGCGTTGCTCACGCCTTCTTCCTTGGCCATCTGACGGATGTTGTTGCCGTAGTCGAAGGTCGGGATGCCTTGCTTCTGGAACGCCAGCATCGCTTCGACGTGTTCGGCCATCGACTGCTTGGCGGCCTTGACCACAGCGGCAGGTTCAGTGACTGCGCGATCGCGGTACTGCTCCCAGGTCCAGCCTTTTGGCAGGTAGCCGTTAAGCGGGTCGTGGGCGCTGGTCTGGTCGGTGACCATGTCCGGGCGCACGCCGCGACGAACCAGTTCCGGAAGGATTTCAGCAGCGTTGCCCAGCAGTGCGATGGAGATCGCCTTGCCTTCTTTTGTGTACTGGGCAATGCGAGCCAGCGCGTCGTCCAGGTCAGTGGCCTGCTCGTCGACGTAGCGGCTTTTGAGGCGGAAGTCGATGCGGCTCTGCTGGCATTCGATGTTCAGCGAGCAGGCGCCGGCCAGGGTGGCGGCCAGAGGCTGTGCGCCACCCATGCCGCCCAGGCCTGCGGTCAGCACCCAACGGCCTTTCAGGTTGCCGTCGTAGTGCTGGCGACCGGCTTCGACGAAGGTTTCGTAGGTGCCCTGAACGATGCCCTGGCTGCCGATGTAGATCCAGCTGCCGGCGGTCATCTGGCCGTACATGGCCAGGCCTTTGGCGTCCAGTTCGTTGAAGTGTTCCCAGTTGGCCCAGTGCGGCACCAGGTTGGAGTTGGCGATCAGCACGCGCGGGGCGTTGGTGTGGGTCTTGAACACGCCGACCGGCTTGCCTGACTGCACCAGCAGGGTTTCATCGTCGTTCAGGTTGGTCAGGCTTTCGACGATCTTGTCCTAGCACTCCCAGTTACGCGCCGCGCTACCGATACCGCCGTAAACCACCAGCTCGTTGGGGTTCTCGGCGACGGCCGGGTCCAGGTTGTTCATCAACATGCGCAGCGGCGCTTTGG
>Ga0256877_1000084_pt1 | contig 14361 bp, 4 predicted proteins | sample MC6MC0420MT_FD_186356 | JGI IMG/M metagenome (GOLD analysis project Ga0256877, IMG submission 186356) | Metatranscriptome of enriched soil aggregate microbial communities from Iowa State University, Ames, United States - MC6-MC0420-MT... | ecosystem: Environmental > Terrestrial > Soil >... | reverse complement strand
GGGAGGGTTGCGTCAGTCATTCACTCATTCAACGATCGGAAATGCCGCCGAATGTTTCCTTTGGACTGAACAGGTGCAGCTCTTTGATACAACTTCAGGTTGGACATGTGGTCATACAAGCCTACTGTTCAAAACAGGAGGTGACTTATGAAACCGGTACCCAATAGTTTCGAACGCAAAATCATGCTCAAGGCATCGCGTTCTTATGTCTGGCGCGCATTGGTCGATGCCGAGGCGTTTGGCCAGTGGTTTGGTGTAGCGCTGGAGGGCAGGCGGTTCATTGCCGGGGAATGGACGCAAGGGCAGGTCACGTATCCCGGTTATGAACACGTGTTGTGGAACGTGCTCGTCGAGCGGGTCGAGCCACAGCAGTTGTTTTCGTTTCGCTGGCACCCGTACGCGGTCAATCCAAAGATCGACTATTCACAGGAGCCGACGACGCTGGTCAAGTTCGAGCTGCAGGATTACGAGGGTGGCACTTTGCTCAAAGTGTCTGAGTCCGGCTTCGCGCACATTCCCGACGTGCGGCAGAAGGAGGCGTATTACATGGACAGCCGTGGCTGGGAGGAACAGCTGAGTCGACTTGAAAAGTTTCTCGCCGAAAGCGCCAAGACCCGCGAGCATGACGGTGACTGACTGCGCAATCTTCGAACCCTGGTTGCAACGCTGGGCGCTGGTGCCGGACGGTGAGCCGATCATCACCCCCGGCAGCCGTCTGTTGCCGGTGCGTTTTGGCGACACGCCGGCCATGCTCAAGGTTGCGCTGGATACCGACGAGCAATTCGGCAATCGACTGATGACTTGGTGGGACGGTGAGGGCGCAGCGCAGGTGCTGGCCCATCACGAGGAAGGTTTGTTGCTGGAACGGGCCATGGGCCGGCGTTCGTTGATGCACATGGCGCTCAACGGTGAAGACGACGAAGCCACGCAGATCATGTGCACCTCGTTTCTTTTCCCCTCGTTCCTTCCTCCGTGCGCGGGAGGAAAGCGCCTGCAGTGTTGCTGCTTCGTGGGCCTGCCTCTTCCCCGCTCGCGAGTGGCCTGGGCCTGCCGCTGACCCGACCCGGCAGGGCGACACGGACACCACAGAATGAAGGGACACGACAGCGACTTGCAAGCGGCGCTGGATGCGTCGGCTGCAGAGGCCGCTGGTGGTGGTGCCGCCGCCGCTCCGGTTGGTCCGATCGCCAGCTCTGCAGTGGGACCCGCTGTATCTGGACCTGACGCCGCTCCGGCAGCCACACCGATGACTTTCGGCCCCGTCGACAATGTGGCTGACTTCAAGACTCTTGTCACCGAGCTCGTCAAGCGCCTGGCTGATTCCAAGAGTGATACGTACTTGGAGCTGGAGTCTTTCATCGCGCTTCTGTCTGCGGTGCAGAGCGGCGTGCTAGGCGTGGACGCGACGCGGCTGGTGCTGCGCGAAGTGGCCCACCCGGCTCTGTTCGCAGTGCTGACACGCACGTACGCGCACGAGTCCAGGGACATGGAGCTGGTCGCGCGTGTCGCAAAGGCCGTCATGGACGTCGTGGCGCAGCATCATCTCAACAACCTGCCGCAGAACACACCACCGCTGCCCGCACTCGAGACGCTGCCCCTCGCGCTGCTCAAGGCGCCGGTGCCACCGAGGGTCACCTTGCCGCCGGTGCAGCCGATCACCACCACCACCGCAGCCTCGTCATCCTCGTCCTCCACTTCCTGCTCTTCCTCCTCGTCTTCCGCTTCGTCCTCTGGCGCGATCAGTGGCGCCGCGTCAACCTCCGTGAGCATCGGCGGCGTCGTGCTGCCCGTGGCCCCTCCCGCCGCGGTGGACCCGGCCTCCGCCGCGGACCAAGCCATTATCGGACCCCAGCTGCCCACGGCCGCGACGGGACCTGCGCCGCCCAGGGTCGAGGAGGAGGAGAAGACGTCCAGGGCCGAGACCAGTAAGACTGTCCAGGAGGGGGCGACGGCAACGAAGGAAGGAGAGGTGGCGCCTGCGGGAGACAAGGCGGCTGAGGGCCCGTCTGCGGCTTCTTCGGCCATGAGCGTGGTTGTGACGGCAGACCCCGCCGAGTCCGAGCGCGGATACGAGCCGCCTCCGGTGCCCAGCTTCCTCGACATCGCGCGCGGAGGCGCCCCAGCTTCGCCGGTGGCCACACCCTCCCGCACGCTGTCTCCGGCGGTCGGATCGCCCGCGGCGGCTGTTTCGTCTCCAAGTGGCAACAATGCGAGCGGCGCATCCGCCTCGTCTGCTGCTGCCGCTGCCGCGTCTTCCGCTACGCAGTTCAACCGCGACCTGGACCAGGCGGTGATGGAGCTGCTCGACCTGCTCTTCGACGACTCCAAGTCGTTTTACACGCGCTACGGACTGGCGGAGGCGGCGCCAGCGGCGGCAGCAGGTGGCAAGAAAGGCGGCAAGAAGGGTGGCAAGAAGGGTGAACAGCCTGCCGCCGCTGCTGCGGGCGAGCAGCCTGCGGGCGAGCAGCCGGTCGTCGCTGCTGCCGTCGTCGATGCGTCATCCGACCCCGCGCTGGAGTCTCCGGAGATGGTGTCCTTCCGCGCCGGCCTGCGCGTGGGTATGTGGGTCGATGTGCTGGTGGAGTCCGGCAATGGCGCGACGCTCAAGCAGACCTGGCGCAGCGCGTGCATCGTCGATGAGCGCAACCCGGGACCGGTGACTCCGCCGGCGCCTGTCGCTGCGGCAGCAGCACCTGCTGAGAGCCAGGCTGCCGCTGCCCCGGCTAACGAAGCCTCGTCCCCTGCGCCCGGTGCAAGCGAGTCCCCTGCCCCCGGCTCCGTGGCCCCCGCTTCCGCCTCCTCGCCCACTCCGTCCGAGGGCGAGGCGGCCCCTGCTTCGATGGCGCCTGCGGTGATCATCCCGCCCGCCCCTCCGGCCGAGTGGCGCGTGCACTACGAGGGTCTGTCGGCGTGCCAGCTGTTCGAGTGGATGAGGAAGAGCGAGGCGCGATGGAGGATGGCGCCGCTGTTCTCCCACACGGGAGCGCTGATGGATCCCTGGCGCCGCGATCTGGTCGTGGGTTCCCGCCTCGACGCGCTGGACGCACTTAAGAAATGGTACAGTGCCAGCGTGGTGGCGGTGCAGGGCGCGCTGGTCAAGGTGCGCTACGACGGATGGGCCGAGGACGACGATGACTGGATCCAGCGCGGAAATGTGGAGCGTCTGGCGCCTCTGCACTCCCATGCCTTCGGCGGCCGTGACACCGGTGGTGTCTCGGCAGCGACCCCTCCTTCTTCGCTGCGCATCGACGACGCCTCGGACCCTCTGGACGGCGTGGCGGTGTGGCGCGGCCCCGCAGGGAAGGACACCGTCAGCAAGTACTTGGCGGAGTTCGTCACCTACTTCCAGCAGCAGCACCAGGGATTCGACCTGCTGGTCCAGCGCCTCGTGTGGAAGCACGGACCCGCCGGCACTTCTCCTGCTATGAGCGTGACCTGCCTGCGCAAGATGCTCGAGGTGCTTGTGAAGCCCGTCACGCTGTACTCATGGCCATTCCTGCGCCGTCTCGCGCACATGGTTCGTATGTCCACCTGCGAGACCCTGTTGCGCCTGAGCGACATCGAGCTGCGCCAGCTGAGCAAGGAGCACCTCGAGGCGATTCTGGTGCTGCTCGAGCGGATCCTCCTCCGGGTGGCCAGCGGGAGGGACATCACCGCGTACATGGAGAGCTTCGCGCTGGAGTGCGCTTACAGGCGCTTCAAGTCGCCGATCGTGGAGCGACGCCTGAACGGCATGGCGTTCCTGCAGGATTACGCCTCGTTGGCAAGGCGTGTGCACGCCGCCTCGCCCACCTGGCTGAGCGCGGCGGGGTACGTGGAGTGGCTGCAGCGCCACGCGATCCTGCGCGAGGCCTTCGGCGCCGAGGGCCACCCCGAGCTGATGAAGAAGTCGTCGGAGCTGCTGCGCTTCATCGCGGGCGAGCAGCGGCTGGACCGCCAGCACCTGGACCTCCTCTGGCTCGCGCTGGAGACCGCCATGCGCCGCGCAGACGACGGTCGCCTGCGAATCATCTACAAAGTGTTGGATGACATCGCGTTCTCCCTGCAGGCGCACCACGTGACCTACCTGTTCGACAAGGTGCGCTCGGACATCCCACTCCAGGACTACTCCGTCGCCACGCTCGACCTCATCAAGGAGCTCACGCGCTTCACGCACCGCGCAGGAGCGGAAGCGGGCAAGCACGCGTGCGAGCTGCTCTGGAGCATCGCGCAGGACGAGGGCGGAGCGGCGCCGGACATTCAGCTCGCGGCGCTCACACGTCTCGAGGATCTGGTGGTGCAGCACAAGGCCTTCCGTCTAGGGTTCCTGGAGCGCTGCGTGACGGAGAATCTCTCTGCCTCCCGTTCGGTCCCCCAGACGCTGTCGCTGATGATGAAGCTTCTGGACTCCTTCCCCGAGACCCTTGCGTCGTACCACTCGGCGGAGGAGCTGTCGCGGCACCAGGTGATCATGTACCTGGAGCAGGCGCTCCAGCTGATGGACAAGGTGTTCGCGGACATGCGCTGGGTGAAGAGCCGCGCCATCGAGGCGGCGCAGCAGACTGGACTGAACGTGCCAGCGGAGTACGGAGGGCCGCGCTCGGTGCAGCACATCAACAGCATGGTGATGGCGCCCTCGCGCGCCACGTACCTCAAGCAGGTGCAGGATCGCTTCGGATTCCTGCAGTACCTCCTGGTCAACAGCAACATTGGCACGCAGCCGGCACCGGTGTCGGCACCGGCGGCATCGCCTACTCCTGCGCCCGCGGCGGCGGCTGGCTCCGCCAGCCCGGACACGCAGCCTGGCGCTGCGCCCGCCTCCGAAGGTGCGGCGGCTGTTCCGGCCACGGTGGCCTCGCCAGACCCGGGCGCAGCTCCCGCGCCTTCCGTGGCGAAGGAAGAGGAGGAAGTGAAGGAATCCGAGAAGAAGGAGGACGGTGCAGCTCCGGTCGTCGAGGAAGTGAAGACCAATGGAACGGACGAGCCCGCCGGAGCCTCTTCCTCCGCACCGGACCCGCCGTTCGAGGTGCCGAGCTCTTCTGTCGCCGCGCCCGGTGGTCCGCAGACCAGCAGTTCGCCTTCCCCCTCCCCCTCGGCGCCCGCGGCCCCCTCCGTGGTGAGCGTGCCCGTGGTGGGGTTGCTGCTGGGCAAGGAGCACCTGGACCTCCTGTGGTCGTTGTTCTATGCGGGCAGCCTGTCCGCTGCGGAGCGCGAGGCGTTCTTCCGCTGGCTGCGCGTCACCACGGTCATCAAGGTGAAGTTCGCCTCCTCGGCGCCGGCGTCGTCCTCCTACTCTTACATGTATGAGGCGCCCGTGCCACCCCAGGCGAAGAGCTACCTCGCCAGCCCGGAGCTGCTGTCGCACGTGTTTGGACTGCTGGCGTCGCACATGCAGCCGGCGCGTACGGAGCTGTCGTTCTACCTGGCGTTCCAGCAGGCGTTCCTGGCGGTCAACCAGGCGGCAGGGAAGGTCGAGCTGAAGCCCCAGGCCGCCCCCTCCACCCCCGTGTACTCCACCAGCGCGGCCGTGCAGGCCTCCGCTTCCGAAGCGGCCAACCTCGCGGCGCTCCACTCCGAGTTCGCGCTGGTACGATGCAAGGTCTCCTCGGATGCCGGCATGGATCTGCAGGGCTTCGAGCAGCTCTGGTCTCTGTGTCTGGACGCGCCGACGCACACGCCCGCGGGGCAGGTCAACGAGGTGGTGCTCAAGAGCGTGGAGTTCCTGAACAAGCTATACGCGGCGCCCACTGCCAGCGCTGCGGAGGAAGGCGAGGGCGCCCTTGCGCAGGCGAGCGCGAGCGTCGAGGGAGCGTCCACGACCGCGGCGGCACAGACGGGCCTGGCGCAGCTGCGACTGCATTACATCTCCCGCTGCATGTCACGCTTCCGCTCGGAGGTCGAAGCCGCTCGTGTCGCGCGCGCGCAGGGCTTGCCTCCGCCGAACCCCGAGCGTGCGCAGAGGTGCCTGGTGCTGCTGCACCAGCTGCTGGATACCAGCGAGAATCTCAAGGGCCTGGGCGGTCTGCGCAGCCACGGCACCCAGACTCGCGGCCGGCTGCTCAAGCTTCAGGTCAACCACCCGGCTTCGGCATTGTCGCTTGCGGAGCAGAAGCGACGCATGCTGATGGCGGCCACCTCGGCGGACGCTTCGAGCGCTGCGGCGGCCGCAGGGTCGGCCGGAAGCAGCAGCAGCGGCGACAAGAAGGACAGCGGCAAGCTGGAGGTTCGTGTGTTCAGCAACGCCACCTTGTTCGACCTGCGTTCCCTGCTGAGCAAGGCCCTGTCCATCCCCCTGGAGTCGTTGAAGCTGTACGTCGCGGGCAAGACGCTCCCGCCGAGCTTGAATCGCATGCACCTGCACGAGCTGCGCTTCCGTGACGGTCAGAGCGTGCTGGTGTCCCGCAAGACGCAGGTGATCCCTCGCGTGGACCTTCTGGACAAATCCTCCCCCGCCGGCGAGAAGGACAAACCGATGGTGCCGTTGTTCCGCGCGGCGATGAGCGAGGTGTTCTACAAGTACGCCGAGCACCCGAACGAGGAGGCGCCCGTGCCGCCGGGGCCGAACGGGGATAAATACCCCCGACGCACCATGAGCAAACAGAACATGGCCACGTACATCCTGAGCTGCGGCGCCGGGGAAAGCAGCGCCAGCGATGAGCGCCTGGGCAGCATCTTCACCAAGTACGCCCAGCCGCCCGGGTGGCCCTTCGCGCAGACGGAGCTGAGTTTGGAGGGCTTCCTCGAGTTCTACCGCGACGCGTGCAACGACCGCGTGGAGAATGTGTGGAGCGACCTGCGCGCACACGGGTACCGCAACGATCTGCGCAGGGAGGCGGATGTCGTGGCGGAGGAGGCAGCGCAGGCGGCCGACCCGACCAGCGACGAGAACGCGCGCGCACTGCCGAGAGCGCTCCTGGCCTCCAACAACGAGTACTTCAGCTTGCTGTTCCAAGCGCTGCTCGAGCAGCAGGAGGCCGCTGGAACCTCCGTGGCAAGTGGCAAGAGCACCGGCAGCGCCGACAAGGACGAGGACACCTCGTCGCTGACCGCGCTGATCTGGACCCTTCTGCAGCGCCTCCCGAGCAACCAAGAGCTGTACAGCAACCTGGCGTCGCTGGGACAGGAGCAGGCTGCGCACAAGCAGGGACAAGACGGGCTGGCGGGACTGAACGGCGCGGAGCCGAAGGCAGCTGCAGCTGCTGTGGTGGTGTCGCCGAGCAACGGCGCCAGCAGCGTCAACTGGGACGAGCTGCTGGACTCGCGCAACGTGTACAAGCTGTTGTACGCGCTCCAGATCCTCGAGAGCCTGACCGAGCCCGTGCATGACGAAGCAGCCGAGGGCGTGTTCGGGCTGCCGGCCGCGCCGCAGGACAAGGCCACTTCGCTGGCGGAACCCTCCGCGAGCGTGTCGCCGCCGGCGACTGGAGTGGCGGCTGGAGAGGTCGCGGCGGTGGATGCGAGCAAGGATGGCGCAATCGTGCCGGACGTGGCCGTCCCGTCGCGCCTGCCTTCCCCGACCCCGAGTGCCGGTGCCAGCGCGCGCCAGGCCGAGCTGCTCGCGGCGCGCGAAGCGTGGTCTCATCAGTTCCTGCACACGGGTGGCTTCCAGCGCTTGTACTCCCTGCTGGTCGAGTCGCACCTGTTTGATGACGCTGCGGCGGCCTCGAATAACGACGGCGGTAGCCAGACGTTCGTGGCTTCCACGCCGCTGACGCGCTCCCTGCGCAAGAAGTGCTTGACGCTGTTGCTCAAGCTGCTGTACCATTACCTGCTCGCGGCCATGAGCAACGAGGCACCGCAGTGCTGTGGACATGCGGCGGTGGCGTCTTCGCCGCAGGCGGGTGCGAATGGTGCTGCCAACGGAGCAGCCGCTCCTGGTGCGGCGCCCGCTCAGTCGTCTCAGCTGCTGCAATTCGTGTCTCACATCGGCTCTGACGATTCCTCCGCCAGCGAGAGCGAGAAGGCCGAGGAACAGCAGGACCTGGAGGCCGAGCAGCGGCGCCAGGCTTCGGAGGGCTCGTCGGGCTCCTCGTCCAGCCAGTACGCCGGGTACGGGCCGTTCATGAACGGGGCGGGGCCGATCATCGGGCCGAGCGCACCGACGGCGCCGGCGCTCTATTCCTCCGTCACGGTGGAGGAGGTGCTGCCTGGTGCTGCCGGTTCGTCGGCCGCTGCAGCGGACGGCAAGAGCGCAGACCTCCTGGCTGCCGAGTCCGATCAGCTGCCTCGTCCGGAGCTGCTCCAGCTCGGTCGCCAGATGAGCGCGGGCTTCTCGGGCGCCGTGCTGCGCACGGTTGACTTTGCGCAGCTGCTGCAGATCCTGTGGCGCGTGGTCACCCTTGCCGCGGACACCACAGACTCCGCGCCGGCCGCGGATGCGGACGCGGGTGAGCCGATGTCGCCTCCGATCGTGCCGTCCTCCTCGTCGTCTTCGTCAACGGCGATGGTGGTGTACAACGCCGCCGCAGCCGAGAAGGCCGAGTCGAATGAGGCGTCCTCTTCGGCGTCCTCCTCGGCTAAAACGGCGTCCGAGGCGCGCGCGGCGCAGGCCGATGCAGTCAACACCGACATGGCTGAGCCGGCGCTCAGCTGCCTCGTCAACCTGCTGGTGTTCGAGGCGGCGCAGGCGCAGGCACAGGTTCAGGAGGCTAAGCAGCCGAGCAACAAGGATAGCTTGCTTGCGCAGTTCTACGCGCTGGTGGAGCAGGGCGGCTGCGTCAACTTCTTCCGCGTGCTGCACGACCCTGCGTCGGCGAAGCTGCGCAGTTTGTTTGCTGCGACGCTGCTGCACATCTGCGTGCGCGTGCCTGTGGCCTCGGGCAGCGCACTCAAGCCGCCACAGCAGTACTTCCTCCACATGCTGCTGGAGCATCTGCCCACGAGCAAGAAGAGCACGGCGGCGGCCTTCTCGTCCGCAGACTGCAGCGAGTACTTCTCGCTGCTGTCGCGCCTGGTTGCGCGCAGAATGGCGGAGTCTGGCGCGGCCGATGCGGGGGCCGCATTGGCAGAGCAGCTGCCCTTCGTGCCCATCTTGGTCCGCCTGCTGGCGCACCTGCGCGCGCACGAGAGCACCGAGGTGTCGCTGCTGGACGCGTCCGACGCGGGCTCCGGAAGCACCGGTGGCCTCGCCGCGCGCTCTTTCGCCTCGCCGAACAAGGCCGCGTCCGCCGGGCCGCCCAAGCCGGACAACATCCTGTGCGGACTGCTGGAGATCCTGACGGACCTGCTGACGAAGTTGCCGCGCCTGCGCACGCCCATTGGACAGATGGAGTTCGACATGTTCGAGAGCACGAAGCACTCCCTCGCAGAGCAGGTCGCAGCAGTGGAAGCAGCGGCCCGCCGCGCGGAGCCCAAGAGCTCTCCCGGCGCCGACGCGCACGACCCTCTCGTTGATGCGTCCGTCGATCCGGCGCAGGAGAAGCGCGGCCTGGTGTGGGAGTTGTTCTACCACTTCTTGTTCACGCTGCCACTGCCGAACTTTGATGCGCTGCCGGCGGACGACGTGTCAGCGCTGGTGCTGCCCCCGCCGCCGAAGTGCCAGTCGAAGGCTAGCCGCACCTTTGGGTTCGCGCTGTTGGGAACGGTGTGCGATGGAAGCAGGGAGAACTTCTTGCAGCTCTACCGCTTCCTCCGCGCGCAGCAGGAGAGTATCCAGGCGCGCCTGCGTGCCGCGGCCGCTGCGCAGAACGCCGGCTCGAGCAGCAGCAGCACCAGTTTGGTGAGCGAGTACCGTCCCGAGTCTGTGTCTATCGCCCCCGCCGGCTACGTGGGTCTGCGCAACTTGGGCTCCACCTGCTGGCTCAACTCCCTGCTGCAACAGTTTTTCATGGTGCCCGCCTTCCGCTTCGGCATCCTGCAGGCAAACCCGGCGAAGCTCGCCGCGCTGCAAGAGGAGGCCAAGGCGGCGGCCGCGGGCGGAGCGGCGGCAGTGCCTGCTGCACTGCAGGACCATCTGCTGTACCAGCTTCAGAACCTGTTCGGCCACCTCTCCAGCAGCAACAAGCAGTGCGTGGATACCTCGGCGTTCGTGCGGAGCTACAAGGATGAGTTCGGTGCGCCCATCAACCCGCGCCAGCAGCAGGACGCGCAGGAAGGTTTCAACGTGCTGCTGGACCGGTTGGAGTTCCTGCTGAAGACGGATGCTCGCTACGCGCACCTGATCAAGCGCCTGTTCGAAGGTCAGCAGATCAACCAGATGATCTGCCACGGACCCTGCCGCTCCATGCGCGAGTCCCTGGAGACGTTCATGACGCTGTCGCTGCAGGTGAAGAACACGCCCAACGTGCACGAGTCTCTGCGCGCATACGTGGAGGGCGAGGTGCTGTCGGGCATCCGCTGCGACGCGTGCAACAGCAAGGCGCACGAGACGACCAAGCGCGTCGTTCTCGGCGCCCTGCCCCACACTTTGTTCCTGCACCTCAAGCGCTTCGAGCTGAACTTCGAGACGTTCACGCACGAGAAACTGAACAACCGCTTCGAGTTCCCCCTGGAGCTCGACCTGGAGCCCTACACCAAGGAGGGGATTGCCAGGCTGGAAGCGGAGAAGGCTCGGGCGGCCGGGGACACCACCGTCGAGGTGCCTGCGAAGTACTCGACCCATCCCCGCGAGTACTACGACTACGCGCTGTATGGCATCCTCGTGCACACGGGCAGCGCGCAGAGCGGACACTACTACTCGTTCATCAAGGAGCGCGCGGTGGAGATCGAGGATTCCCCGGCCTCTGCCGATGGTTCGACCCACACGCACACGGTGGGTGCGTCCGGCCGCACGGCCGGTGCGTGGTACGAGTTCAACGATCAGCTTATCCGCCCCTTCTCCATCGAGCGCGACCTGGACGAGGCGTGCTTCGGCGGCGACAGCAGCGTGAGCGACAGCAGCGCGTGGGGCGGCATCGAGAGCGTCAGCAGCAGCGAGCGCATCAAGAATGCTTACATGCTGTGCTACGAGAGGAAGGGACAGTACAAGCTGCGGAAGTACGCAGCGGGATCCAAGGCGAACGAGGTGCAGCAGCAGATCAAGGCGGCGATCGAGGACGCAAGGCAGCAGGCAAAGATCGACGAGGCGGTTGCGGCGACGGGCGCATGCGCGCCTGCGGATGGCGCTGCATCTGCCGACCCCTCCTCTTCTGCGTCCACCTTCGTCCCCATCTGCGACATGCCTTCCAACTTCATGTCCCTCCCTTTGACGCACGTGTTGCCCCCGCGTTTGGCACGGCAAGTGCTGCGGGACAACGCGGAGTTCCGCGAGGATCGCCTGGTGTTCGGGAACGACTACTCGGCGTTCGTACGACGCGTCATCGGACAGGGCATCACGCTCGTCAAGCAGGACACGGCACGCGCGAAGGAGAGGGAGGTGGAGCAGAGCAAGGGGCAGGCGGGTGGGGCTGTTGCGCTGCCCGTGCCTTCGGCTTCCCCCGACTCCTTCTCCCTGCGCTTCGCGCAGCTGGCCACCTCGTTCCTCCTGGACACGCTGCTGCGTTCCGCCGACGGCAAGACGGTGACCGAGTACGCCGCCGCGCTGCAAGTGCTGTTCGAGCAGAGCAGCCTCGCGTGCGTGTGGCTGCTGGACTACCTGGAGGTGGCGGGCAACCTGGAGCAGAGCCTCCTGCCGCCCGCCGAGCGCAAGGTGTCCTCGCCGCAGCTGCTGGTGGAGTTGCTGCTGGTCCAGCGGGAGCCCTACGTGCGCAAGGCGATCCTCCAGCTGATTCTCACTGCCATCGGCGTGCTGGCGCCCCTGGAGCGCGCGGTAGGCCTGTGGGACGCGTCGGCGTGGATTGAGAACAAGGCGGAGGACCGCGCGAGCGAGTCAGTCATCCAGCGCTACTTCCTGCTGCACCACAGCGTGCTGCTGGACGTTGGTGTGAACAACACCGTCGCCAAGAACTGGGTGCGTTTCCACGAGTTCCTCAGCTTCTACGAGTCCTTCGCAACCTTGCTCGGCGTGGAAGGGCGGCGGTTCATGATCGTGCACAGGAGCATCACCGCGCTGGCCGACCTGTTCCTCGGGGATGCCTCGCCCCTGGCAATGGCGGACAAGGCCGCGGGGAAGAAGAAATCCAGCAGGCCCTCCATGGGGAACCCCGTGCTGCAACCCTCGTGGACGCCGCTGCTCTGCACGCTCAGCACTCTGGCGCGCACGTGCTTCCTGCCGACCACCTTCCGCAAGCAGCACCACGGACCGGGCGCCGAGCCCACGGTCGTCGAGGTGCACTTGCCGCTTCCGCCGTCGATGCTCAAGGATGCCATCATCACGAAGGAGGCTCCTGCAGCGGACGGCGTGGGCGAGCAGGAGGCGAAGCAGGATGGAGCTGCACCGTCGGTGCAGGTGCCTGAGGGAGGCGTGCCGGCTGCCACTGCTGCCATCGTGTCCGGCGAGGTTTCCGTCGATGGTGCAGCTGATGGAGCATCCGCCTCCAGTGCGGTCGCTTCTTCCTCGATCCCGCTGTTGCACGCGCAGGCCTTCACGGAGCAGGACTACAAGATGCTGACCTGCGCGACCCTGTACGGCAGCGGTTTCTCGCTGACGTCCGAGCTGTCCCTCACCGCGCTGACGCAGCTGGCCGTGCACATGAGCTTCGAGAACGACTTCCTCTCGGATGAGATCGTGGCCATCATTCTCAACGGACTGCGCAAGGCGGATGCCACGTCGGTCAAGCCGTTCGTGGAGCTGATGTCCGGCGTGGTCGCGATCGAGGACGCGCTGCAGCAGCACCGCTTCGACAAGCTGTTGGCGCCACAGGGCGGCGTGCTCGACTTGCTGTACCAGGGAAGACTCGGAGACGCACGGCTGGTTTACGTGTGCATCAAGTTCTTGACGCGCGTGATGCTGGCCACCCCGGCATTCGGCGCGCGTATGATGGCGTGCCGCGAGTCCACGTGGATCTGGATCGACCGCTGGCTGCACGAGTACATCAGCCGCAAGGCGAGCCCCTCCGCGCCGCAGCCCACGGCTTCGGTGCAGGTGGCGCGGAAGCAAGCGTTCGAGGCGTACGAGGAGATGCTCACCAAGCTGGGCGGCAGCCTCAACCTCGACCCGCCGCCGATGCTCATGATTGGGGACAGCAGTGGAAACGCGCACTCGGGGGCCGTGGCGAGCACCGCGCTCGTCCCCGTGGACGGTGGCAAGGACGGATATGCCCCCGGGGACATCGTCGCGGTCGGCTACAAAGTCGATGAGAACTACATCCCCGGTGGCGCCGGAAGTGGTGAGGGAGCGGACGGCGAGAAGACGCTGCCGCACCTGCAGGGCCAGGACGGCAGCAACCGTCTGGTTCGCCAGCGCGCCGCCCTGGACATCGCGATGTCACACCCCTCTTCAGCCGACGCGATGGATAAGTTCGCCAACGGCACAGGTGGAATCGGCGCGTATGCTAACCCCTCGGGCGGCAGTGGTCCGGGGCTGGTCGACGGGTCGTCGGCTGATGACACGGCTATGGTCGATAGTGACGAGCAGAGCTCCAGCTACCGCCAGCGACCGGTGGAAGGATCCTCCTCGCGCGCCGTGCTCTCCTGCCCGATTTGCACGTACGATAACCCACCGACGCGCATCACGTGCGACATGTGCGGATCGCAGATTTGCGGGCCCAATGACCTCGACTGAGTGGGCTCGGCGGCCAACGCCGCAATTCACCCCAGGCACCCCGCGCACTTGTTTCGCGCCTTCGCATCGCATTCTTTCTTTTGCTTCAGTCACAGTCTACTCTCAAAGGATTTGCACACTTTTTGAAACGAAAGCAACGGACGGACGCGAAGGTGCAGGCACAGGGGGACGGCTAAAAACTAGGTAGGTAGCGCGATGTGCTTGCCCAGCCCATCAGCGAACTGAGAGGGTCCCTCTACGTGCGCACGCCTCATTGTGCCTTCTTTCCTTGCTGTCCCTGCTGCGTCTTGCTGGCCTGCAGCTGCTCGCGGCGCTGCTCCTTCAGCAGCTTCAGCGAGGGGAAGCCAACCATCCCCGTCTGCACGACCCAGAACAGCACGAACGGCGTGCGCGACACAGCGACATCGCCTCCTGCCTGCGACTGCGTGAGCTTGAGCGCGAACTTCGCTGCGATCGCCGCCTCCCACACGTGCGCCACCACCGCCAACCAGAACACCACGCGCAGCATCCACTCCGCGCGGAACAGGAACAATCCCACGGACTTGAGGGGATCCAGTAGCGAGGGGTAAGGCAGCGGACGACCCGAGCTGGCCTCGTAGCACAGCCACATGCCGAACAGGATCAGCACCGTCAGCACCGGATTGGCCATCTGGTACCGCGGAGTGAAGGAAGCAGAGCCAGCACCGGCGCTAGACGAGCGAGCACTCGACATGGCAGATGGAGTAGGATTGCAGTGGGGGAGGCGATCTGCTGTTGCAACAGAGCAGGGCACTGAATAACCG
>Ga0256877_1000083_pt1 | contig 14483 bp, 14 predicted proteins | sample MC6MC0420MT_FD_186356 | JGI IMG/M metagenome (GOLD analysis project Ga0256877, IMG submission 186356) | Metatranscriptome of enriched soil aggregate microbial communities from Iowa State University, Ames, United States - MC6-MC0420-MT... | ecosystem: Environmental > Terrestrial > Soil >... | reverse complement strand
CTAAAACGATAGAAATCTTTCCAATTAATATAACATAGAACTAAGCAGAATAATATTTAAATGATTTATAGATTGATACAACGCTGCTGTAACATCCTTAATACAACATTTTTACCAAGAACTAATTAGATATTTTTACGCTCTGTTTTCTGAATTAATAAAAACTAACTTAAATTTCAGAAGATGCAACACAAACGAACATGAAGAAAAGGTATATTTTTTATGCTGTTTTAGCTCTGGGCCTGGCCTATCTGGTATATTACAGAATTAACGCAAACAAAAAACTAGAGGGAAAAGGCGGAGCATCTGCCGGTGCAGGAAAAGGTAAAGCAGGTGGTAAAGACGGCAAATCGGCACCGCTTGTGGTAGATGGTATTATAGTAAAACCGGTATCGTTTAATAACGACCTGGAAGTAACTGGTGCCATCGAAGCCAATGAATCGGTTGTGTTAAAAAGTGAAGTATCGGGGTTGGTTACCGGCATTTATTTCCAGGAAGGCACCACGGTATCAAAAGGAAGTGTGCTGGTAAAGGTAAACGACAGAGATATACAGGCGCAATTGCAGGATGCGTTAACGAAACAAAAACTTTCTGCCACTAATGAAAACCGGGCAAAACAATTGCTGGCTAAGGGGGCAATCAGTCAGGAAGAATACGATACGGCCCTGGCAGATTTAAAATCTTTACAGGCGCAAGCGCAATTAATCAGGGCACAACTGGCAAAAACGACTATCCGGGCACCTTTTACCGGCCGGGTGGGTTTACGCAGCATCTCTGCCGGAACCTATTTAACACCTGCCACGGTAATTGCCAATCTGGTGAGCACCAATCCGGTTAAGGTTACCTTCTCCGTACCAGAGAAATATGCCGGTCAGGTTAAAATAAGTTCTGAAATTATTTTTACTACCGATGGTTCTTCAAAAGAGAACAAAGGAAAAGTATATGCTATAGAACCTGGTATTAATGCCACTACGCGTACTTTACAAATCAGGGCTTTGGCACCAAATGCCGATAATGCACTGTTGCCTGGCTCATTTGCCAAAATTAAACTGGCCTTAAATACGCTTCAAAATGCTATTCTGATCCCTAACGAAGCCGTTATTCCGGTGTTAAAGGGTAAAATTGTTTATATCCAGAAAGATGGCAAAGCACAGGAAGTTAAAGTAGAAGCAGGCACCCGTACCGATGAAAACATTGTGATTACTTCGGGATTAAAAGCAGGCGACACCGTTTTAACCACAGGCTCGATGGCTTTGAAGAAAGATGCGCCGGTTAAAGTTCATTTGGTTAAAGAATAATTATGAGTATCTCCACCACGAGTATAAAAAGGCCCGTTCTGGCCATTGTGATGAACCTGTTGATTGTTCTCTTCGGGATAATCGGCTATACCTTTCTGGGGGTGCGCGAGTATCCTTCTATCGATCCAACGGTGGTTTCGGTAAGAACCTCTTACCCTGGTGCCAACTCAGATATCATTGAATCGCAGATTACTGAACCGCTTGAAAAATCAATCAACTCGATTGATGGGATCAGGAATATTTCCTCGTCCAGTAACCAGGGAGCCAGCAACATCACCATTGAGTTTAACCTCGATAAAAACATTGAAGAGGCGGCCAATGATGTTCGTGATAAAGTTTCGCAGGCCGCCAGAAACCTTCCTAAAGATATTGACGGGCTACCGGTTGTAAGTAAGGCCGATGCCAACTCTGATCCGATTTTATCGATGACGATCCAGAGTGATAAACGCAATACACTTGAGTTAAGTGATTTTGCCGAAAACGTAATTGCCGATCGTATTCAAACCATTCCGGGCGTAAGTAGTGTTCAAATTCAGGGGCAGCGTAAATATGCCATGCGCATTTGGATGGACCCAAATAAACTGAGCGCTTATGGCTTAACCTCGCAGGATATTGTTACCGCTTTGGATAACGAGAACGTAGAACTTCCCTCGGGAAAAATTACCGGCGCAACGACCGAACTTACGGTAAAAACCCTTGGTAAATTAACCAACGAAAACGAGTTTAATAACCTGATCCTGAAATCAGACAGCAACCAGGTAATTAAATTAAAGGATGTGGGTTATGCCGTTTTAGGTCCCGAGAACGAGGAGACTGTTTTACGCGAATCAGGCAGGCCGATGGTGGCCATTGCCATAATCCCGCAACCGGGAGCCAATTACCTCGATATCAGTAAAGAATTTTACAAACGTTTCGACAAATTAAAGGCCGATATTCCACAAGACATTAAATTAAAAGTAGCCTTAGACAATACGCTTTTCATTAAACGTTCGGTTACCGAAGTTGCCGAAACCATCGGTTTATCGCTGGTACTGGTAATTTTAATTATTTACCTGTTTTTTAGAGACTGGGCCATCGCTTTCAGGCCGTTGATTGATATTCCGGTATCACTTATTTTTACGTTCTTTATCATGTATGCCTTTGGCTTTTCGATAAACGTATTGAGTTTACTGGCCATTGTACTGGCAACAGGTTTGGTGGTGGATGACGGGATTGTAGTTACCGAAAATATCTTCAAAAAGGTAGAAGAAGGCATGTCGCCCTTTGAAGCTGCCATAAAAGGATCGAACGAAATCTTTTTTGCTGTAATTTCGATCTCCATTACGCTGGCGGCAGTGTTTTTACCGGTAATTTTCTTACAAGGATTCGTAGGGCGTTTGTTCAGGGAGTTTGGCGTGGTAATCGGGGCTGCCGTATTGGTATCAGCCTTCGTTTCACTTACCCTTACACCGATGCTTAATGCTTACCTGATGAAGAAAGGAGGGCATAAACCATCGCGTTTCTACAACTGGACTGAACCTTATTTTGTAAAATTAAACGATGCCTACGAATCGAATCTGAATAAATTTTTAGATAAAAGATGGCTTTCAGTACCGATTATCCTGGTGTGTATGGGCCTTATTTTCCTTTTCTGGAAGATATTACCCAAAGAAACCGCTCCCTATGATGACCGCAGTGCCATCAACATTAACGTATCTACACCCGAGGGAGCTTCTTTTGCCTATACCGATAAGTTTATCATGAAACTGAACCAGTTGGTGATCGATTCTGTTCCCGAAAAGAATGTAAACATTACCATTAGCTCACCAAGTTTTGGTGGTTCGGGTGCTGTAAACTCAGGTTTTGTGCGTATGGGCTTAACCGATCCGGAAACACGTGAACGTTCGCAAAAAGACATTGCAGACATGCTGACCCGGGTTACCAAAAAATACACCGAAGGAAAAACCATTGTGAGCCAGCAGCCTACCATTTCTGTTGGTCGCCGGGGCGGTTTACCCATTAGTTACATTATTCAGGCACAAAATTTTGAAAAGCTACGCGAGAAAATCCCATTGTTTATGGATGCAGTAGCCAAAGACCCTACATTTACCGTTTCGGATGTGAACCTGAAATTTAACAAGCCGGAAATTAACCTGACCATCGACCGCGATAAAGCCAAAAATCTGGGGGTTTCTATTTCGGCCATTGCACAAACCTTAAATTTAGGTTTAAGCGGACAAAGGTTCTCTTACTTTTTCATGAATGGAAAACAGTATCAGGTAATTGGCCAGTTCGATCGCGGTGACAGAAAAGATCCTTTGGATTTGAGTTCGGTCTACGTACGTAATGACAAAGGCGAACTGGTTCAGCTCGATAATGTGGTTACTGCTAAAGAAGAAAGCAGCCCGCCACAATTGTACCGCAACAACCGTTTTATTGCCGCTACGGTTTCGGCAGGTTTAGCGCCGGGTAAAAGTATTGGCGAAGGCATCGACGCCATGGATGCAATCTCGAAAAAAGTATTAGACGAAACCTTCTCAACCGATTTGAGTGGCGAATCGCGCGATTTTAAAGAAAGTTCATCTAACACCTTCTTTGCCTTTGGCCTGGCTTTGTTACTGGTTTATTTAATCCTTTCGGCACAATTTGAAAGCTTTAAAGATCCGATTATTATCATTTTAACTGTACCTATGGCCGTTGCCGGGGCATTTTTATCGCTCTGGTTATGTGGCCAAAGCTGGAATATCTTCAGCCAGATTGGTACCATTATGCTCATTGGTCTGGTAACTAAAAACGGTATCTTAATTGTAGAATTTGCCAACCAGCTTAAAGAAAAAGGCATGGCCATTCCGGAAGCCATCAGAGAAGCTGCCGTTTCGCGTTTACGCCCTATTTTAATGACCAGTTTGGCTATTGCCATTGGTGCCTTGCCTATTGCACTTGCTTTGGGTGCTGCGGCAAAAAGCAGAATGAGTATGGGAACCGTAATTGTGGGTGGTACCTTGTTCTCATTGGTATTAACGCTGTTTGTAATCCCTGCCATTTATTCGTATTGGGCCAAACCTTACAAACCGAATAAAGAATTAAAAGAAGCGCATCGTTTTGAACAGGAAGCTTTACATATAGAAGAATAAGATGAGCAAGAAATTAAGAATATTTATCCTGCTGATAAGCTTATCGCTTTCGGGTTTTGCACAAGAAAAGCTAAGCCTGCAACAGGCCATTACCATTGCTTTACAGAATAACTACGATATCAAAATCAGCAAAAACCAGATCGACATTGCAAAAAACAATGCCAATATCGGTAATGCAGGTATGCTGCCTAACCTCACCGGAAGTTATACCAACGGAGGGAGCATCCAAAATACACGGCAAACGCCTGCAACCGGGCCGGATAGGGTAATTACGGGTGCTAAAAGCACCAATAACAGTTATGGTGCCGATTTAAACTGGACCATTTTTGATGGTTTTAGCATGTTTGCCAATTACGACAGGCTGAAAGAACTGCAAAAACAAGGTGAACTGAATGCCCGCTTAACCATTTTAACTACCGTAGCTGATGTAATTACGGCTTATTACGATGTGGTAAGGCAACAACAGCTGGTTATCGCGGCTGATAGTGCTATGGATGTTTCCGTTTTGCGCGCTAATATTGCCAAAACAAAATTACAACTCGGCCGTGGCTCAAAACTGGATGTATTAAGCGCACAGGTAGATTACAATACAGATACTTCAAGCTATTTACAGGCTAAAAACACTTTGCAGGTTGCCAGGGTACGTTTAAACCAGTTAATGGTGAGGGATATCAGCACTTCTTTTTCGGTAGAAAATAAAATTGAGGTAGATAAAGGTATTTCGTTTAGTAAAATGGCCGAACTAGCCGGGCAGCAGAACCCCAATGTGCAGAACGCCTTTATTAATCAGCGCATTGCTGCTTTAAATCTAAAATCGATCCGCGGGGCCAGGTACCCATCGGTAAGCTTAAATTCGGGTTACAGCAGGGCAAACAGTACCAGTCCAACAGGCTTTAACCAAAAATTTGCTGCAAACGGATTTACCTATGGGGTTACCGCAAGTATTAATTTGTTTAATGGTTTTTTACAGCGCCAGCAAGAGCGTAATGCAAAAATAGAGATCGATAACTCGGCCATTACCCTGAATAAAACCAAGCTGGATGTAAACGCACAATTGCTTACTGCCTACGAAAATTACAACACCTACCTGGATTTGATTAAGCTTGAGCAGCGAAATGTAGATATTGCCAAAGAAAACCTGGATATTACCTTAGCTAAATACCGATTAGGCAGCATTGCCCCTTTAGAACTGAGAGAAGCACAACGCAATGCAATTGATGCACAAAACCGCTTTATCGAGATGCAATACCAAGCCAAAATAGCAGAAACCACATTAAAAACAATTAGTGGAAGTATTGATTTATTAAACTAAATTTATAACAATGATTTGCTAACCTGGATGGTTACCTCCTTAAAATCGTGATTAGGCAGTTACTGTTGAATTTTGGCAATAAAACATTTAAATATTACAATTGCTTGTTAAAAAATATAAACTACTGATTAAAAACCATTAGTAAATTTATATTGAGGTTAAAATACTGCCAATAAGCGTTAAAATGAAGTAACGAAATTATTGAATGTTTAAAATTTTGTAATAAATCTTTATATTTAATCCATGATACTTGTTGCAGATAGTGGCTCATCAAAAACGGATTGGATGGGCTATCACAATGGCGAAACTATTAAGTTTAGTACGCCGGGAATAAACCCTTATTTTTTAAGTGAGCAAGAAATTGCCAGGTTAATTTCTAAAAACGAGTCCTTAATCCAATATGCAGATGAGGTTAAAGAAATTTACTTTTTCGGCGCAGGTTGCTCATCTCCCGATAAACACGAGGTGGTTTCGAACGGGTTATCAACTATTTTTACCAAAGCTTTTATTTCTGTAGACCATGATCTTTTAGGGTCTGTTTATGCTACATGTGGAAATGCTGAAGGCTTAAACTGTATTTTAGGTACCGGTTCAAACATTTGTTATTTCGACGGGAAGAAAATCCATGATGGCCACCATGGCTTAGGTTATGTTTTAGGCGATGAGGGCTCAGGTACCTTCTTTGGAAAAAAAGTATTGTTAAGCTATCTGTACAATAAAATGCCTTCAAATTTAGCTGCAGAATTTAAAAAGACATTCCCCGCAGAAAAGGAGCAGATTATTACCAATGTGTACCAAAAACCCTTTCCAAACATCTATTTAGCAGGTTTTAGCCGCTTCATGGCCAACCATAAAGACCATCCTTTTATTCAGGAAATATTAAGAAAAGGCTTTCAGGAATTCGTAGATACCAACATTAAGGATTACCCCAAACATAAAAATGTACCCTGCCATTTTGTAGGTTCAATAGCCTATTATTACCAGGATGCACTCATTTCGGTATTGGTAGAAAATGGCATCGAACCCGGTAAAATATTACAAAAACCGATCGATGAACTGTTTAATTTCATTTTGCATAAAGAAGGCATCATACAACAAGCCAGTTAAAGCAAAACTTATATTGTGGCTATAAATAAAAGGCTATATATAAATTGTTAAAATATGCTTAAGATTGTAAACATAACGCAACAAACATTTGTTATAGTTTTAAGGGCATATAATTGCTAACACATATGAAGAGAATACTGGTAGTAGATGATGATATTGAGGTTTTAGAAACCATACAATTGATATTGGAAATTGGGGGATTTAAAGTTTCGGCATTAAATGACGGAGAAGAAATTTTTAACCGCATAGCACAGTTTAATCCTGATTTGATCTTACTTGATATTTCACTGGGACATATAGATGGCCGTATTTTGTGCGAACAGTTAAAATCTATAGAAAGCACTTCGAAAATTCCGATTTTATTGATTTCAGGATTATATGATCCAAAGGATTTTACAACTTTGAATTACGGTCAGGATGATTTCTTATCGAAACCCTTCCAGATGGATGTGTTGCTGAAGAAAATTTCAAAGATCCTTTCCTTAGAAGAAGATCAACCTAGTTTTCTTTTAAACTAAGCGTAACATACACGATTTTAAAGCCAAAAAATGTAGCATTTTTTGGCTTTCTTTTTTCTCTTCTTCCATCATCCATTCCCCTCTCCCATCTCCCATCCTCCCCCGCCTGTCATTTTGGCAAACAAAACCCTTTGGAACAACCCTTGTTATGCAGGATATAGATTAAACAATTTATTCACATATGAGCATACAGGAAAAAGGAAATATCTCGATACACACTGAGAACATCTTCCCGATAATTAAGAAGTTTTTATACTCAGATAACGAAATTTTTCTTCGTGAGTTGGTTTCTAACGCGGTAGATGCGGTTCAAAAAATTAAAAGACTAGGTTCTCTGGGCCAGTTTAACGGCGAAGTTGGCCAGCCATTGGTACAGGTTGCGGTTGATAAAGCTGCAAAAACCATTACCATTAGCGACAATGGCTTGGGTATGACTGCCGAAGAAATTAAAAAATACATTAACCAGGTTGCATTTTCTGGCGCAAGCGAGTTTGTAGAAAAATTTAAAGATGCAAAAGATGCTAACGAAATCATCGGTAAATTCGGATTAGGTTTCTATTCGGCATTTATGGTGGCCGATCTGGTTGAAATCCAAACCTTATCCTATCAGGAAGGTGCTGAACCAGCACGTTGGGTTTGCGATGGCAGCACCGAATTTGAAATCACAGAGGGCACTAAAACCAGCCGTGGTACCGATATTATCCTGCATGTAAACAAAGATTCGGAAGAGTTTTTAGAAGAATCGAAACTTCAGGAAATTCTTGATAAATACGCTAAGTTTTTACCGGTTCCAATTAAGTTTGGTACGAAAACAGAATCTGTTGAAGATGGTGTTGACGAAGAAGGTAAAGCAAAATATAGCGATGTTACCGTTGATAACATCATCAATACCACCAACCCTATCTGGACAAAAGCTCCTGCAGATTTGTCAGACGAAGATTACCTGAGTTTTTACCGCGAATTATATCCGTTTTCGGAAGAGCCGCTATTCTGGATCCACTTAAACGTAGATTATCCGTTTAACTTAACCGGTGTATTGTATTTCCCTAAGTTGAAGAACGACTTCGAAATGCAACGCAACAAAATCAAATTATACTCGCGCCAGGTATTCATTACCGACGAGGTAAAAGATATTGTTCCTGAGTTCCTGATGTTATTGCATGGTGTAATCGATTCGCCGGATATTCCGTTAAACGTATCACGTAGTTTCTTACAAGCAGATAGCAATGTTAAAAAGATCAACAACTACATTACCAAAAAGGTAGCCGATAAATTGGCCGAATTATTTGCCAAAGACCGTAAGGCTTATGAAGATAAATGGAAAGACATTGGTCTTTTTGTTAAATACGGTATGATTAGCGAAGAGAAGTTTTACGATAAAGCCAAAGATTTCGCCCTGGTTGGAAACACCAAAAACGAGCTTTATACTTTACCGGAGTACAAGGAAAAGGTATCGCCATTACAAACCGATAAAAATGGCAGCGTGGTTTATTTATATACCAACGATGCTGCTAAACAGGATGCATTTATCCAATCGGCCAATAAAAAAGAGTACGATGTACTGGTTCTGGATTCGCCAATCGATAACCATTTCATCAATCAGTTAGAGCAGAAACTGGAAAAAACATCAATTAAACGTGTTGATTCGAGTGTTGCGGATAAACTGATTGAAAAAGACGAGCAAAACGAGCACGTTTTAACAGAAGATCAGGTGAAAGAAGTAACCGGTATTTTCGAAAAAGCCATTACCAAACCGGGTATGCACGTTGAAATTGTGGCATTACACCCTGAAGAGCTACCTGTTACCATTACGATGGATGAGTTTATGCGCCGTATGAAAGATATGGCTGCTATGGGCGGCGGAATGGGCTTTTATGGTCAGATGCCAGACAATTACAAAGTTGCTATTAACGGTAACCACAAGCTGATCAGCAAAATCCTTAAATCGGAAGAGACTGAGCAAAGCACTTTAGCTAAGCAAGCCGTAGATTTAGCGCTGTTGGCACAAGGCATGTTAACCGGAGCTGAGTTAACTGCTTTCGTTAGCAGAAGCGTAGAGCTAATTTAAGCAGCCGTAAAGCGAATATATTTAAAGGGGAGCACCAAATATGGTTACTCCCCTTTTTTATGGTTTAATCAAAAATCTGGGCACAAAAAAAGTCCCGATTTACATCAGGACCTTAGGTAAGAATTTTCGGGAACTCTTAGATTAAAATTAATATTTTATTAGCTGGCTAATACGCCTTGTTTCTGATCTACGTTAAAGTAATCTTTATGCTCTTCGATCATTTTGGCAATTGTAGCCGCTTTAGTATCAGTGATTTTAAATTCGAACGCAGGTTCCTGGTTTTTCTTAGATCTAACCATTTTCTCAGTATAAAAACGGTATACCAAACCATTGGTTAATAAACCATATTTAGCTTTTGTTTTACGGAAATACTTAGATAAGCGCGAATCGTGGATATCTAAATTATCGTTGTGGTGTTTACACTCAACCAGAATAGTTGGCTCGCCATCTTTCATAATGGTATAATCCACCTTTTTACTTTTCTTAACACCAAAATCTAAAACTGCTTCAGATTGAACCTCAGAAGGATCAAATCCTAAGATTTGAATAAAAGGCATTACTAAGGCATTCCTGGTTAAATCTTCAGATTGAACTTGTGGAAGCATTTTCTTAATTCTTACGGCAAATTGCCCGATTTCGTCTTTTAATTCCATGGTAAATATCTTTATTGGTAATTAATTTTTTAAGTTATACTGATTGAATACCGAATTAGCTGTGATGATGATCTGATCTAAACTTTGTTTGTCGAAAAAATTCCTGTTCAACATATCAACCATGTAGGTTAGCTTAGTAATATCAGTTGCACGCATGGTGAACTGAAAACTTTTCATACCATCTTTAATCGCTTGTTGAACGTAATTACGCACAACCAAAAAAGATTTTCTAAAAGCGTATTCGCTGTCCAGCTTACCTTCTACCAAATTTTTCATATCGAGATTGCTGTACTCATTCTGCATTCTCTGATAAATATCTGCGTTAACCCCTTGTTTTTTGAGGATCCCGTTGTAGTAGATCTTATTAAGTAAGTACTCGTATTCGTTGTGTTTCATTTGGAGGAAGATAGATGTAGGGGAATATTTTCTTTTTTCGGTATTCTTTATTTTTCTTGTTTTCTAATGTTAATTTTTAACCCAGTATTGTATGGCCTGTTTTTAATTTGCTTATCTACAGGCTACACAAGATTGGGCAGGCAGATGTTCTTCATCGGGAGCTTTTTAACACTTCCAATTATTTGTTTTTGGCAAACAGTTTAAAGATTAGAAAAAGAAGTTAGGCTGGTAATTTTTTTACATCAACCCCGTAGAATTTTACACGAAACCCCCGGTTTTTTCAGACAAAACCGGGGAGAAGTTTTTTTTAGCCCAATTGTTAAATCAATGCATTTTTATTTAACTTGCAATCAAATCATAAAAACAAACATATTTAATAATCATGAATCTAAAATGCGTTGTTATTGACGACGAGCAGCATGCAATTGAGGTACTAACAGATCACATTGCCGAAATGCCTGGTTTAACGGTTTTTAAGACTTTTACCAGCCCTGTACAGGCACTTACAGAAATTAGTGTTGACGATGAGATTGATTTATTGTTTATGGACATTGACATGCCAGGCATAAACGGTCTGGAGTTGGCTAAAAATATCAGAGAGAAAGCTAAATATCTGATATTTACAACCGCACATCCAGACTACGCCCTACAAGCATTTGATGTACAATCGGATCAATACTTACTTAAACCTATTTCTTTTGCAAAATTTGCATTAGGCATTGACCGCATTTTAAAGAAAGAGGCTAACGCTGCAAAAGCTACTCCGAAAGAAGCTGAGCAAGTTGCTGCCCTTTATATTAAAGGCGATCATAAGTATGCTTTTTCGAACATCGCCATTGATGAGATACTTTACATCAAGGCTTTACAGAATTACATCCAGATCATTACCAAATCTGAAACCCATACAACCTACCTTACATTAAAGGAGATTGAAAAAGCACTTGAAACTCATGCGTTTATCAGGGTTAACAAATCAAATATTGTTGCCAAAACTGCCATAAAAAAGGTTGATGGCAATATTATCCGTTTGGTAAACAATGAAATGATACAAATTGGAGAAGGCTATAAAGATGCTTTCTTTGCCTATGTTCAAAGTAGCTTACTTAAATCTACTAGAAACCAGTAGTAGTAAGTACAATGATGCTCCAGGTACCATTAGTTGCAATTGTTTGGCTTTGATCGCTAGTTGGAGTTGTTTCAAAGTTGTTTTGGTCTTTGATACTTTTATAAACGAATACCGTTTTTTTAGTCAATTTGGCTGTTTGTTGCATTTTCATGATTGAATATACTTTAAATGTTAGAATTATTAGAATTATATTAAGAACGGTTATTAAAAATTTTTCACCCGTTCATGATTTATTAAAGAATTGTTAAAAGCGAATCGCTAACTAGATTGCAAATATCCAAGTACCCTGTGTCGCAATTGTGTGGCTTTGGTCAGTTGGATTAGTACTGAAGTTGTTTTGATCTTTGATGTTTTTATAAACAAATACAGTTTTTTTTGCAAGTTTAGTTGTGTGTTGCGCTTTCATGTGATGAATATTTAAGATTATATAACAATGGTGATAAAGTTTGCTCTCAGATAGATATAGCCGACAGCTCAATACATTTAATATAATGGAACTAAATAGCGATTATCCAAGTACCCTGTGTCGCGATTGTGTGACTTTGGTCAGTTGGATTAGTACTGAAGTTGTTTTGATCTTTGATATTTTTATAAACAAATACAGTTTTTTTTGCAAGTTTAGTTGTGTGTTGAGCTTTCATGGTATATTATATTAAATGTGATTTTTTATTGTTGTTATTAATTTCTGTAAAGGTGCTGCAGAAAAACAACTACCACTATTTTTTTACACAAAACCCCGCTTTTGGGAGATAAAAACCGCATTTCAATAGATTAAAAGCAAAAAAATGAACCTTTTAAATTTAAAAACCTTCTACGAAAAATATAAAATTCACTTAATTGTGTGGGGTATTTACATCATTTATGAAGTATTTATCCTTGGATTAATCAGAGGAAATTTTCTTGCCCCCCGGTTCTTATGTTGGAATTTACACTACTAATATTTCTGTCTTCTATATCTACTCATTCTTTCTGGGTAAACTATTAAACAAACAGGTAGTATCTTTCAAAGTAATTAAGATCCCACTTATCATATTATGTGCAGTTGTAGCATATATAGGTATAAGCTACGTCTTAAATTTAACGTTCAGAGCTATCGGAATCCTTCCGGCAACAGCTACTCAAGCTGTGATTGACAGCGCCTATGTTTCAATTCTAACTTATCGGTCTTTATTATTCATCGGTTTTGGTACAGGTTATGTTTACATCAAAAAATCATTTGAAGAACGTAAAAAGGTAGAAGCACTGGAAAGGCAGAACCTGATTACCCAAATCGAAAAACAGGCGCTTGAAAATGATTTAGTACAATCGCAGAATAATTACCTGCGCAGTCAGATTAACCCTCACTTCCTTTTTAATACCTTAAACTTTATTTATAATGATGCCCGTAAAAAGGCTCCTATGGCTGCTGATGCCATTATGAACCTTGCCGAAATGATGCGCTATGCCCTTAAACGGCCTGAAGCATCGGAGGTAGTTCCTTTAAGCGAAGAAATTGAGCAAATTGAGCACCTGATTAACCTTCATAAGCTCCGTACTGCCAATACCATTAACCTAGAACTCGATGTAACCGGCGATTTATTCGGACTAAGATTTCCGCCACTTATCCTGTTAACTTTAGTAGAGAACATTTTTAAACATGGGAATGTTTCGCATTCTACCCAACCGGCGCAGATAAAGATTGTTTACCAGAACAATAACCTGAATATCACCACCATCAATATGATTAATGATAATAAAGGCAAGCAAACAGAAAGTCACCATGTGGGGATTGAAAATATTGCGAAACGCCTGAACAATTTTTATGGTGAGGATTATATTTTCAGGTACTATAAGGACCCGTTAAACCGGTATATCACAGAAATAGATGTAAATATTGTTAATCCAATGGCCAGGTTAAACCGTTAACGGGCCATTGCATTTTGACGCTGAATTTCCTTTACCAGGAAATAATACATCACCATTTCATGCGTACGCTGATCTTTATTAAACAGCCTGTTTACATGCATGTGCATTAAATCACTAAATAGTTTTGCCTGCTGTGTTGGCTGGCTTTGTTTTAGCATGCCAATCAACGAAGCAGATAAAGCATTAAAGTTCTGCTGCTGATCTTCGTTTAATCCGCCGAACGGAGCTTTTCTGAATTCCTGATACTGACTATTCAATTGTTTAAAATCAGCTGCATCTAAATGATGTTCGCGGTTAAATGCATCAGAAATTCCGCTAATCATTTTAAACAACGTTGGGCGATCGGTTATTTTCGAAACCACCAGCGTTGATACCAGGGCTGCACAAAGTTTATATTTATCAAAATGACTGGGCTGGGTTTCAAAAAGCGATAATACAAATGCGCTGTCAACGGCAAAATGTTTCTCTGCATTTTCAATATTATCGCTTCCATAACGTTCCAGTTCCCGCTTATAGGTCTTAATCTGCACATCCGAAACCAGGCCACTGTTTAAAAGTACAGCCAGGTCTTCCATCAGATCGGCAATGAGTGCCTGCCCCCTAAGTTCGTTATGCAACTGCAACCTAAACCTGATGTGGTTTCCGTTTTCATTGTACCTGATAAAAAACCAGGTTTTAATATCAGCTTCATGATTGACTACGAAAGGCGCAATAACCTCGGCTAAAACCTGATCTGAGCGCTGCTGGTGCGAATATATTTCGAAATACAGCCATTCTTTCCCCGGAGGAAAAAAACGGGTTACTGCTGTAGATCCTGTATGGGCTGTAATTCCAGCATAAAGCTGTTGGTTGTGTGTAAGACTTAGGATAAACTGTGAAAGATAAGGCTTCCCTTGTTCATCAACAACAGTACTTTGCTGGGGAAAGGTAACTTCCTCTAAATAAATGCTGTTTTGTTTTTGCATGTACTGAAGAAAGGCATTCAGG
>Ga0256877_1000063_pt1 | contig 15954 bp, 1 predicted proteins | sample MC6MC0420MT_FD_186356 | JGI IMG/M metagenome (GOLD analysis project Ga0256877, IMG submission 186356) | Metatranscriptome of enriched soil aggregate microbial communities from Iowa State University, Ames, United States - MC6-MC0420-MT... | ecosystem: Environmental > Terrestrial > Soil >... | reverse complement strand
CGCTCCACCGAGACACACGCAACCGCATGTGGCACTTTTGTCTCACCCCTTTTGTTGCTTCACATATTGCTTCCATCGCCCAGTTCAGAGTTTGAGATGGACGAACCTTCGGGTATCTCTGACGAGAACCTGCTCTTTGCCCCGGAGCGCGAGTATGACGCTACTGATCCCTCACGCGCCAACGGCGCCGTTGCGAACCAGGGAAGCGCACGGCCCCTCAAGAGGGATGACGAAAGCCGCTTTGAGGCTCGCACCGCCCGCAAGACCGGCCGCTTCGCTGAGGACTTTACGCAGCACACCACTGAGGGCATCGACAGTGCTGTGGCCAGCCGCATCGAAGTCTTGAAGAAGATTGCGGACGCAGATGCTGACACGAGTGCTACGCTGACTTCTGAGGAGCTCTCTCTCTTTCAGGACTCTGCTCTGTTCTCAAAGGGCATCGCTACTGCCATGGCCCCTGCGCCCACAAGCGAGGCACCCGCCGTGGCCGACAACATTGTCGAGGACGTGCCTCTCCCTACCGCTGCCGTGGCGATGAACAACGTGTATCTCAACGGCTGGAACACAAACTTTTTTGACTTTCGCGGAAACACTCTTCCGCGTGGTTCCACGCTCGTCGGCGCTGCCGCATTTGAGCGCCAGACCGACAACTCGACGGCTCTCTCGCTTGAGCCTGGCGCGTACCTTCACCTCGACCTCTCGACCGGCTCGATGTTGCCCGCTAAGTCGAGCAAGTGTACTGTGATTGTTCTCGAGGTGCTCTACCCGCAGCTCCCCCGCGACGCCGCCTCGCTGCTCGTCTACAACCCCGCGTTCCACCAGGCGCAGGACCGCAACCCGGACGGCGACGTTCTCGTGTCCAGCGACGGTGGTGTCGGCGCCCTCGGCCGCTTCGGTCTCGGCGCGCTCGCCCTGCTCACTGGCACTGGCCCGCCGCCTGCCGTCGTTCCTGGCGAGTGGTGCCGCATCATCATTGCTCGCCACACGACTTTCATGGAGGAGCCGCTGCTGACGACCTTTGTCAACGGTAAGGTCGCCGCCCAGATCACCGACGTCAACCTTGGCACAGAGCGCTTCAGCATCGCACGCAACACCATTGATCTGTTCCGCTCCTCCCGCGCGGGCCTCCAGCTCCCCGTTAAGATCCGCGTTGCGGCCGTCTTTAACGCAGTGGACCGCCGCAGCCCCCAGGACCTGGTCAAGGTCCTTAACAAGACCAACTTTACCTTTTCGAAGCTCAAGCTGCGCCAGGAGGTTGTCGACACGCGCCTCTTTGCGAACCTGGCGCTCGCATCGCTCTTTAAGCGCCCTCCCCCGATCTGGATGCATCCTCTATTCCTTTTTTCACTGTCTGCGCCGCTTCTCTCGTACAAGTCGAGCGTGCCCGCCGCATCAATGTCCGACTTCCTGCCGGCGTTTAACCTCGTCCTGCGCGGCATGCTCGCCTCTGCCGCCACCACCACGGTGCTCGATGGCCTCGACGATTCCCACCGTGAGTGCCTCGCTGCCGTGATGCACACCTTTACCCGCGCGCTTCCTCTGATGAAGCGCTTTCCCTGCGGCCAACGCGCTGGTGTCGCTGCCATGATCAACTACATCAAGCTCGTCGTCGAGGCTGTCAATGCCACTCGTGTCGGTGAGACGACGCTCGTCCCCCTCGCCCTGACCAAGACTGTCAACGCCTACAACACCCAGAACTACGTCCAGCTGTCATACTTTGTGCTTTTTGAGCGTACGACTGAGGATCTGTGCTCGATTGTTCTCGTCAACGCAGCCCTCGAGACGGGTCTTTCGTTCCACCCGACGTCCGCCGCCACGCCCGGTGAGCTTCAGTACCAGCTCTCGCTGCCCGTGGACAATGTTCCTCTCTCGCGCGCGCTCGACGGCGCCTTCTGGACAGCGCTTACGACCATGATTGATCCCATCGCCGGCAATCCGGTGACGCCCCAGCACGACCTCTATGGCCGTCTGCTGCCCACGCTCACGGAGACCCCCCTCGCAGAGATTATCGACGCTGCGCGCGCCAACGCCGACGGCGTGCAAGAGTTTTCACCCTTTCCCCTCCTCGCCGGCTCCCCATCGACACTCTGTCTCGAGGCGCTTCGCTTTATGTTGCGCCGCCGCGGCCTGTCGCGCGACCACGCCCGCCTCGTCGGCTTTGCCTTCCAGGCCCGTCTCCTCGAGCTCGCCCACAGCGACGTCGTCTGCTTCCCGCGTCTGTCCGACATGGACGCGCGCGGCATTCTCGCCGCCATAGGCACTGTCGCCGCGGAGGCGGCGCGTGTAGCACAGGAGACCAAGCTTCTGGGTGCTGCGACCCTGGCGAACGTCTGCTCTTCGTTGCATGACCTGCGCGCTGGCATCAACCACATCCGTACGTCGTACGACTCGTCTTCGCCCCCCATGGTGCATCTGGATGACGGCGGCGTCTCGAAGGAGGGCACTCAAAACAGCCTCTTTCCCTTCGTGGAGCGCTTTGTTAGGCTCGAAGGCGTCGACGGACTCGCCGGCGCCGCCGACAAGGCTGACGACTCGACGCCCTACGATGTCATGCGCCTCCCCGTGCGCGCCAAGACTTTTGAGGACATTGCCCACGCGGTTCTCTACACGCAGGAGCAGACCTTCCATGCCGCAGACACGAACCATGTCCGGAACAAAGATGCCCTCATCATCACGCTGATTGAGCACCTCGTGACGCGCATCCTGCCCGTCCCTATTGCGATTCACGCCTCTGAGGAGGAGCGTGCCAACTGTCCGTGGCAGGCCGAGATTGACTACCGGACACAGTCGCGCATCGGTTTTGCCCTCGGTCGTCTCGCCTTGAGCTTTGCCGCGTCTGTGATTGTCGTAAAGAACTCTCCTGCCCTCGACTATACGCGCCTCGTTGTCATTGGTGCGCTCGGTGTCATGCTCGACTCGGTCCTGCGGCGCCGCACGCGCGGCTACCAGTGCCCTGTGTCGCTGGCGCTTCTCGAAGGCCGGTTCGGCCCCAGCGGGGGCGTGTTTGCGGAGCAGACTGCGACGTCCGTTGGTACCTACCCTGAGCTTCAGGTTGTCCGTGCTCAGGTCCTCGAGTACTTTAGCGACATCTCGCCTCTGCACGTCATTTTCCCCTTCCGTGGGACATTCTTCGCTGCTGCCGACCTTGACTTTATGAAAGACATCAACACCCGTCTGAGTCTCAAGACCGACCGCGCTACCCTCGTCAACGGCCTGCTGCCATCTAACAGCTACGAGTCACCCGTCATGGAGACGTACCCCGAGCTCCACCAGTACCGCGACGTGTGGTTCTACTTCCAATATCTCCAGTATAACACTGACAAGGAGCAGACTTACTACGACAACAACCGCCCTCTGCCTGCACCTGTGACCTTCAACTCTTACGACAAGCGCCAGCTCAACATCTACTTTATGAACAAGAGCGTGTCTTTCTCCCAAGCGCCTTCTCTGCGCTTCCAACCCGGTGCCTCGCTCTCGGGTCTCACTGGTGTCTCGAGCATCCAGACCGAGGACGATGTCCTGCACGTCCCGTCGCTGCCAAACTTTGCCGGCGCGCTGGGCCAGGCCGATGCGGAGCTGCTGCTTTCGTATCTTACTGTGCCCTATCTCCGCATCCCGCTCGTGCTCGGTTTTTTTGCCACTGAGGAGCGTATCAACGCGCTTAAGTCCTCGAAGCTGTGCACGCTGCTCGAGGCGGTGCTCTTTGAGCCCGGAAAGTTCCTCACCCCGCCCGCGCGCAAGGGCATCAATGTCCAGCGGACGCTGCCCAACGGTTCTCTGTCCCGCCCGAAGGCCGTAGCCATCGCTGACGGAGAGGAAGTTAAGACTGCCGCGGATCAGGAGGCGGCTGCTCTGAACGAGCCCATGGTGCCTGTGAATGACTCGACGATCCTCGGCGCGCGCTTTGGCTATCTCTTGAACGAGATTCGCCACGCGCCGGGCAACGTTCTCGCTTCGGTGGGCACGATGGTTGAGCTGGCCCTGGCCCTCGACATTGGCACCGTTCAGTCGTCGTCCGTGCCCATCCTTCTCTTTGTTTTCCGCACAGCCGCGCGTGTCGAGAACTATGCGTCGTTTGTGCAGCGTCAGATGGACATTTTCGCCGCCAAGGCTTCGGGCAAGCCCATTGACCCGACGTGGGCCACCGTCGACTGCCCTGACGTTATCCCGGCGACCGATGAGCACCGCCATGCCCTGAGCGATGGCCTTTCGCGTCTGCGTCGTCTGCTTTGGGGCAAGGTTCAGACCACGTTGGTCAAGTGGGGCGCTGAACTCTACGAGATCATCCGCGCAAGTTCCGAGGGCGGTGGCGACGGTGACACCGACACTGCCGACGACGACGAGCAGGAGAACAAGCAGGACGACCCGAACGATGAGGGCCAGCCGATCTACTACCACCGCCGCACGGCGGGCACGGTCGAGGTTGACGTGGACACGGAGAATTTCAACGGCTCGACGGTGCGTTCCCGCTACATGATGTCTATCGCTGAGCGTGATGCGAACCGCCAGACTGGCACGGACAAGAAGTCGCGTGAGCTTGCCGAGGACCAGAAGGCGCTGAAGAAGCTCAGCGTCGATGCTGCGACGCGCCTGCTATGCGCGCTGCACGCGCACTCGGTTGTGTTGTTCCGCAACGTCGACTCAGCGCTGCTGGACTCGAACCCGGCGCACGGCGCGACGCTGATCACAGCGATGCTTTTCCTCACGACGCGCCACTCGTTTGGTAAGGACACGCTTCGCATCACCGAGCACGTCATCTTTGAGGCCATGCACACGGTGCGTCGCACGCTCGTCGCGTGGATCCGCCGCCTCAACGAGAAGGCCATTGGCCTCGTCATGGAGGCTGTCATCCGCGTTGTCACGTGTGAGGGCGTTCTTGACATGCGCCACATTGCTGCTCTCGAGCCCGCTGCCGATGCTGCGAGTGGCTCCAAGACGCCCGTCGTGGAAGGGCCGACGGGCGGTGCGCTCGTGGCGCCATCGGGCAGCTTGCTTGCGGTGCCGTCGCTCCTGCGCCGGACGTCGAGTCTGGGTCGCAACCGCTCTGCGAGCTACAGCGGCGTCAACGCAAGCGATGCCGCGATCGACACCATGATGATTCTGCTCGCGGGCCGCCCCGCGGACGCCGGCGCGCGCCGTGTCTGGCGCTATGTGCCTGGTCCCGCATGCACTGGCCGTTTTGTCTCTGTTGACCTCGCCCCCGAGAACGCTGAGAAGTCTCTCACGCTCAAGGAGAAGGAGAAGGAGGCTGAGACAGATGAGCAGGTGTCTGAGGGCGCGACGCGCAATGCTCTCTGGAGCCAGGTTAAGCTTGGCATGACTGTCGACACGCAGTCGTGGCAGCTCACCCTCAGCGGCTCGCAGCTGCAGGCTCTACCTGTGGAGGTTTTGGGTGAGGAAGATGTCGCGGCGGTGTGTGGTACCCGCTCGATGCAGGCCGCGCTGACCGAGACGACCAAGAACCGCAAGGTGTACCGCCTCGTTGGCCGCAACTACGACCTGCATTGCTGGACCAAGGACATGCGTGGCGAGTACTTTGAGGCTGAGCGTCTATACGACGCTCACGACCTGCACGCGCACGAGCAATGGGTCGCGGAACTCTTTGAGCCTGTCCGTCTCGCTTTTTACGAGACGCCGCCGCCGCCGCTCGTCATCTTCATGCCGACCCAAAGCTTGGCCAAGAACGCCAGCGTTGCGTACCTCGTCGGTATGCATCCCTCACACCATGGTGCGTGGCGAGAGTTTGTCGTCTACAAGCACCGCCGCATGGTCGAAATCTATACTGTCGTCTCCCACGGCCGTCGTTTCTACCGCCGCCTCGACTACTCGTCCAACACCAACTTTTCGCTCCTGTCGCTCCAGCCTGGCATTGACAACCGTCAGCGCCCCTGGGCGACGTGGGAGCGCCACGCCGGTGGCGACCCGCACGCCCATGACCAGTTCGACCAAGCGTCAGTGGTTATCCACCGCGGCCCTGAGTGCGTGGAGAACCTCGCTGGCACCATCGAAATGTACGTCCCGCCGCGCTTCCTCGTCGGTCTTCTGCCCGAAGGCCTGGTCGAGAAGTACTCATTCTGGCAGGATGAGAATGACAACATCCGCGGCTATCCTAGCGAGGGCTCGAAGCTCACGACGGTAGTTTTTGTCGAGCTGATGCGTCTCACCCGCAGCGATGGTTTTGAAGAGCCCACTGTGAGTGCCCGTGTGACGCGCATGCCGCGCAAGCTCATGGAGCAGCGCGCCCGCGGCGTTTCTTCGCCCGTTGCTTCTGCGCCCACAGGTGCCGACACTGGCGCACTCGAGGATGAGGAGTTGGAGCTTGTCAACCTGCTCCACGCCCCCAAGTACTCGCAGGCCTTCCAGCTCGGTACTGTTCTGGCGCGCCTCGACAACCTGTCTCACGTTCTTGCTTGGAAGCGTGTGGAAAAGGAGCCCCCACTGGCTGGTGCCCACTTGCAGCCTCTCCACATGGAGGCGTCTGACGCTGTTGCGGCGGCGAACGCTGCCGTGCAGCCGGCCAAGCTGAAGCTCGCCAAGACTACTGCCGAGGAAGCCGCCGAGGCTGAGCAGCTCAAGTCCCGGAAGCACGAGACTCTGGATCTGCCACTCATTGAGCTGCCACGTCTCAAGATGTCGTTCCACACACGCATCGTTGACAGCGGTGAGTGCCGCCTTTACTCGCTTGACCACGCTGACCTGTACGTCTCGAACGCGCGGACCGACGATCTTGAGTGCATCACTGCCGGCATCCCTCATTCGCTCATCATGTCCAACGACAATGGTGAGCTGTCGATGCTCGTGCCGTGCGTCAACGTAGCGCGCCCAGAGATTGCCACGGCTCCGCTGTCGACTGAGCTCGTGCTCATGCGCAATGACACCTCCTGGCTCGAGAAGCTGGAAACGCGCTATTTCCTCTACCCAATTCACGTCTCGTTGTCGTTTGTGTTTACGCCGACGCTGGCTTCCGCGCTGTATCTCATGCTGCTGCGCCTGCTCCACCGCGACTACGCCGAAGTCTTCCGCCTCGCCGATACGATTGGCTCCGACACGGAGCTCTCGGCCGAAGAGATGCAGATTTTCAGCGCCCTTGGCGAGGCCAACAGCGACATTCACGCCGATGCTTGCGCGTGCCGCCTCAAGATCACCCTCGCTGTGATGGACTCTGTCGACGCCAGTCTGCCGTGGGCGCTTCTGCCTGTGTACGGCATTTACGCGCAGCGCATTTCCACTCTGTCGGCGACGTGCCGCCTCCCGCACAGCGACGAAGTCCGCGTCGGCCGCGCTGCGCTGACGCCGATTGTCTGCGGTCGTATCCGTCGTTCCCACCGCGCCGTGCGCTCTCTCATGACGCCGCCATGGCTCGCCATGGCCACGATGGCGTACAACCGTCTGCAGTACATTGAGGCACTGGTATACGACCGTCCGGCGTACCGCACTCTCACGATGCCCGTGCCCGTCGTCAACTCGATTTACACTGCCGACATTGGCACTATTGAGGAGCTTCTTGCAGAGTCGGGCGACAGCGTCGTCAGCGCCGAGATCAAAGATGCTGTCCGCAGCAAGGTGTCACGCTCTTTCCAGCGCCGTGTCTCTCAGGTACATCGTGGTTCGCGCAACGTTGCTGGCGTCGAGCTTTTTACCATCACGGCGCGCTATCTCGCGCACTCTGAGACGTGCGAGAACAAGCAAGCCGGCGCACTGGGCTTTTTATACGTGTACCAACTGCTCCAGTGCGATGTGCGCGTTCGCGTGAGTGGCCGCGACTGCGCGCGTGGCATGGGTATCTTTGCGGCGTCGATGCTTCCCGTCAAGACGTATGGCAAGCTTCTGACCATCCTCAAGCTGATGATGCAGCGCCAGGACATTGCCAACATCCTCCCTCGCTGGTCCGTCTTTAACAAGGCTCAGGCGAACAACGACCTCGGTGGCGACATGGGCGGCTCGCGCGCCAAGCCAACTCCTGTGGAGGGCCTCGAGGACTTTGTTAAGCAGGTGGTCGGCACGCTCGCGCGCCTTTACAAGGTCAACCCTCAGCTTCTGGCAGCCCGTTATGGCTCCAAGATTAACACCGCTGCGGCGGAGGCCGCACGTAGCGTCTTTACGTCGCCGGCGCCCCTCGGCCTGGTCAAGGCCGCCGAGGCCCGTGCGTGGGTCATTCCTCAGCTGTCTGACTATGACTGCAGCTCGCGCTACCTAGTGGCCTCGCCGTCGGCTCCGGCCGATGACGAAACCGCGGGCCAAACTGCAACGCTCGAGCGCCGTGTGCGTCTCCAGGGGCTTGGTGGCAAGGCTGGCGACACGTCTGTCGCTGCCACTCTCAAGCGCGCGATTCGCGACTGGGACTTGTCTGAGAAGAACGGTCAGCGTCACCTCTCTGATAAGTCCTGGATGAACTTTGCGTCGGAAGCCTCGCGCGGGCTTCAGCCGCTTGTCAGCACGATCCTCGCGGACCTCAACGTCACTGAGGAAGTTGTCAAGCGCGCCCTCGTGGCCAGTGGCGACTCTGTCGCCCAGGATCTGCCCGTAAATGTCCGTGCGCACCCTGGTGTTCAGTCCGGCGTTGCACTCGCGATGCAGAACCGCCTCGAGAAGGACATGGAGCTGTTTAGCACCGTCCACAACGCCTCTTCGGACACCTACATCAAGGGCCTTTCGGATGCAGACGTCCGTGCCCTAGTTGGCGGTCCTGCCTCGTCAGGTGCGGCGGCTGCGGGCACGGGGGCAGGCGCCGAGACTGTGGCCTCGATCAAGAGCAACATCGAGAGTCTGGTGCGCCGCATGACTGCTGTCAAGACGGACGACGAGCGCGCCGTTCAGCTTGCCTTCCGCATCGTGATCCGCATGTCCCGTCTCAACCTCAACATCCGCAAGTCGGGTAACTCGTTTGCCGAGCGCCTGTTTGGCCGCGATAAGTTCTTGACGGAGACTGTCGCTGGTCTCTCGCAAGACGAGTCGGTCGCTCTCCAGCGCCACATGCACCACTGGCTGCTGGTTTTGGCTGGCTGTGAGCCTGAGCTTAAGCTCGAGTACACTATTGGTGCTCTGCTCTCGTCGCGCGCTGTGTTTGACCTCCGCAAGATCAACCCGTTCCTCACCGACGACATGATCACCGTCATGTTCTCGTTTGTCGAGTCGGCGCTTCTCCGTGCGAACCGCATTGGCCACATCAACCGCACGCTTGGCGAGGCTCGTGGCCTGCTCAAGCTCCTCGACAAGGTCGCTGCGTCGGCGTTGGCGTCGTCGGGCGGTGCGAACCAGGGCGACGCGGCGCTGATTGCCGGCGCGATCCAGAAGAGCAAGGCTTTGGGCTCTCAGCTCACTGCCGCGCGTTACTACTTCTCGACGACGTCGTCTGAGGCTGCGGCAGCTACCGAGGGCGCTGAGGCTGTGGCCGAAATCACCAGCGCCTCCAAGCTCTCTGGCCTGGCCTTTGCTGCGCACATCCCGGAGGCTCATCTTAAGGGCGCGATTACCCCCGACGTCTTTGGCAACGAGGCAGCTGCGCTTGCACACGAGACAAAGCTGAACGCATGGGTGGCCGAGAATGGTACTTCAGCTCTCAACAAGGAGATGGCGCTGTGCTGTATCCTTGAGGCGCGCAACATCCGGAAGCTCTTTGGCCACGGGCTTCGTGGCGAAAGCATCCCCATCCACCGCGGCCCACTTGTCCGCCTCGCTGAGTCGGGGCTTTATGGTATCAGCCGCGCCGCACAGGCTGGTGTTACCCTCCCTACGGGCACGCACAGCCGTGATACGGTCGTTCAGTACGACCCACGCTTCCTGGTGTTTGAGTTTACATGGAACATCATGTTGCGCAAGTCCCAGGTCGCCATGGTGCGCGACTTTGCCGACAACATCCGCGCCGGCAAGTCGATCGTGAAGCAGATGATCATGGGTGCGGGCAAGACGACCGTCGTTGCGCCTCTCCTCACGCTCATGTTTGGCGACGGCAAGTCGCTCGTCATGGAGGTTGTTCCCCCTGCACTGCTCGAGTTTTCACGTTCCATTATGCGTTCGACCTTCTCGACTGTCATGTACAAGCGCGTCTTTACGTTCCACTTTGACCGTGCGACTATCCCGCACCCGTCCATGTTGACCAAGCTACGCTCTGCGGTGGCGGCGCGCGGCGTCGTCATCTCGACGCCCACGTCGGTCAAGTCCGTCATGCTCAAGCTGCTCGAGACGCAGCAGCACCTCATGGACCTGACGCTGCCGCGCACGCGCGAGCTTGAGCACGAGCGCGACGTCCTCGTCGCCATGCTGCGCGAGTTCCAGGACGGTGTGCTGCTGATGGACGAGGTCGACATGATTCTCCACCCGCTCAAGTCCGAGCTCAACTTCCCGATCGGCGCCAAGCACGAGCTCGATTTCGACCCGCTGCGGTGGAAGCTCGCGATGCACGTCCTCGACGCCGTCTACTATCGTGCGACGCCCGTTGTGCCTGCCGACTTCCGCGACTCGAAGGTCGCTGCGTCGCTGCTCGAGCAGATTAGCGCCGCTATTGGCACTGGCCTGCTCGAGCGCCACATGCAGTCGTCGCCGCACATCGTACTCCTTAACGCGGACTTTTACTACTCGACTGTTCTGCCGCTCATGTGCGACTGGGTGATGCTCTGGATCGAGGCGCAGCACCTGACCGGCATCACGTCGGCTCAGATGCGCGAGTATCTCATGACGCCGGGCATTCATGCCCCAGAGCTCGCCGAAGCTGTCGAGCGTGGCGTTACGCCCCACTTCCGCAAGATGCTCAACCTCGCCCGCGACTGGCTCCGCTCGTATCTCCCGCACGTGATGCAGAAGATCGACCGTGTCAGCTTTGGTCTTCTCTCGGAGGATGACTACGCGCGCGCGATCAAGAACGACCCCAACATTCCGGAGACGCGCGCGAAGCTTGCGATTCCCTTCCTCGGCAAGGACGTGCCCTCCGAGACGTCCGAGTTTGCCCACCCCGACGTCATCATTGGCCTCACGTACATGGCCTACCGCTACGAGGGTCTGCGCTATGCGGACTTTTGCGAGATTATCGACAGCATGCACTCGTCGCTGTCCAAGGAGCTCGGCCCGTACCTCAAGCGCCCTTCGGTGCTGCGCTACGCACGCTGGGTCCACGAGGCGGCGGGCCAGATCCGTGGCGAGTCTCCGCCCCTGGTCGCCCCGTCGGCGGCGACGACTGCCGACGACGAAGAGGGCGTGGAGGTCATCGATACTCGCCCCGAGGTGATGCCGCTGCGCCTGCTCAAGCGTTCTAACGTCGACCACATGCAGGCGCTCTTTGATCTTGTCATCCGCGAACCCCTCGTCATTCAGTGGTACCTCAACGACTTTGTCTTCCCCGCACATTTGCGCCACCAGAAGATCAAGCTCTCCGCCTCAGGCGTCGAGGTTGGCGGCGACATGCTCTTTTCCCGCCGCGTCGGCTTCTCCGGCACACCGTCCGACCTGCTCCCGCTCGAGCTCGGCAAGTGCGACTATGAGAAGGGCACGGACGGCATGATGGTGCACGTGCTGACGTCCTCCCAGATGGTTGGCGCCTCATACGTCGAAGAGGATTGGTCCGTCCGCTCGCTGCTCAAACGTGTGGCGACGCAGACCAACGCCTCGGGCGAGCCCATGTTCCAGGCACTTATCGACACGGGTGCCCTCATTACGGGCTTTTCCAACAAGGGCGTCGCTGAGTACCTCCTCGAGCACGGCCTCGCCTGGGCCGACGGTGTCGTCTTCCTCGACGAGCTCGACCGCAAGATGGTTCTTGTCCGCGCCACGAAGCGCGTCGTCAAGCTTGCCCAGTGCGGTATCCCAGCCGAGAAGCGCTTCGCTTTTTACGACCAGGTTCACACCACGGGCATGGACATTTCTCACCGCCTCGACGCGTGCGCTGCCATCACGCTCGGCAAGGACATGACCTTCCGCGACTATGCCCAAGGCGCGTACCGCATGCGTGGCCTCAGCAAGGGCCAGACGATCCACCTGCTCGTGACGCCCGAGATTGACCGCCTGATCCAGCGTCAGATCGCGAAGGCTGTCGGCGGCGACCGGCCTGTCATCAAGGCCGTTGCTGGTGCTCCCGAAGCCTTGCTGCAGTCTGTCGTCGCTTGGCTCGTCATCAACGCGATGCAGTCTGAACAGACTCAGTTTAACCAGCTCGCGATCCAAAACGTCACCAACGTCTGGCGTAAGAACGCCTTCAAGGACCTTGTCGCCAACGCCAAGTACTTTGGTCTCGACGCATTCCCTGTCGACCCAGTCGTTGCGGCCGAGTACAAGGCCAAGAAGGCCCGCATTGCGCGCCAGGCCGCGCTCGCCAAGGAGGAGAACGGCGAAAAGGCGGAGGTGAATCTCGAGCAGCGCAAGAACGAGCGCCGCGCCGCGCGCCGCCGTCTGCACAAGCAGCGCCTCATCATTCGCGCCGAGTTCATGGACAAGGTCCGCGCCGCTGGCGGCACCACGGACGCGTACCACGCTGCGCTTCCCGAGTTCCGCAAGCAAGTCGAGGACGTTTTGCTTGCGCGCCGGAAGGAACTCTTCAGCGCCGCGATGCAGGGCTATAGCACCGACTTTTCGAAGCCCATTACCGTCGACGTAGCCCCAGGTGCCAAGGCTGCAGAGCCTACCGTTCCGCGCAACCCCGACACTGAGGCGGCGCTCGAGGTCTTTGAGGAGGATGTCAACTTTACGCTCGACGAGAGTGTGCCGCAGATTGTCCCCTTTAACGAGTCGTTACAGAAGCGTATTGACCACAACAAACGTTTCATTCTCTCGTCGGGCGAGAGTGACATTTGCACAGAGACCGTGCACTCGGTGATGCGCTCTGCTGGCGACACGCTGCAGATGCTCGCACTGACGGCAGAGATGGTGCAGACAGTCGAGGAGGAGCGTGAGCGCGCCGTTGAGCAGGAGCAGGAGTCTGAGATTGAGGTGGAAAAGTTTGTCGACCAGAGTTACTCGCGCGACAACGAGAGCCAGGTTCCTTGGCCGCTTTCGCGTCTGTGCCACGCCCCTGGCGCCGCTGTCGGCCTCGACGTCCACCCCTTCTACTCGGCGTCTCTCTTTACTGTTCCCGGCGCCGCTGGCCTCGCGATGCCCCCGAACCTCTTTGTCTCGAACAACTACTTTGACAAGCGCTGGACGGGCGCCCGTCGCGTCAAGAACGCGACCATGTACCTTGAGTATGCGCCCAAGAACGACGCCGGTGCTGGTGTGCTTGCGACCTGGCTGTGCTCACAGGGTCCGGCCTCCCTCGCCGCGCGCCTCGAGTCGGGCTCAACCGGCGTCGAGCTCGCTGCCCAACTCGCGACGGCATTCCAGCTCTTTGACAAAGATGGCTCTGGTGACCTCGATGAGGAGGAGGCGGCGAACCTAATTAGCGCCATTTCGACTGAGCGCTTCGACCAGTCGCGCAAGCAGGCAGCACAGCTCTTCCGCGCTCTAAACGTCACTGCGCTGACCCGCGCTCACGTCGAGAAGATTCTCAGTGACGGCACTTTGCATGCCGGCGAGGCGGGCCGCTACTTCGTCTGCCTTTCGCTCCGCGAGGCCGAGTCGCTGCGTTGGTGGATGCACAAGCGCGCTGGCAAGGGCCTGTTTGATGACACTGCCGTCGACGCACTACTCCGTTGTAGCGCCAACGACAACACGATCATTGACGCGTCGATTGCGCCCCCTGCCCTGCTCACGATTGATGCATTGACCCCTGTGGCTAAGACGGCGGCCAACGCCGTGATGGCGGCGACATCGACGCTTGCCAACGCTCAGGCCTCGATGATTCACTCGGTGTGGCAGGCTGTGCGCTATCTCAACTGCGAGACGTACTTTTCTACCGCCGACATCAACGCGCTTCTCAGCGTTATTGATCAGCACGACGCGGCGGCTCGTCTGCGCACCTTTAGTGCTGTCCAGGCCTGCCGCCGCCGCGCCCGCCGCAAGTGGCACGAGACGCCCGTTGCGCGCCTGTTCAACGTCGGCTACAACTCGCGCCTCCACGCGCTCAAGGCGCGTGCGATTTCGTACCGCATCCGCCACGTCCTCCGCGAGCGTCACTTTAGCTCGATGGACGCGTTCCGTGCGTTTGACTACAACCGCAACGGTCTCCTTTCGCCCGATGAGGTCCTCGGTGGCGTCTCATGGCTCGGCCTGGACGCGATTGTGTCGCTCAACGACGTCATTGATCTGATTGGCTTCTCTGAGCGCAAGGACGGCAACCTGCAGACGAAGGACTTTGGTGATCTCTTGCGTGACCCGAGCCTAGCAGACGACCGCATTGGCTCTGCGAAGCTGCAGACGAGTGCGCCCGCCGTCGAGGAGGACGACTTTGGCGGCATCGACGACGCTGACCTCCCGACTGTGATGCCTGCGCGTGCCGAAGAGATTCTCCGTGCGTGGAGCGAGCGCTCCATCGCCGATCTGGTTGGCTCCACTGCAAACGCGGCTGCTGCCGGCAAAGAAGAGGAGAAGAAGGACGGCGAGGAAGAGAAGAAGGACGCTACGACGGAGAAGTCTGACGAGGCTGAGGACCGTTTCCAGTCTGGTGTGACGATTGGTCGCGACGATGACTCTCGTGAGACCTGGCTCGAGCTTGACCTGACAGAGGGCATCCCGTCGTGCGTGCAGCCTGTCGGCAACGTGACCTATGTCCCCGCCGACGCCCCTGGCAACCTCGACCGCATCGGCTACGTCAAGTGCTCCAACCTCGGCGGCTTTATCGTCACCATCCCCGCGATTGGCCCGTTCAAGAAGTACCCATCGGCACGCACGATGAAGAGCTACCAGGTCATGATGCAGCTCCGCTTCCCGAGTGTCCCAAGTGTCAAGTTTGAGAACACGATGCCCAAGAAGGTTGACCAGAAGCGCCGCCCCCTGTTTGCGCCCGACGCGAAGGAGGGCTGCGTTGAGATTGCGCTCCTCAACAACATTGCGCTGCCTTTGATCTCCTCGGTGCGCAACTACGAATCGTATGAGTCCGTACCTATCAACACTTGGGAGGGATTCTGCCTCCGCTACACAAACACGCAGTTTGAGTGCTGCATGGGTGAGCGCATTTTGCGCACGTGGGGCCAGTACAAGAATGAGGTGCACCACTCTTTCAAGGTCGGTCTGCCCGTCAACGAGGCTGGCAAGCAGATGGGCCCCAAGGACGAGGGCCACGAGTTCCACATCCGCTCTCTCATCATCCGCTCCGTGGGGCGCAATCAGGTCGCCATCAACACCCTCACCGCAACGTACATGAAGTCTCTTAAGTGGGCTTGCGGCAAGTGCGGCGCACACAACAGCAACACCTCAGCCTGCGGCGTCTGCGGCGCCGACAAGACGATCGCCGTTGCGTCCCTGACGTCTGCACATGCGGTTCGTACCCGTGTCTGTGGTCTCTGCTTCCACACAAACCCCGCAGAGAACTCCAAGTGCGACCGCTGCCACACGGAGCTTGCTACCGAGGGTGAGGTCGATGGCGACGCTGACGCAAATGCTGGCGCTAACGCCGACGGTAAGGCGGGCGCTGAAGACGGCGGCGACGTGGACGAGGTTGACGTCGCCGAGATTGACGCTATCGAGGGCGATGAGGGCGACGCCGAGGGCGATGAGGGCGACGCCGGCGAGGGCGACGCCGCCGCGCCCAAGGAGGTCGAGTCCTCTCAAAAAACGAATGCCCAGCTCAAGGCTGCGCGCCATTGGCGCGGCAGCGCGGTCAGCGCGCTGCTCGGCCGCATGAACGTCGAGCGCAAGCTCATGGTCGTCGAGGAGCGCAACCGCTACTACCAGTTCGAGGAGGATGACGAAGAGGCGTAAGCGCTCCGTCCCTCCCCCGGGTCACAACGAACCCACCCCACTTTGCTTTTTCTAAACCTCAAAAATACACCGTTTTCTTTCACACACACACGTCGACAAAGACTTGAAATGACTGCTGAAACGCACGAGACTGTCCGATGAAGTGTGAATAACGGCGGAACGAACACAATCGAT
>Ga0256877_1000054_pt1 | contig 16812 bp, 1 predicted proteins | sample MC6MC0420MT_FD_186356 | JGI IMG/M metagenome (GOLD analysis project Ga0256877, IMG submission 186356) | Metatranscriptome of enriched soil aggregate microbial communities from Iowa State University, Ames, United States - MC6-MC0420-MT... | ecosystem: Environmental > Terrestrial > Soil >... | reverse complement strand
GACGGCACTAGGCGGGGCGGGCGACGGTGGTGTCGGCGGCGGCGGCAGCGGCTCGCGGAGACCGCTGTCTGTGCTGTCCTCCGAGTCGTCTCCCGGGCCCGGCGCCGCGATACCCGACGCGTAATACACGTTTGTGAGCCCTCCATAGGTGTGCGCGCGCTGATGTTGCAGCTGCAGCGCGAGCTGCCGCTCCTGCTCGTTCCACCGGCGCGAACCGACAGGGGCGCCGATGTAGCCGCTGAGCTTGCTCGGGCGGCGGCGCGGGCCACCGTTGGGCACAAGAACGCGGCCGGACGCCGGGACGCGGCCGCTCGAGTGGCTAGCAAAGCCAATGGTGCTTATGAGCTGCCCGTTGGGGTCGCCAGGATAGCCTAGCACGGCGCCGAGGCCCGTCGACGAGGAGGCCTCGTCATAGTCAATCTCGCTCGACGCGTACGACTGGGAGATTTCGCCGTACATGCCGAAGCCTGCGCCCCCGGCGCCGGCTGTCGCAGCGAGACCCGTGAGCGTGAGCGTGTGCCCGTGCGGGTGCGCGAGCGGGTGCACGTGGCCCAGCGCGTGCGCGTGTGGGTGTCCGCCGTGGAGGCCGAGCATCATGTCAGAGCCGCGGGGACCCGAGCCCGCCGCGGCGCCCGGTACGCGTGGGCTACCCGATCCGCCGCTGTGGCCGCTGCTGGCGAGCAGCGAACGCCCAGCGCTGGAGCCGTAAAAGTGCCCGCCGTCGGCGGCGGCCGCGGCAGCGACAGATGCGGCCGCGAGAACCATCTCCTGCTGTTGTGCGCGCTGCGCCCGTTGCAGCGCCTCTTGAGCGAGGCGCTGTCGCTCCTGTGCGGCGCGTGCGCGGGCGTCGGCCAAGTCGACGATCTTGCGGCGCGCCTCGTCGACGGCGATGCGCCCGGCGGCGAGCTGCGCGGCGCCGTTGGTCTCCAGCGCCCATTGGTGGCCGCTGACGTGCCGTTTGTTCCACTTGCTGACCTCGGCGCGGAAGGCGGCCCGCTCCGCGGCGCTGTCAAGCGGGCGCACGTAGAAGAGCAGGAGCATGATTAAGACGAGGATGCATCCGAGGATGAGCGGCGGGACGAGGTTTTGCTTCATGTCCGCCAGAGTAATGCCGAGGAAGGTCTGCGGGCCGCCTGCGGCGGGCTCCGCCGGCGGCACTGGGTCGGGCACAATAACAACACTGTAGAAACCAAGCCGCGTGCAAGCGCACGACACACTGGTTGGCGTCAGATACGCCGCGACGGTGCACGCGCCTGAGTCCCAATCGCGCGGCGAACCCGGAATGACGCGGTTTGGTGAGCTGGTCACCGTGTCGTCCAGCCCTGTGATGACGTGTGACCACTCCGAGGGTCGGCTAACGCAGTAGAGGTGCTCGTTCGACCGCACCTCACGGTGCTCCACGGTGACGTAGAGCGGCGAGTAGAGCGTGCGCCAGGTAGCAGAGCTGAATGGCGGGTCTGCCAGCGCGTACGGAGACGCCAACACAGACGCAGGGGCAACAGCGGCGGGTGAGGCAACGGGTTCTGGTGTTTGCGGCGCCGTGGCGGACGCCGTGACGGGAAGGGCGATACCCACGGTGCTCAGAAGCGCGCGGTCCGCAGAGCCCTCGTAGACAAATACGTTTGTGGTCGCGGCGCGCATCCAGAGCGGCCATCGAGTGACGTCTGAGGTACGGAACAGCACAAGGCCAATGATGGCTTGTGTTAGGGTCTGACCCTCTTCAATCGCTCACGGGTCGGTAGTCGTGGCGGCCGTCGCGTTACCAAAATCCAGCACCGAGAGCGCACCGCCGCGGAAAAAGTTGAAAACAGTAATGTCGACGCTGTCAGCGCCGCCGGCGTTGATGCTCGACAGGAGCGTGTCGGGCACCGTGACAGAGCCCGCGTGCATGTCCAAACCGGGGTGAACGCGCGAGACTTCGCCGTTGTTGATGATACGCAAGCCTGTCCACACCTGCGTGGGGTCTCGCGCCTGCACGGGGTTCGAAGGAGTGGTGTTGGTAGTGGACCCGTTGGTCGGCGGCACATCGTTGACGACGGGTGCGACAGGCACAGCCGAGCCGGATCTGTTTCTAACGACAGTGACGAGGTTCGAGAGGTTAAACACGACCGACACGCGGGGTAGGACGACCGAGGGCTCGGCGGTACAGTCCATCTGCATGCGCGTCGACGCACGGAGAAACGTAAAGGAGACGACAGAGTTACCCGCGACGCGGACATTCTCGCTCGAGACCTGGCCGCGGAGCACCAGAGACGCGAGCGCCGGAGCGAGGCTACTAAAATGCTTGATCTGCGTGCTGATGCACTCTGTAATCACTGAGAAGCCAGACATCCGCTGAATCACAAAGCCGCCGTTGCCAGCCGTTTCGATGACACTGCGGACAATATTTTCACCGACGCGGATATTGTTGAGGGCGATGCCGCGCACGTGCCGCGCCTGGTACGCCAGGACCTTAGTCCACATGTCCCACATCATGCCTAGCGCCTCAGACACTGCGCTCGTCGGTGGAGTCACGATAACCTCGAGCGTAGCAGGCGGGACGACGTCGTCGCGCAGGGCCGGCGCGCGGGCACCGGTGACGGTCGTGTCGGGCGCCGCCTCGGCACCGTCGCTCACGTCGGCATCCTCATCGTCTTGGTCGTCGCCAGTGTTGAAGACGCCCGAGTCCGCGGGTGGACCGAGGGCGACGAGAGTGGCCGCGTCGAGCTGCTCCAGCAGCGGCCTCCCGGTGCCGCGGAACCGCGCCAGCGCGCGGGCCAGTGGGCGCATTGCCCGGGTCGAGGTCGTGCTGATCGAGGCCAGCGTCGCCGACAGTGCCGCCGCGCGAGCGACGGTACGCGCAGGCAGCCGCCGCGCGCCGACGCGGGCACGGGTCTGCAATCCTTCCTCGCCGATGTCGTCGTCTAGAGCGCCAGCGGCCCGCGCGTCGGCCTCTGCAGCGGTAATGACCTCGCGCCAGGCCTTTGCCACCGCGGGTGTGGTCGTCGTCGTGCCGCCGGTGCCTGGGTCTTCGACGACGGGCGTGGTGCCGTTGACCATACCGAGGCTGATAATAGACCGATACACGCTGTTCATAAGGTAGGCCGTCAGCGTGATGCCTGTGTGCGTCGGCGTTACGGCCGTCGTTGCAGCCGTGGCGGTCGTGGTAGCCATACCGACCATCATTGCGCCCGGGGTCAACGCCTGCGGGCGGGGGCCCGCGACGGCCGCGCGCGATGTCTGGATCTCGGCTGCCACGCCCGCTGCGCCGGCACTGTCGCGGGCAGCGGCGGCCGACATCTGCGCTGCCACTGGCGTCGCGGGCATCGCCGCAGGCGTAGACGGCGGGATATATGTGCTGAAGCCCGACGGCTGCTCGCTGACCGACAGCACGACATCCAGATTACCGGAGACAAGACTGTCGAGGAACGACAAGGCGGCGAGGATGCTCGCCTGTGGCGAGAGGAGGTCCGAGGCCTCTACGAGCGCGATCGCACCCTGAACAATGTCCGACGGGCGCTGGATGGAAATCGCCTGCCGGAGCTCCGAAAGCAGCGCCGCGAGCCGAGTCTGAATGTCACCCGTCGGCGGGTCCGCCGCGGCGGCCATGACTGAAGTCCAAGTCGAGACGCCGTCCGCATCGACAATTTCGACGATGACGCGCACAGCCTTAGGCAAGAGCGTGACGTACTTGATCGGGTCCACGCGTGTGGCCTGAAGAAGAACCTTGGGCGCGTTAAACTCGGCAGTGTTGATGCTGAGCCCTGTGGAGGCGAATGGCATGAGCCCAGCGCTGCTGGTGTCCTGCTCGAGGTACCAGCGGTGGTGGAGGGGCAACTTGTCGGCCGACGTGCTGAAACCGTAGCAGCGCATCGTTTGCCGCGTGCGGATTCCCGAGGCGTACTCGGCCGTGCACAGCCCGCCCGAGGGCACGGACGCCATCGTGACAACAACGTAGGCAGCGTCGACGGCGCCGGGGAGCGGCGCGCCCGGCGCGCGCACCACTGAGGACGTAGTCGTCCCGTTTGGCGGTGTGTAGACGCCCACAGGGTAGTCGGCGTCTGTACGGAACAGAGTCACCTGGAACGTGTAGGTGGCGCCTGGGCTGAGCGCCGTTGAGTTAATCACTAGCGTCGCCAGTGTAAGCTTGCCAATCGTCAGCGTATCTGATACATAAAGCTGCCCGCTTTCACATGTCCAGCGCAGTGCGTACCTCTGGTCCGGCGCGGTGACGACGGCGCTGAGCCGAAGGTGGTCACGCGGCGAAAAGATGCCCGGCCGATAGCCGGGCTGTGGCACGGCCGACGCGGTGACGTAGTAGCCCGTCTGTGCGCGGATAAAACCACTCAGCACTGCAGTGGACTGACGCGTCCCCTGCTCGCAGGCAACAGTGACGGAGAAGAAAACGATGACGGATGCGTCGCCGTTGATGTTCTGCGCGCTGTTGCGCTCTACAGCCGTCTCGACGAGCGTGGCCATCGCAGACGCCGGGAGCTCTAACGTCGAGGAGTTACGCGCGAGCAAAGAGGCGCCCTCAGAGCCGGTGGCGAAGCACGGCGACGCCACGGCGTCCAGCTCCCACAACGCGTACGATGTCTCGATCTGGCCGAGCGCGTTGAGCGCGGCCAGCCGCGCCAGCGTCACATATGCCGACGCAGAATCACTCATAGCGTTCGGATCGAGCTTATTGAGCAACGAGGGCGACCGATAGAGCCGCCGACACGACCACGTATAGCGCAGGTTGTCCGGGTCGCTGACACTCTGATCGGGGTCCACACTGGCGTTGGCGTACAGGCGCAGCGGCGTATTGAACAAGCTCATACTCGCGGCGCGCATCTGAATATCACCCATCTTGGCAGCGCCGGCCTTGGCGGCGCGGGGCGCGGCGCTCTGCGTCAGGAACTCGGCCTCGGCGTTAGCGTCCAACTCCGGCTCTGACGCCTCCGCGACCGGCGTCAGTGATCCTGCCGCCAGCGCCGCGCTCGCATCCGAGACGTATGTGAAGGAAGTGCCAAAGATGTGCACGATCGGGTATCGCTGCGCCGATGAAGACGCGGCTAGAGACGCCGTCGGAGTTAGGCGGTAAATCGCATACGGCGTGAGCGAGAGACGCGCGGTGATGGGCTGCGGCTTAACGTACAAGACGATTGTCTCGCAGGCAGTGGTTTGCGTCGCCGGTTGGCCGGCGATGCCCTGTGTGGCGCAGAAACGGAAGTTGTAAGTGTTGCCAGGCGGCAGAGTAAAACTTGGGATCACCAGCGCCAGCCGCGGCGTCTCCAGCAATGTCATCATGGCGTCTGGCAGCGTCCCGGCGGGGTCCGTCGACGTCCAGCGCACGCCGACGATCGTGTAGTTCTTTGCAGTTGCGCAAGACGACAACGTGATGCGCGGGCTGACAGTCACCGGCTCGGCGGCAGAGACAGACGTCGAGCGGCCAGAGAGAATCGAGATGGCAGGGACGTCCTGTGAGGTGCGGCTCACGGTCACGTTGGCCGTCGCCGAAGACCCGAGCCAATTACTAAAGAGCACAGAGAAGGTGTGCGTCGTGTCCATCGGAAAAAAAGTGTTGATCTCCGCAACCGAAAGCGTGAGCTGGAACGTTCCCGCAGGGCTGGACAGCGTTGAATATGGCGCGTTAAAGTTCACGGGCGCGTACGCGGTGACGAGCTGGTTAAACACGTCCGCGGCGTCGCGGTTCGTCGCGGTCGGCGCGATCGAAAACTGCATCGACGGCAGCAGCGATGCCGAGCCAATGATCGAGCGGGTGAAGAAGGTGACATCCGAGCATGAGCCGAGCGTCGTGCCCACGGCGAGGTCACCTGTGATGGCCTGCGGCTGCAGTGGCGACCGGACGCTCGTCGTAACCTGTAGCATGTAGCCGACAAACGCGTTGTCGATAGCGCCATAGTACATCGGGTTCGTGCGGCGGATCGAAGCCTTGATAACGCCGCCCTTGACAGTGATGGCCGTGCCGGGCCGCAGCGAGAAGGAATGCCCAAGCCGGATACGGAGCACACGCGCATGCAGCCATGAGCAGCCAGCCGACTCGAAGTTGCCCAGGAGCTGCATCGTCGCCGAGGAAAGCAGCAGCGAGCACGTACGCCAGGAGCCGGCCGTGTCGGTGACCGTTGTGCCGTCGGCGGCTGCGTACGTTGCCACCGGCTGCGCCGTGGGGTATGTAAACGACACGTCGACAATCGAGCCAGCACCGTCAAAGCGCGCCTCCGCGACTGTGGTCGACGGAATGCAAAGCAGCTGCTCCGTCCAAGCGGCCGTCCACTGCACTGTGGAGCCGCTGGCACCGTCTGGCACGCGCGCGCACAAAGTTGCCGCACCCGGGTACGGCACGAATCCCGGCTTGCAAGTGACGTAGGCCTCTGTGTCGAGCACAAGCTGTGAGGGCGCCGCGGGCGTCGTCGCGTTCGGCACCGACATCGCCGCGACTTCGGGCATGTCTTCGGCGCCGGAATCGACGTTTCCGCCAAGCCCCGGGGGCATGCCACCGCCGCCAAGGCCACCCGTGCCGCCATCGTTGCCAGCGCCGCCGAGCCCAGTCGCGGGATCGACGACGTAGACGGTGCTGTTAGGGAGCGTGTAGGTGATGGACAAGACGCCAAGCTTCACGTTCATCGGCAGGCACTGTGGCTGCTTGCGGCACTCGAGCCCATCGGGGCTCCACCGGCCCGAAGGTTGGCACGTGCGGTACTGCTCGAGCGTGCCGTAGCCGTAACCACTGAACTCGTACCCAGCTTTGCACCGCACCGTGGCCAGCGCGCCAGCAGAGATCTGCGCGGTTGAATATCGGATTGTCATACCCTCCGGCACCGCCCGCGGGTTTTCCAGCGGCTGGCACGTCAGGGCCGTGTTGCGCACGCACGTCGGCGGGGCTGGAGACCAGCCGACACCGTCGACGCACGTGATGGCGAGCTGAGACGACGACGCATTGGTCGACAGACGGTAGCCAATATCACAGACGACGCGCAGCGAGCTGCCGGCGAGCGTCGACGTCACTGACAGCGGCGGGTACTCGAAGCCGCCGCCGTTAACAAAGGCCGTGTCAGGATTGGTGTTGATGTTGGTGAGGCTCGTGAGCACAGGGACCATGCAGTCGTAGATGCAAAGCAGTTCGTGCGCGATAGGGAACCAGACGCTCGTGGTCGAAGCCACCGCCTGGACAGTCGGATTCTGGACCGCAGTAGTTGCAAAAGCAGCGGCAGACAAGACATCGGTGCCCAGTGTGGGCTGCCGTGTGCTGCTAGCCTCGTGGCTTTTCACGGGCGCGTCAGTCTGAACAGAAAAAGACGACGACGTGCCGTCGGCAAAGCTACACTTGAGCGAGGGCCTGACCGTCTCGGTGGCGACCGCCACGTACTGGAGCGTGCGGATCCACTGGTTGCCAATGATGTCCTCCGAGATCCCGCGCGCGAGCATCGCGCGGTGCGTTGCCGGGCACTGGATGCTCACCGTCGTGTCGACGTCAAACACTTGATTGAAACCCGGCGGGCCGACGGGCCCATCGCTGAAGGTAAGCACCGACGACACAGTACCGTCGCTGTTGAGACGGACGCCGTCCGGGAGCGCTTGCGGCACCATGGCAGCAGCGCTCCCGCCAGCTGAAAGGACTGCCATCCTGCCAGCCGTGGACGGACCGGGGGCGGTGCTGGCGCCAGCCGTGGCGACTGGGACCGGGCCCTCCTCCTGACCGCGGATGGCGCTCCAGGGCAGGTGCGAGTAGACGAAGCTGATATCAACGGGCAGCGTCGGCAGCACCGGTGCAATGCAGCCGACGACGTTGCAGCTCACGCTGCGCGTCATGACCCAGCCGCGACCGTACTCGCACGTGTAGACGGCAAACCCCGGGAGTAGTGTCGGCTCTGGGGTGATGTTGCCGTTTGGATTCGCGTCGCCAGAGTTCGTACCGCCTCCGTTTCTCGACTCGGAAAAACACTCTGTGTGGATCACAACACCGGGCGCGTGCTGCGCCGGGTTCGACGCGTTGTAGGGCGTCAGAGCGGGCGCGCCGAGCAGATACTGGCCCATTGGGCGGTAGAAGCGCGGGCACCGGTACAGCACGCAACGCGGATGCGGGCGCGACCATTCACCCGTCGTCAAGCACGTCGACTGTGCACCATAGAGCGACGTGAGCGCGTAGGGCGCCGGGCACCACATTTTAATCTCGGTGCCGGCGCTGTAGCCGCTGCCCACTGCGTCGGAGAATTTGCTCCCGCCAAAGGCAATGGTAATGGTAGGAAACGGGGCGTCGCTGGCCGTTTCGTTCGCAAACGGGACCGGACACAGAAGCGGCAGGCACGGCGTGAGCGAAGACCAGCCGTCACTACGGCAGACGATGCTCTGGTCGGGCACGTAGCGGGGGACACTGCACGCCGAGTGCACGCGCGACGACTCAAGCGTCGGCTTGGTTGACGTCGCGATACTCGAATACGTCGGCGCGAGCGCGGGGAACCGCGTCGGGTAGGGGCCGCAGTCGTAGCGGGCCACGCACTGCACCGTTGGCACAGACCACTCGCTCGTCGTCGTCGCCTGAGGCGACATGCCGATGGCTGGGCCTTCAGCCGCACCGGAGCTGGAGTCAGCGCCAGCGCGGCCAACAGATACCGTGGACCGCAGTACGTCGCGCTGCACCGAGCGCCCCCGAGAGGCGCGTCGGTGTGGAGCCGCCGGCACAGAGGCCGTCGCGAAACCAGCCGCAGCGCCGCGAATCGCGGTTGGCAGCTCCGCCGTGGTGGTCGGTGAGTTCACAGTGGAGGACACACGCTGGCAGGTGATGGGCGCAACCGTTGAGACTTTGAACGACGCCGACGAGCAGATAGGAATCGCCAATGAGCCTGGCACGCGGCTGTCGGTGTAGGTCACCGTGCCGTCAGCCACAGTCGGGTACACTGCGCACTGCGAGAAGGGCAGGCACGAAAGGACCTGCAGCGTGGTCGCAAGTGTCGCGAAGCCCTGTGTTGCGGTTGCCGCGCCTGTGGAAACAGACAGGGGGATGCTGTGGCCGGTGCCCTCGGCGCCGCTCATGGAAGTGTAAGGCGTCCAGCCGCGCTTGGTGCAGTTGAGTGTGCTAATGGTACCGTCGACGGGCGCGAACCAGTCGCGGCAGCCGAGCGCGGAGCGCGTGTTGAGCGGGTGCGACGTCCGCTGCGAGTCGTATGAGTCCGTGCGCAGCGTCTGCGTGCCGCGCAGGGGCACCACGAGCGGCAGTGGCGGGCATGAGTCGATAAACTCACAGACGTCAGGCGATGGGACGACGACGCCAGCCGGCTGGTTGTCCTCGGGCAGCTGCACCCACGTTCCGGTGTTACTGCACCGGAGGCGTTGCCGCGCGAGCTCTGTGGCGTCCACCACGGTGGTGTTGACGCGGCAGGCGTAAACGGCGGTGGAGCCCGCCGGGAAGCCCAGCGTCGGCTTGGCTTGATATGCCGGCTGGTCGGTACCCGGTGGGAACACGGCGGCCGTCATGGTCTGCGGCGAGTCCGGTGGGGCGTTGCAGTAGACGCGCACGCACTTGATCGAGCGGCCGGCCCACTTACCGTCGGCGGCGCAGCGCACTGTCGATGTCGCCGGGTGGAAGCCAACCGGGCAGGACAGCTTCAACAGCGAGTTGAAGCGCGGGTAAGTGCCGTTGGCGTTGTAGGTGCCGATGGAGCCAGCGATCATGGTCGCGAGAGTTCCGTTGTAGGCACACTGCTCGCCGAGGTCGCAGTACGTCGGTGGCAACGGCGATGACATCGGCGGCGGCGGCGGCCGGATGCCGTCGTCAAGGTAGGCTGTTGTGAGGCCGAAATGCGAGCTCTCAAGCACAGATCCATCGTTGTCAAGCGCAATGAGATACTCAGTGATGTGAGGGCACGTCACCGGCTCGCACGTGGGCACGCGCCCGTACCAGAGGCTGTCAGCGAAGCAAATGAGACCAGCGTTGTCGAGCGACGCGTCGCAGCCGGTGACGTTGGCGAGCGGACTCGCGGTCGCGTTCGGCAGTGACGTCAGCGCCGTTCGGAGGATCATTTCTGCGGGTGGGGCATAGCCACGCGCGCAGCGGAGCAACGCATGCGTGAGCGCCTGTGGGTAGGTGCGCGTGAAGCCCGTGGGCGACGAGTAGGTCGGGACAACGAACTCCGCCAGCAGCGACGCTGTGATGTCTGGACACTGCGCAATGTCGCAAGAAAAATAATAGGGTCCGGTGTCATCATAGTCGACCTCATTTGTCACGGGATCAAGGGGACGCCATACGCCCGTCTCTTTGCCCGTTTCCTCGTCAATGGCACTGACGCACTCATATTGGGCGCGCTCGTGCACCCGCGCCAGGGCAGGAATGAAGCCGCGAGAGTTGTCACAGCTGAGCGTACCACGCGTGCCGATCACGCGCGAGCCGCCCACGGCGGCCGGAATGCTGTAGGAGACCAAGATGCCGTTAACAAACTTCTCCTGGAGGGCCAAAACGCCAGCGTAGTGGCTGGAGATGGTGCACATAGGCACTTCAACGCATTCGGGTGCTTCCTCGGTCCATACACCATTGGGCCCGCATGTGCGCACATATGAGCCGGCGAGCAGGTGCGTGCCGCGGACGCACTCGTAGGTGATCGTCGAACCCTTGAGCGGATAGGAAATCGTCCCGAGCTCATAGTCGTGCGTGGAGTATGTTGGGATGGTGTTGGGCGGAACTGGCACGCCATCGCACGCGCCGTAGCCCGCAAACGGAACGTCGCGGCAGACATCGGTGACGACGAGCGAGGCGTTGCCAACCCATCGCGCGACGGGCCCCACAATCTCACAGCGAAAGCGCAGCATTTCGCGCGTGTAACCAGGGCTCACTTCGCCGTCGCAGCGCGTCGTCACGACAGTGCCGAGCGGGTAATAACCAGACGAGGCTGTCGCAGCGGGGCTCACGATGCCGCCACCGGCCGACTCGTCAAGCACGAACGCCGGCAGCCCGGCCAGCTCAGCCGGTGGGTTCACCGGGCACTCGGCAGGCATGCAGCGGAACGAAAAGGCATCGCCTGTGTTAGTCCACTGCGGCGAATCAGTATGCAGCAGCGCCGAGTTCATGAGACATGTCGACACGACAAACACACCGCTGCGGGGCACGTAGCCGGGCGCGCACGAGTATGTCACCGTCGAGCCGAGCGCGTAATCTGCCGTCTTGCTGACGTCAGCCATGATATAATCCGGCAGCGCCGGACGCGCCGCCGTCATGACAATCTGACTGTCCATGTAGAGTGGGCGGGCCGGCGCACGGCAGCCGACGTAAGTGTGCAAATCGCCGTCCGGCGTCGACTCGCATGAGGGAAAAAAACCGACCCACGCGCGAGACGGCGGGCAATAGAACACGTCGCTGCGCGCCAGACGAGGGACGTCAAAGTCCGGGAAGACGGGCGCCACCGCGAGAAGGACCGCGCCGGCAGCTCCGTCCTTCGGCGCCGCAAGCGTAGCGTATCCGTCCCTGGGGGTGATGAACGGCATGGAGCCCATGAAGTAAGGCGCACAAGCGACGAACACCGCGGAGCCTACGAGCGGGTACGTGAATGTCCCAACACGAGGCACCGTCGCCCGGATCAAGTTTGACAGCGTACTGCCAATGTGCGAGCACGCGTCCGTAGTGGAGAGCGGCACGCAGCGGAACTCTGGAGGCGCGAGAGGTACGCTGCCCAGCACCAGCGGCACCGTCGCCCCGTACGCGTACCCGTCGGCGTAATTAAGATAAGTCGTGTTTGTCCACACAGCCCCGATGCCCGAGACGGGCCGCACGCACGTCATCATGAGCAAACGTGGTGACGGCGCAGTTGGGAGAAACCTGTCGGCGCATTGAATGCGGATCTGCGAGCCCAGTGGCGCGACCGAGGGAAACGCGGCAGGCGCGGACGCAAACGGGCGCGCAAACTCGGCGCCGCCTGTCCAATCAGCGAGGGCCGTCATGCTAGGCAGAGTGACAGCCGGGCAGTTGGAGTCGAGGCACTGCGCGAGCTCTGTGGCGTTATACCTCCACTCGCGGAGCGCCGGATCGCAGCGTAGTGCGGACCACACGAGTGCAGCGGGGCGACCGACGGCGGCGCAGCGGACGGCGACGTCCTGGCCGGGTGTACCGGCGACTGCACCAGCGGGAATGACGTCGGCGTCCGTGTACACTGCGCCCGGTACTAGCGCGCGTGGGAGCACCGCGTGATGGCCGGTCACCAGCGTCGCCAGATTCGGACACACCGCGGGCACGCATGTAAACGCCGCAGCCTCGGCCGGCCATGTAAAGGCGCCCGTACCGCCGTCACATACCCGGTATAGCGACTTCACAGTGCTCGCAAATGCTGGAGGCGCTCCGGCGGTGCAGGCGTACTGCGCGACGGTGCCGATCTTGTAGCGCAGCGCGTCCCCAGGCCCGGCCTCCGTCAGCGGCTCCGACGGGCCGGAGTAAGTGACGGTGACGTACTGGGGCACGAGGGTTTCACCGCCCTGCGCCGGCGTCAGCGGCGTCCCGTCGGCGGCGAGCGCGAGCGGTGGGCAGGTCTTGCGCGGTAAGCACACCGGGGGGGTGCCCTGCCAAGCGCCATCGTCACTGCAGCGGAGCAGCGTCGGCGTACCGTCAGTCGTGCCCGCGCAAGCGAGCGTGACGCGCGAGCCCGGGTACGGGTACGCAGCGCCCCCCCACCAACCAAGCTGCGTGGTGTTGGCTTCGAGACCGACGAACACCGACGCGATATTGTCGCACACTGGCGCAACGCACACGATGCCGGCCTCAGCCTCTTCATTCGTGTGAGACCAGTGCCCGACGCCAGAGTCGTCGTCGTGGACACACTCCATCACAAAGTCGCGCTCGTCCGCCGGCGTGTCGTACCGCACGTGCACCATACGCACGCCCTGGCTGCAGGAGAACGTGACCTTGGAGCCTGCGGGCCAGCCAATGGTAAACGCCAGGATGAACAGAGACGACGAACCGTCCACGCTTGGAAACGTAGAATACCCGTCGCTAGGCGGAAACATAGTGTCGAACGTCTTGTCGGAGTCATCAAGGTTCAAGACGGCCGATCCAAGCATCGGGCATACGGCGTAGCGGCACTCGGGCATCTGGCCCTGCCATACGCCATTGTCACCGCACACAAGTTGTGTCTCCTTCGGGGCGTAGGGCTTCGCGCACCGCACAGACAGGAGCGAGCCGCGCTGAGGAAACGGCGAAGGCTCCGGGAAATCGTCTGTGAACTCGATAAAAGCCGAAGCGACATAGACGAGGCTGTTAGAGAGCCCGCCGTCGCGGGAGCACCGCGGCTGCACGCGCACGCACTGGAGCAACGAGTCGTCAGGCAGCAGCCTGTACACCGGCACCGTCGGGTTGCCTGGGGCAACGCCGGCGTCGGCGGCGAGTGACCGTTCCCAGCGCGGCAGCGGGTCGTTCGGTGGAAGTACACAGCGCGCGAGCACGGAACCATCGGCGTAGGGCTGCACGTAGCCACTGGGGGAGACGAGCGAGGGCGCGGTGTACCCAGGCGCGCACCGGACTAGCGCGCGCGCGCCAATAACCAGCGACGGCGTGACCGTGCCGGCAGCGGAGCCAGGATCGTAGGTCACGGTGTAGAGCGACGACGAGCTGGCCGTGGCGGGAATGAGACCTAGCGCGCCGAGATCAGCAGCGAGCAGCATCGGACAGCGCGCTGGAACGCACGACACGGGTGCGAGCGCGACGCTCGGGTAGTAGTCTGTCACGGTAACGTTTGTCCAGACAGGCGCGGCCATCGGGAACGGGGTGGAGCGCCAGAGCGCAAACGCAGGGCCCCCATCGACGCCCGGGTTCAGGACGCACTCGTCCGTAACGATGGTGGCGACGGGCAGCGGGACACCGCCCGAGGCTGGGGTGTAGCCGGCTAGACACTGGAGCGTCGCGCGCGAGCCCGCGGAAACGTGCGTCGGCGGGTTCCGCGTCGGAGAGCCACCAAGATAGTCGAGTGGTTCGAGTGTCGGCGGCGCGATCTCGAGTTGCCGCAGCACAACAGACCCGCCCTCGAGGAGCACCGTTGCAAAGGGTGATGCGAGGGCGTTGGACACGGCCATTGCGGTCGGGAGCGCACAGGTGACGCGCGGGCACTCGGGCCATACGAACGGCGTCCACTCGCCCGAGGGCAGGCACGTCGCTGAGACGTAGGCCTCGTAGCCGGGCTCGAGACAGAAGGCCTGGAACTTGGTGCCCTGTGTAAACGCAGAGGCTGTCGACTGGAAGATCAGGCTGCTGGTGACGTCGGTGATGCGCCAGCGGCGCGTGGCGGCGACGTTTTCGCACTGCACGACTGCGCATTGCATGGCAGCCGCGATGGTCGCGTTGGTCCAGTGCGGCAGCGGGACAGAGGCCATAGCATCCGGCGGCAATGGCGCCGCCGTAGAGACCGTCTCGAAGGAGAATCCGGCCTCGGACACATACAGGGGCTCTGACGTCGCCGACACGGTGCACGCGCGCACCGCAGGACCCGACACGGACAGCGCGGCGCCTCCCACTTGAGGGGTGCCAGGGATAATGACAGGGGCACCGGGCCCAGCGCTGCACGACTGAGTTGCGACAGCGCCGACAGGGTAAAAGACGCGGTCGGCCCATTTCCACGGCACTTTGAGCTGGAAGGTCGTCTTGTCCGGCGGCGCCTGCAGCGTAGGAAGGCCGGTGACGGCGGGCGCATCGACGCGGAGTGCAGCGCCCGCAGCCGTATACGAGGGCTCCGGGCAGACGTCCGTGGCATAGCAGTCGTGAGCCGTCTGCGACCAGGTGCCATCGATGCAGACAAGGGTGCCGCGGCCCTGCGCGAGACTCGCGGGTGTAGGTGCAAAATGTGGCGCCGGGCACACGGTGTCAACCTCCGTCTTCGTGCCCGAGTACGTCGACGCGAGCGCCGTGACGCGGATTGCCGATATCACCGATGTGGACGGCAGCGTCCACGGCGGCGGGTTCAGGCACTCCTGCGGGACGCAGAGCGGGAGCCCGACGCTGACGCCCAGCGTCTGGTTGTTGCTCACGGTGACCCAAGCGCCCTTGTTCCACGCCGCGGTGAGGTTGCGGCCGCTGGATACCGTGTCGAGCTGGTTGCACTGATCTTCGGCAAGCGCGCACCAGCTCGTGCCGAAGATCCGCGCCGGCGCGCGTCGTGTCGCGGAACAGCGGAACGATGTCGCCGCGGGTGCCGTGGGTAGCGCCGAATGCAGCTCCGCGAGGCCGCCGAGCGGACACGACATGGACACTGTCGTCCCTGCTGGGTAACGATAGCTGCCAAAGGGCTCCATCACGACGTTCGGGTTAGTGCCGACGACGATCAGCGGGCGCTGCTCCGAGCGCGCGGCCTCGCCGAGCAAAATCGGCGGCTGGGAAAAGTGTGTGCGGAGACCTAACGTGTTAAGGTACGTCTGTGGGAAGCCGTCGCAGACGGCCGGCACGCACGCGGCGATGAGCGCCTGAAGGATCGCGACTTCACGCAGCGACGCACCGGGCATCTGCGCGAGCAGCGGTTCCGCGGCGGCGTCGGCGGAGTCGGCGTCAGGCAGCAGCGGCACGTTGGAATCAATATACTCCCACCCAGTGGCGTCCGCCTTGCAACGGAACACGGCGCGGAAGCGGCGCGACTCGAGCGGATGCCGGCACATCAGGTGCGCGTAGGAGCCCGTACCGAAGATGCTGGACCCATCGATAAGCCCGCCGCCTGAGCCGAACGCGGGGAGGTCGGCGTCGTCCAGCGGCGGCGCCTCGGCCTCAGTATCCGTGGCGCTCGGTCCGTCATGGGGCCCCGGCTCTGGCTGTTGCGTCGCGCTCGGGACGTCAGATGTTAGCGGACCCGCGATGCGGACCTCATCAATTAGCGGCGCTTGCAGCACGCCGCGACGGCGCGAGGGAATGCGATATGGCGAGTAGTGGAGCCGCAGACTCGATGGGAGCCCGGCGGCGAGCGCCAGCGGCGCGCACTGGCCCGGGCACGTCGCCGAGAGGATGCGACGCCCGTACGATGTGTTAGGAATGACAGCACCAGTAGAGGGGTCGATGTTGGCGGAAACGGATGTCCATGCGCCGTTGGTGCAGCGGAGGTTTGCGAATGTGCCTGAGCCTATCGAGCGGAGCGTTTCATACGCTGAGGCCGCGGTCGGGAGAGACATCCACGCCGTCCCGTATAGAAGCGGCGTCGCGTTGTCGCGGCAAGCAAGCATAGCGACGGTCCCCTCGGCCGCGAACGAGTACGAGTCGTTGTAGTAGGCGTACCCGCGCGGGAAGACGCGCACAAGCTTCGGCGTCACGGTCGAACGCAGAAAATCGACGTACTGGCGCGGGCCAAAGAGCTCAAACGGGTCCCGGCAGTAAGTACCGGAGATCCACGTGTCACGCATCTGGTTGGATGTCTGGACGTCGTAGAGGTGGAAGCCGTTGCGCGAGTCGAGAATGATGGTGCCGGGCATCGCGTCCGTTCCTTTACCGCCACACTTGCCGCCTGGACTCACAGAAGACAAAGTTGCGCCTGCGGTGAACAAGAGGGATACAATTATCGCCAGAAAGGCAAGTGGGTGCCATGGTACACCGTCAGGCGTGGCATGCCGGGGCCGACAGCGGATTGGCATTCCAATGAGTATGTGGGTGTCCCCCAGGGACAAAGAGGGCGCTATGGCAGGGCCCAAGGGCCTCAGATAGAAAAGGGAACTTCCCAGAGCCAGAAAAATTGGTGTGTGTCCAAGGAAGACGGTGCTCCAAGAGATTATAGGCGAGCTTCTGCGCACCACTCGTGAGCCGAGCGGGTGAAGAAACCCTTAAAAATCGACTCCAACCCACCAAAAAAGGACGAAAAGCCCAGATCGGTGCATCCCATGCTAGCATAT
>Ga0256877_1000039_pt1 | contig 19409 bp, 24 predicted proteins | sample MC6MC0420MT_FD_186356 | JGI IMG/M metagenome (GOLD analysis project Ga0256877, IMG submission 186356) | Metatranscriptome of enriched soil aggregate microbial communities from Iowa State University, Ames, United States - MC6-MC0420-MT... | ecosystem: Environmental > Terrestrial > Soil >... | reverse complement strand
GCCGGGTGTTCATGGCGGATTTCGATCACCTCGACCCCACGATGTTTGGCCAGCCAGCGCATGGCGGTCTGCACGCTGTTGTAGTCCAGGTCGCTGATCAGCACCTGATCCCCTGGCTGCAAGCCGTTGTAGTTGCGAATCAGCGTTTGCAGGGATTCGGAAGCGCAGCGGGTGAGGGCGACTTCACGAGGGGCGACGTCAAGAAGCTCAGCCAGATCGGCGCGAATGACCTCGCAGTCCTGTGTATCGAAACGTTGGCGAACGTACACCGAGTTGCTGCGGTTCACGTACGCCAGATGCTGCTCGTACGCGCGCAGCACCGCGCGGGTCATGCGTCCGAAATAGCCGTGCTCAAAGTTGAGCGGGCCGGGCTCGACGTCGTACTGGCGTGCGATGTCTTGCCAGAAACCTTCGTCTCGCACACGTTCGAAGGCTGAATCCTTTGCAGCGGGTTGAACGGGGGGCATCGGTCGCTCGTCTCGTCAGGGGGTCAGGAAAAACGAATCGGGGTTTTCAACGGGCTTTCTCGCAGAGGCTCTCGGGGGCGGGTGCGCAAGGGGTCGAGCAGAGCCGACAGACCGTTGTGATCGATCTCGTGCATCAGGGCCAACAGGCTGCCGAGTTCGCCTGCTGGAAAGCCTTTGCGTGCGAACCAGTTCAGATAATCGCCCGGCAGATCGGCCAACAGGCGCCCTTTGTATTTGCCATAAGGCATTTCACGGGTCACCAGAAGTTTAAGTTTCTCGGGATTCATGACACCGCCGTTGGTCTTTTTCAGTGAACTTGGAAGATACGTGCATTCTGCATGCGCGCCAATGCACAGATCATGCAGAAAGCGACCCCGCTCTGTATTGGAATGCAGTTAAATCATTGATAAATATAGTTTTATTATTTTATGAAAAGCTGGCACGAGGTCTGCAATATTCCTTTTATGGAGTGTGGGTACATCAACTCATCCATTAACCTGCCAGAAAGGAACTGCAAAATGACAGATATCAATAAAGAATCGATCTCGGTACTCAATGATCTGATCGAAACCAGCATCGACGGCGAAAAAGGCTTTCATACTGCCGCTGAAGATATCAAGAACCCTGAAATCAAAGCGTATTTCCTTTCCCGCTCTAGTGAGTGCAAGTCCGCGGTTGCGGAGCTTCAGGCTGAAGTGCGTGCACTCGGTGGTGATCCAGACGACTCCTCGAGCGCTACCGGCGGTCTGCACCGCCTCTGGGTCGAACTGAAATCCGCCGTCACTGGTAAAAGCGACGAAGCGGTGCTCAACGAAGTTGAGCGCGGCGAAGACCATGCACTGAAGGCTTATAAAGAAGCTTCGCAGAAAGCGGTCGAGAAAAACCTGCCGGTCAGCGTCACCAGCCTGATTCAACGTCAGTTGGTGGGCGTACAGGCCAACCACGATAAAGTCAAAGCCCTGCGTGACTCCGTGCGCAGAGCCAGCTGATCCATCGTGAGATCAGGAAAACGCCAGCCAGTCTGGCGTTTTTTTATGGATACGATTCATGGAACAGGGCTGCTGTTGTCAATCGGATACTCCACGCGATTACGGCCATTGCGCTTGGCCTGATAGAGCGCCTTATCGGCCTCCGAAAACAGCTGGGTTTGTTTCTCGCCGTAACGAGGGCGTTGCGAGGCTATGCCGATGCTCACCGTTACGGGGTGCTTGTCGCTGGCAAAAGGCGGTAACGCTTCGATCGCCAGCCTGATCTTCTCGGCCAAGGCCCTGGCGCCTTGCAGATCGGTTCCCGGCAGCACCACCATGAATTCCTCTCCGCCGTATCGCGCGGCAAGATCCCCAGGCCGACGAATAATGGCGGCCAGGGTTCTGGCCACATTGCGCAGCGCGACGTCGCCGCCGTGGTGACCATGACGATCGTTGAAGGCCTTGAAATGGTCGACGTCGATCATCAACAGCGAAAGTGGTGTGCCCGAACGCATGCTGCGCGACCATTCCTGCTTGAGCACCAGGTCCAGGCGTCGGCGGTTGGCCAGCCCGGTCAAGCCGTCGGTCGCGGCCAGCTCGGCGAGTTCTTGCTCGGCCCGCAGCCTCAGTCGCAGCTGCTTGCCCAAGAGGTATGACAGCCAGAGAATCCCCAGGCACAACAGCCCGGTCGCGCCCGACACCAACAGAGCGTTGCGTTTCCAGACCGCGTACACCTCGTCCCGCGATTGCGCGACCACCACGATCAGCGGCAAATCACCGACCCGCGAAAACGTATAGAGCCGCTGCTCGCCATCCAGATCCGAGGTCGCGGTAAAGCTGCCGCTCGCTTGCTTCAGGATGCGCTGGAAGTTCGGCCGTTGGCTGAAGTCCTGGCCGATGAACGTGCGCTCAGTCTTCTCCGGCTCCCGGGCCAGCATGATCCCATGCGCGTTGATCAGGTTGATGGTGCCGTGCTGGCCGACGTCCAGCCCCCGGAACAGGCGATTGAAATAGGCAAGGCGCATCGACGCCGAGACGACGCCGACGAAGCGACCATCGGCGGAGGGGATGCGGCGGCTGAAGCTGATGCACCAATCCTTGAAGCCCCAGCGAGACTTGAACGGACCGTCCACCACCAGCTCCAGAGAGGTATTTTCCTTGTGCTGGGTGAAGCTTGGGCGATCGGAGAAATTGTCCTTGCGGGGAATCACCGAAATCGAATCGGCGACGATGGTGCCCGTGTCATCCAGCACCACCAGATCGCCCTTGTAGGGCGCGGCGGTCGAGCGGTCGAACAGCACCTGTTGACGCAACTGCGCGGAAATCGACATCACTTCCGGCTGCTGCCACGTTGCGATCATGCCTTGAAGTGAAGTGTCATACAGGTCCGCATTGCGTTGCACATCCGCATCGATCAGTTGCACCACGTTGTTCGCCGAACGCACGGCCATGTCAGTCGCGTTGCCGTACTCACGGATCAACAGCCAGGTGACGATGGCCAGGATCGCGAGCACCGCCAGCAGGCTGCCGGACATCAGCATCTTTTCCGGGCGGGACCAGGCTCTTTGCAGCGTCAAGGCGGCGGACAATGTCATCGATCAGCTCTGTGGAGATACAACCATTGATCCCGACACTCACGGGCATGGACTTCAGCCGTTCATTCGAGCTGATCCATGCTTGAGGGTGAGGATTGGTGACCGGGTGTTTCAAGGCGATGAATTAAAGATCCATCGCGGTGATTCATCAAGTCTCATGATTGTGAGGGGGAGGTATATCGCTGGAGTCGCGCAGATCTTGCCGTCGATTTGCCTCTTTTACTCTCCGGGATTTCGGAATTTTCCTTCATCATGCATCGAGATATTCCATTGAGGTTATAATTCCTTTTCGTCAGAGTTTCTCGATGAATTGGGAAATTGAATATACGGACGAATTCGGTGGTTGGTGGGATGCCTTGGGAGCGAACGATCAGGCCTCCATAGCGGCAAGCGTTAAGCTGCTCGCGCAGGTTGGTCCCGCTCTGGGCTTTCCTCATAGCAGCTCGATCAAAGGCGCGCGGCATGGCAACCTTCGCGAGCTGCGGGTGCAGAGTGGCGGCCGTCCTATCAGGGTTTTGTATGCGTTCGACCCGCGCCGTTGCGCGCTGCTATTGGTGGGTGGAGACAAGACCGGAAGGGATCGCTGGTACGACGTTCACGTTCCTTTGGCTGACCGTCTCTACGACGAGCATCTGGAAACGTTACGAAAAGAGGGCCTGATGAATGGCTAAGAAATTTTCCGAGCTGCAAGCGCGCATGACACCCGAGTCACGTGCCCACTCCGAACAGCTCTATCAGGATCTTCTGAAAGAAATGCCTTTGCATGAGCTGAGACGTGCCCGTGAGTTGAGTCAGGCAACACTTGCAAAAATATTGCACGTCAATCAGGCGGCCATTTCGAAAATGGAACGGCGCACCGACATGTATATCAGCACGTTGCGCGATTACATCCGGGCGATGGGGGGGGACTTGGAAATCGTTGCGACGTTTCCCGATGGGCAGGTCAAGATCGAGAACTTCGCGAATTGATGGTGTTCAGCGGCTTTAGCGTTTGTTCCAAGGAAAGGGCGATCACTCGCCCTCGTCGAACTTGTTGTTGATCAACTCGATCAGGCCTTCCAGTGCAGCCTGTTCGTCGTCGCCTTCGGTCAGCAAATGAATTTCGGTGCCTTTGCCGGCGGCGAGCATCATGACGGCCATGATGCTTTTGCCGTCGACCATGCTGTCCGGCGAGCGGCCAACCCGGATCTGGCACGGGAATTTGCCGGCGACGCCGACGAACTTGGCTGCGGCGCGGGCGTGCAGGCCCAGCTTGTTGATGATGGTGATCTGGTGAGCGGGCATCGCGTTGGGGGTCCTTTCAGCTTAGGTCGCGGTGGCGGACCTGAACATTCTTGAGCGATTGTTGCAGAACCTGACCCAGGCGTTCGGTCAGGTAGACCGAGCGGTGGTGCCCGCCGGTGCAGCCAATGGCAATGGTGACATAGGCACGGTTGCTGGCGGCAAAACGCGGCAACCATTTGGTCAGGTATGAGGAAATGTCCTGGAACATCTCTTCGACATCAGGTTGTGCGGCCAGGTAATCAGCCACCGGCTGGTCGAGCCCGGACTGTTCGCGCAGCTCCGGTTTCCAGTACGGATTGGGCAGGCAACGCACATCAAACACCAAGTCGGCGTCCACCGGCATGCCTCGCTTGAAACCGAACGACTCGATGAGAAACGCAGTGCCCGGCTCTGGCTTGTTCAGCAGGCGCAACTTGAGGGTGTCGCGCAGCTGATAAAGGTTCAAGTGGGTCGTGTCGATGGTCAGGTCGGCCAGGTCGATGATCGGCCCCAGCAAGGTCTTTTCGTCACGAATGGCTTCGGCCAGCGAGCGTGTAGCGTTGCTCAGCGGGTGGCGGCGGCGGGTTTCGGAAAAGCGCTTGAGCAGCGTGGACTCTTCGGCGTCCAGAAACAGCACGTCACAGCGGATGTGCCGGGCGCGCACTTCTTCAAGCATGCGCGGGAAGCGTGTCAGGTGGCTCGGCAGGTTGCGGGCGTCTATGGAGACAGCCAGCAACGGCTCGGCGAGTTCGGTATTGATCAGCGCGCGCTCGGCCAGTTCAGGGAGCAAGCCGGCCGGCAGGTTATCAACGCAGTAGAAGCCGCTGTCTTCGAGAACATCGAGGGCCGTGCTCTTGCCGGAGCCGGAGCGACCGCTGACGATGACCATGCGCATGATCAGTGACCGTTCTGGACGTGAAGCACGACGTTGTAGAGCTCATCACTGCTTTTGGCGCCACGCAGGCTTGCGCGCACGTCGGCACGGTCGAGCATGCTGGCGATCTGGCGCAGCAGTTCGAGGTGCGCGTCAGTGGCCGCTTCCGGCACGAGCAGGACGAACAGCAAGTCCACCGGCGCGCCGTCGATGGCATCGAAGTCGACCGGCCGCTCCAGATGCAGCACGGCACTGACTGGCGCGGTGCAGCCTTTGAGTCTGCAGTGAGGAATGGCGATGCCGTTGCCAAAGCCGGTCGAACCGAGCTTTTCGCGGGCGATGAGGCTCTCGTAGACGGTTTGCCAGTCGAACTCGGGCACTTCTTTCCCGATCAGCTTGGCAATCTCTTCGATTACAGCTTTTTTACTGCCGCCTGGCACGTTCACAAGGGAACGGCCAGGGGTCAGGATGTTTTCAAGTCGGATCATGGATGAGGGGTATCAGCGAGCTGCCGCACCCTTGAGGATGCTTTGCTGCTTTTCCTTATGCTTGAGCAATTGTCTGTCCAGCTTGTCAGTGAGCAGGTCGATTGCCGCATACATGTCGTCATGTTCGGCATTGGCAACAACCTCTCCACCGTGGATATGCAGCGTGGCCTCGATCTTCTGTTTCAGTTTCTCGACGGCCATCGTCACCTGAACGTTGGTAATCTTGTCAAAATGCCCTTCGAGCTTTTTGAGTTTTAGCTCGACGTATTCGCGCAGGGGCTTGGTTACTTCCAGTTGGTGTCCACTGATGTTGACTTGCATACAGCTTCTCCTTCGTTGCCAGTGCATTAAGAGGCAGGCTGGGGTGCTTGCCGCTGGAACGCTGTGGCTTGTGGCTCTACATCAGTCGCTTGCGTTCGCTCGACGGCGCTATCCCTAGGGACTCGCGGTATTTGGCGACGGTGCGACGGGCCACTTGAATGCCTTGTGCCTCCAGTAAACCAGCGATCTTGCTGTCACTCAACGGCTTTTTCTGATTTTCCGCAGCAACCAGTTTTTTGATGATCGCGCGGATCGCCGTGGACGAGCATTCGCCGCCTTCGGAGGTGCTGACGTGGCTGGAGAAGAAGTACTTCAGTTCGTAAATGCCGCGAGGCGTATGCATGAATTTCTGCGTGGTGACACGAGAGATGGTCGACTCGTGCATGCCGACTGCTTCGGCGATGTCGTGCAGCACGAGCGGCTTCATCGCCTCGTCGCCGTATTCCAGGAATCCGCGCTGATGCTCGACGATCTGGGTCGCGACCTTCATCAGGGTTTCGTTGCGGCTTTGCAGGCTCTTGATGAACCAGCGCGCTTCCTGCAGCTGGTTGCGCATGAAGGTGTTGTCGGCGCTGGTGTCGGCGCGGCGCACGAAGCCTGCGTACTGGGGGTTCACGCGCAGGCGCGGCACAGCTTCCTGATTGAGTTCGACCAGCCAGCGCTCGTTGTCTTTACGCACGATGACGTCAGGCACCACGTATTCGGCTTCGCTGGATTCGATCTGCGAGCCGGGACGCGGGTTGAGGCTCTGAACCAGTTCGATGACCTGGCGCAGATCGTCTTCCTTGATCTTCATGCGGCGCATCAGCTGCGCGTAGTCCCGGCTGCCGAGCAGGTCAATGTAGTCGCTGACCAGTCGCTGTGCTTCGGCAAGCCACTTGGTCTTGGCTGGCAGCTGACGCAATTGCAGCAGCAGGCATTCGCTCAGGGTGCGGGCGCCGATGCCGGCGGGTTCGAATTGCTGGATGCGATGAAGCACGGCTTCGATTTCGTCCAGCTCAATGTCGAGTTCCGGGTCGAAAGCGTCCAGCAGTTCTTCGAGGGATTCGTCCAGGTAGCCCTGGTTGTTGATGCAGTCGATCAGCGTGACCGCGATCAGGCGGTCGGTGTCGGACATCGGTGCCAAGTTCAGTTGCCACAGCAGATGGCTCTGCAGGCTCTCGCCGGCGGAGGTGCGGGTGGTGAAGTCCCACTCGTCATCGTCATTGCTGGGCAGGCTGCTGGCGCTGGTCTGGTAGACGTCTTCCCAGGCGGTGTCGACGGGCAGCTCGTTGGGGATGCGTTCGCTTTCGCTCCACTCGCTGTCTTCGAACGTGTCGACGGTCGGTGCCGATTCCTGGTAGGTCGGTTCCTGAATCTCGGGAGCAGGCTTGGTTTCGATATTGTCGGCCATGGGGTCGGCGTTATCGAAATCGTCGCCTTCTTCCTGGCGCTCCAGCATAGGGTTCGACTCCAGTGCCTCCTGGATTTCCTGTTGGAGATCCAGCGTGGACAGTTGGAGTAAGCGGATGGCCTGTTGCAGCTGCGGTGTCATCGTCAGCTGCTGGCCCATTCTCAAGACTAGCGAAGGTTTCATGGCAGGGACTTAACACCTTATTCGCCGGCGCACATGGGCGCCATCCACTACTAGGGCGCCGGGGCGCCAACTTAAGCAAATTATATGCCTGAAACCTGTGTGTTTGCCTAGGGTGTGATGGCAATTAATACGGCGTTGGCGATGAGTCGCATGCCGCGTTCACTCGCCAACCCCTTGCCACCGGCCGCTTACAGGCGGAACTCGTGGCCGAGATACACTTCCTTCACCAACTGGTTGGCGAGGATGGTTTCAGAGTCGCCTTCTGCGATCAGTTGCCCATCGTTGACGATGTAGGCCGTTTCGCAGATGTCGAGGGTTTCGCGGACGTTGTGGTCGGTGATCAGAACGCCGATGCCCTTGGCCTTGAGATGGTAGATGATCTGCTTGATGTCACCCACGGAGATCGGGTCGACACCGGCGAAAGGTTCGTCGAGCAGGATGAACTTGGGGGAGGTGGCCAGTGCGCGTGCGATTTCGACGCGGCGGCGTTCACCACCCGACAGGCTCATGCCCAGGTTGTCGCGAATGTGCGTGATGTGGAATTCCTGAAGCAGGTTTTCCAGCTCTTTGCGACGCCCGGCGCGGTCGAGTTCCTTGCGGGTCTCGAGGATGGCCATGATGTTGTCGGACACCGACAGCTTGCGGAAGATCGAGGCTTCCTGCGGCAGGTAACCGATACCGGCGCGTGCGCGGCCGTGCATGGGCTGGTGGCTGACGTCCTGGTCGTCGATCAGGACGCGGCCCTGATCGGCCTGGACCAGACCGACGATCATGTAGAAGCAGGTCGTCTTGCCTGCGCCGTTGGGGCCCAGGAGGCCGACGATCTGACCGCTGTCGATGGACAGGCTGACATCACGTACGACCTGGCGGGCCTTGTAGGCCTTGGCCAGGTGTTGGGCTTTCAGCGTCGCCATTACTGGGCCTTCTGCTGGTCGGTTTTCTTTTTCGGCTGGATCACCATGTCGACGCGAGGGCGGGCTTCAGTGACCTTGCTGCCTGTGGCGCGGCCGGCACTGGCCAGCTTTCTCACCGTGTCATAGACGATCTTCTCGCCCTGGGTCACGTTGTTGTCCTTGTCGACCACCTTGGCCTTGTCGATCAGCACGATGCGGTTTTGCGGCGCGTGGTACTGGATCGTCACGCCCCAGCCCTGAACGGGTTTAGGGTCGCCGGCGGTCTGTAACTGCTCGAAGTAGGCCAGGTTGCCCACCGAGGTCACGACGTCGATGTCACCTTGCGGGGTGCGGGTCATGGTCACCTTGTTGCCGGTGACCTTCATCGAACCCTGGGTGATGATCACGTTACCGGTGTAGGTGGCGATGCCTTGTTTGTCGTCCAGTTGGGCGTCGTCGGCCTGAACGCGGATAGGCTGGTCTTGATCGTTTGGCAGAGCCCAGGCGCTCACGCTTCCCAGTGCTGCGCCCAGGCCGAGCAAAATAGGGAGGGTTTTAAGGAGCCTCATACTGTCCTCTTGCGTTCGATAGCAGGTGTATCCTGCTCTCTTTTAGATAGGCCTTCATACCCGTACCGGTGCTCACGCCATTAAAGCCGTCGATTCTAACGGGTTGCGCGGTTTCCGCATATTGCTTCTGAGGGAAGACAGTCATGCGGGTGCTGGTGATGATCGTGGTGCGGTTCTTTTCGTCGGTGCGGTTGATGTGCACCTGATCGATCAGTTCGACCTGTTCCCCGCCCGGCGACACCTCGGCGCGCACGCTCTTCACGTGCCACGGGAACTCGGTGCCGCGATACATCGCCATCACCGGAGTGGTCATCAGGGTGACGTCAGTGGCCTTCAGGTGCTCGGCCTTATCGGCGGTCAGGTCGTATTGCACCGTCCCGTCAGGCAGGTACTGAATCGTGTGGGTGTTGGTTGCATAGTAGTCGATGGCGCTTTCATCGACCGCCACCTTGGGCTGGTCCATGAAGCTTTCCGGGCTGATGTTCCAGTAGCCCGCAGCCGCCAGTAGCGCGGCCAGGACCCCGAAGATCAGAAAGGTACGAAATCGTTTGCTCAGCATAAATGCACTTCTATAAGTAGGCGGCGTGGGCCGCTTCGAGGTTGCCCTGAGCACTCAGGATCAACTCGCAGAATTCTCGGGCAGCTCCTTCGCCACCTCGGGCCTGGGTCGTGCCATGGGCGTGCTGGCGGACGAAACCGGCTGCGTTGGCAACGGCCATGCCAAGCCCGACGCGACGAATCACCGGCAAATCGGGCAGGTCGTCACCCAGATAGGCCACCTGTTCGTAGCTCAGGTTCAGCTGTTTGAGCAGCTCGTCGAGCACTACCAGCTTGTCTTCGCGGCCCTGATACAGGTGAGCGATACCCAGGTTCTTCGCACGGCGCTCGACGACAGGGGTCTTGCGACCGCTAATGATAGCCGTTGTGACGCCCGAATTGATGAGCATCTTGATGCCCTGGCCATCGAGGGTGTTGAACGTCTTGAACTCGCTGCCGTCTTCGAGGAAGTACAGGCGCCCGTCAGTCAGTACGCCATCGACGTCGAAGACCGCCAGTTTGATTTGTTTGCCGCGTTGCATCAGGTCATTCATGTCGAGGCTCATTTACATCACTCCTGCGCGAAGAAGGTCCTGAAGGTTGAACGCACCGACAGGGTGATCGTTCTCGTCGACGACGATCAGCGCGCCAATCTTGTTGTCTTCCATGATTTTCAGCGCCTGGGCTGCGAGCATCTCGGCGCGTACGGTCTTGCCGTGTCGGGTCATGACATCATCGATGGTCGCCTGACGAATGTCGATGTCGCGATCCAGCGTGCGGCGCAAGTCGCCGTCGGTGAAGATTCCGGCCAGCGTGCCGTCCTGCTCGACAATGGCGGTCATGCCCAGGCCCTTGCGGGTCATTTCCATCAGCGAATCGCGAAGCGGAGTGCCGCGGGCAACCCGGGGCAGTTCGGCGCCGGTGTGCATGACGTGCTCGACCTTGAGCAGCAGGCGACGGCCCAGCGCGCCGCCCGGATGGGAAAAAGCAAAGTCTTCGGCGGTAAAACCGCGTGCGTCGAGCAGGGCAACCGCCAAGGCATCGCCCATGACCAGCGCCGCCGTAGTGGAAGACGTGGGGGCGAGGTTCAGCGGGCAGGCTTCTTTTTCGACCCTTGCGTTGAGGTTGACGTTGGCGGCCTTGGCCAACGTCGAGTCGGGGTTGCCAGTCAGGCTGATCAGTTTGATGCCCAGGCGCTTGATCAGCGGCAGAAGCGTGACGATTTCAGCCGTGGTGCCCGAATTAGACAGCGCCAGGATGATGTCGGCGCTGGTGATCATGCCCATGTCGCCGTGACTGGCTTCGGCGGGGTGTACGAAGAACGCCGGGGTGCCGGTGCTGGCCAGGGTGGCCGCGATCTTCTTGCCGATATGCCCGGATTTGCCCATGCCGACCACCACGACGCGGCCCTGGCTTGCGAGAATCATCTCGCAGGCGCTGACGAAGTCTGCGTCGATGTGCGCTAGCAGGCCTTCCACCGCTTCGATTTCAAGGCGGATGGTGCACTGTGCGGATTGAATCAGGTCGCGAGCGTTGGTCATGTCTGGATAGGGTCGGTCGGGTGAAAAGGCGGCGATTATAGCGGCAATGTTGAAAAGCCTCACGCCTCATCGCAGGACTTTGTGTATAGAAAGGATCCTTCCTTCAGCCCTTGTCCGGCAATGGGCTTAATAAGTGCAGGAAATTTCCACAGCCGCCGAAATGTTTCCTCGTCGACACAACTGGCCGCGTTGGAGCTTTGGCGGCGTACGACAGCGGTGTTATAGTTCGCCGCTTGTTCGGCCCCTCCAGACAGTGTGTCGTTCGACAAGGACGCGGCATCTGAGAGACAGGCTGCATCGCAAGGAGTTTAGATGAGTGCCGATAACGCCTACGCGGTCGAATTGAAGGGAGTGTCCTTCAAACGCGGTACGCGCAGCATCTTCAATAATGTGGACATCCGCATCCCCCGGGGCAAGGTTACCGGCATCATGGGGCCGTCAGGCAGTGGCAAAACCACGTTGCTGCGACTGATGGGAGCACAACTGCGTCCGAACAGTGGTGAGGTCTGGGTCAATGGCCAGAACCTGCCGCAGCTCTCGCGCAGCGATCTTTTCGATGCTCGCAAACAAATGGGTGTCCTGTTTCAGAGCGGTGCGCTGTTCACCGATCTCGACGTATTCGAAAACGTGGCGTTCCCGCTGCGTGTCCATACCCAGTTGCCTGAAGACATGATTCGCGACATCGTCCTGCTCAAGTTGCAGGCGGTGGGGCTGCGCGGCGCGGTCGAGCTGATGCCCGATGAGCTGTCCGGCGGCATGAAGCGTCGCGTGGCGCTGGCCCGGGCGATTGCGCTGGACCCGCAGATCCTCATGTATGACGAGCCTTTCGTGGGGCAGGACCCGATCGCCATGGGCGTGCTGGTGCGCCTGATCCGTCTGCTCAATGACGCGCTCGGCATCACCAGTGTCGTGGTGTCTCACGATCTGGCCGAGACCGCGAGCATCGCCGACTATCTCTACGTGGTCGGCGACGGGCAGGTCCTGGGGCAGGGAACCCCGCAGGAATTGATGCAATCGGATAATCCGCGCATTCGTCAGTTCATGACAGGGGATCCAGACGGCCCCGTGCCTTTTCACTATCCGGCACCGGATTATCGCGAAGATCTTTTGGGGAAGCGCTGATGCGCAGGAAGTCGTTGATGGATCGTGTTCGCCTGATGGGGCGCTCGGCGATCGATATTGTTGCAGTATTGGGGCGTTCGGGGCTGTTTCTGTTTCATGCCTTGCTCGGACGAGGCGGGATCGGCGGCGGTTTTCAGTTGCTGGTTCGCCAGCTCTACTCGGTCGGCGTGATGTCGCTGGCGATCATCGTCGTTTCCGGCGTTTTCATCGGCATGGTGCTGGCCCTGCAGGGGTTCAGCATCCTTGCCAAGTACGGTTCCGAGCAGGCGGTGGGGCAGATGGTTGCCCTGACACTGCTGCGTGAGCTGGGGCCGGTGGTGACTGCGCTGTTGTTCGCGGGGCGTGCCGGTTCGGCATTGACGGCGGAAATCGGCAACATGAAATCCACCGAGCAGCTGTCCAGTCTGGAAATGATCGGTGTCGACCCGCTGAAGTACATCGTCGCACCGCGTCTGTGGGCAGGTTTCATTTCCCTGCCGGTGCTCGCCATCATTTTCAGCGTTGTCGGTATCTGGGGCGGGTCGTGGGTGGCCGTTGACTGGCTGGGCGTCTACGAAGGTTCCTTCTGGGCGAACATGCAGAACAGCGTTTCCTTCCCCAACGACGTCATCAACGGTGTCATCAAAAGCGTCGTCTTCGCTTTCGTGGTCACCTGGATTGCCGTGTTCCAAGGCTATGACTGCGAGCCCACTTCCGAGGGGATCAGTCGCGCCACGACCAAGACCGTGGTCTATGCCTCTTTGGCCGTATTGGGCCTGGACTTTATTTTGACCGCCTTGATGTTTGGAGACTTCTGATGCAAAACCGCGCCCTCGAAACCGGAGTCGGCCTGTTCCTGCTGGCCGGGATTCTGGCTTTGCTCTTGCTCGCCCTGCGCGTCAGTGGTCTGAGCGCCAGCACCACCAGCGACAGCTATAAACTTTATGCAAATTTCGACAATATCGCCGGTTTGACTGTCAGAGCGAAGGTGACCATGGCCGGTGTGACCATCGGCAAGGTCACTGCAATCGATCTGGACCACGATACCTTCACCGGCCGTGTGACCATGGAAGTCGACAAGCGGGTCAACAACCTGCCTTCGGATTCCACGGCGTCTATCCTCACCGCAGGCCTGCTGGGCGAGAAATATGTCGGCATCAGCGTGGGCGGTGATGACAAGCTGCTCAAGGATGGCGGGACGATTCATGACACCCAGTCGTCGTTGGTACTCGAGGACCTGATCGGTAAATTCCTGCTTAATTCCGTGGGTAAAGACGCCAAATGAGGAGTTTTTTCATGATCTCGATTCTGCGCCGTGGCCTTTTGGTGCTGCTGGCTGCTCTGCCGCTGTTCGCCAACGCGGCTGCCACTGCATCCTCTGCTCATGATCTGGTAGATAGCACCACCAAGCAGCTGCTGGCCGACCTTGCGGCGAACAAGGAAACCTACAAGTCCAACCCGCAGGCGTTCTATGACGCGCTCAATGGCATCGTGGGCCCGGTGATCGATGCGGACGGCATCTCCAAGAGCATCATGACCGTCAAGTATTCGCGCAACGCCACCCCTGCGCAGATGCAACGCTTCCAGGAAAACTTCAAACGCAGCCTGATCCAGTTCTATGGCAACGCGCTGCTGGAGTACAACAACCAGGGCATCACCGTTTCCCCGGCCAAGGAAGAGGACGGCGATCGCGCCTCCGTCGACATGTCGGTCAAGGGCAACAACGGTGCGGTCTACCCGGTCTCGTACACCCTCACCAAGATCAACGGCGAGTGGAAAGTGCGTAACGTGATCATCAACGGCATCAACATCGGCAAGCTGTTCCGCGATCAGTTCGCCGACGCGATGCAGCGCAACGGCAACAACCTGGACAAGACCATCGATGGCTGGGCCGGCGAAGTCGCCAAGGCCAAGCAGGAGACCGAAAACTCGCCTGACAAGGTCGTCAAATGAGTGAAGCATGTGTCACGGCAGTGGGTGGTGGCGAGCTGAAGCTGTTTGGTGTACTCGACTACCGCACAGGCCCCGCGCTGCGCAAGCAGGGCGCCGATCTGATCAAGGCCAGTGATGCACCGGCAGTGGTGCTCGACTGCTCGACCGTGGTGAAGTCCAGCAGCGTGGGCCTTGCGCTGTTGCTGGCCTTCATGCGCGATGCCCAGGCGGCCGGTAAATCGGTGAGCGTGCGCGCGATGCCTGAAGACATGAAAGAAATCGCACAGGTGTCGGGTCTGACCGAACTGTTCGAACAACATTGATTGCTGTCATCGATCAAGCCCCTCGTCCGGCTCCTGCAATGCAGGGTTCGCAACGAGAGGGCTTTTTTTGTATGATGGCCGACCCGCGCGCGTAGAGCGCCGATTGAGGTTAAGCATGCAGGCCGTAGAAGTTAAAAGCTTCCTTGAAGGTAAGCTGCCAGAGGTCCAGGTCGAAGTTGAAGGCGAAGGCTGCAACTTCCAGTTGAACCTGATCAGCGATGAGCTGGCTACACTGAGTCCAGTCAAGCGCCAGCAGCAGATCTACACGCATTTGAACCCATGGATCGCCGATGGCAGCATCCACGCGGTCACCATGAAATTTTTCAGCCGCGCTGCATGGGCCGAGCGCACCTGAGCCTAATTGGCGTCGAGATTCCAATGGATAAACTGATTATTACTGGCGGCGTTCGTCTTGATGGCGAGATCCGCATTTCCGGGGCGAAGAACTCTGCCCTGCCGATTCTTGCTGCAACCTTGCTGGCCGATGGGCCGGTCACGGTTCAGAACCTGCCGCACCTGCACGACATCACCACCATGATCGAGCTGTTCGGTCGTATGGGCATCGAGCCGATCATCGACGAGAAGCTCAGCGTCGAGATCGATCCTCGCACCATCAAGACGCTGGTCGCGCCGTACGAGCTGGTGAAAACCATGCGCGCCTCGATCCTGGTACTGGGGCCGATGGTTGCCCGCTTCGGCGAGGCTGAAGTTGCACTGCCGGGCGGTTGCGCCATCGGTTCGCGTCCGGTCGACCTGCACATCCGTGGCCTGGAAGCCATGGGCGCGATCATTGAAGTCGAAGGCGGCTACATCAAGGCCAAGGCGCCGGAAGGCGGCCTGCGTGGCGCGCACTTCTTCTTCGACACCGTCAGCGTGACGGGTACCGAAAACATCATGATGGCCGCAGCCCTGGCGCGCGGTCGCAGCGTGCTGCAGAACGCCGCGCGCGAGCCTGAAGTCGTCGATCTGGCGAACTTCATCAACGCCATGGGTGGCAAGGTGTCCGGTGCTGGCACCGACACCATCACCATCGAAGGCGTCGAGCGTCTGGGCCAGGCGACCTACCGCGTCATGCCTGACCGCATCGAGACCGGCACTTACCTGGTTGCCGCTGCCGTGACCGGTGGCCGCGTCAAGGTCAAGGACACCGATCCGACCATTCTCGAAGCCGTTCTCGAGAAGCTGCGTGAGGCCGGTGCCGAAATCACCACCGGTGAAGACTGGATCGAGCTGAACATGCACGGCAAGCGTCCGAAGGCCGTCAACCTGCGCACCGCGCCGTACCCGGCTTTCCCGACTGACATGCAGGCTCAGTTCATCTCGCTGAACGCCATTGCCGAAGGCACTGGCGCGATCATCGAGACCATCTTCGAAAACCGTTTCATGCACGTGTACGAAATGCACCGCATGGGCGCGCAGATTCAGGTCGAAGGCAACACGGCCATCGTCACTGGCTGCGAGAAGCTCAAGGGCGCGCCGGTGATGGCCACCGACCTGCGTGCTTCGGCAAGCCTGGTCTTGTCAGCACTGGTTGCCCAGGGCGACACGCTGATCGACCGCATCTACCACATCGACCGTGGTTATGAGTGCATCGAAGAGAAGCTGCAGATGCTGGGCGCCAAGATCCGTCGCGTTCCGGGCTGATTGCTTGAGGTGCCCGCTGCCTGCGCTGAGCAGGCAGCGGGTTGCCGATGCAGGTTTGACCTTTTGAATCGTTTCGCTTCGAGTCCTGTGGTTCTGACTCGAAGGTTGCCGGGCGCCGCTTGCGACCCGACACGAGCTTGCTGATAAGGACTGACGTTTCCCATGTTGACCATCGCACTGTCCAAGGGCCGAATCCTTGACGATACGCTGCCGCTTCTCGCTGCTGCGGGCATCGTGCCGACCGAGAATCCGGACAAGAGCCGCAAGTTGATCATCCCCACGACTCAGGAAGATGTACGCCTGCTGATCGTGCGGGCGACCGACGTGCCGACCTATGTCGAGCATGGCGCAGCGGATCTGGGTGTGGCGGGCAAGGACGTCCTGATGGAATACGGCGGTCAGGGGCTGTACGAGCCGCTGGACCTGCAGATTGCCCAGTGCAAGCTGATGACCGCAGGCGCTGTGGGGGCTGCAGAGCCTCGCGGCCGTCTGCGTGTGGCGACCAAGTTCGTCAACGTTGCCAAGCGTTACTACGCCGAACAAGGCCGCCAGGTCGACATCATCAAGCTGTACGGCTCCATGGAGCTGGCGCCGCTGGTTGGTCTGGCCGACAAGATCATCGACGTTGTCGACACCGGCAACACGCTGCGTGCCAACGGTCTTGAGCCTCAGGAGCTGATCGCCCACATCAGTTCCCGTCTGGTGGTGAACAAGGCTTCGATGAAGATGCAGCACGCCCGCATCCAGTCGCTGATCGACACTCTGCGCACTGCCGTGGAGTCGCGACACCGCGGCTGACTGATTCGCGCGACGTTACACAACGTTGCGCCCAGCTATCCGTGTCATAGCCAAATTTCTCAGGTGCCTGCGCGGATGGCTTGGTAGCTTAGGCTCCTGCCTTCGCATTAGGCTCCTGAGAAAACGCCATTTATAGAGGCTCACGCTATGACCACTTCTAACACCATTCGCCGACTCAACGCTGCTGACCCGGATTTTGCTCGACATCTGGATCATCTGCTGAGCTGGGAAAGCGTGTCTGATGATTCGGTCAATCAGCGTGTGCTGGACATCATCAAGAACGTGCGCGAGCGCGGCGATGCTGCGCTGGTGGAGTACACCCAACGCTTCGATGGGCTGGAAGTCGCCTCCATGGCCGACCTGATCCTGCCGCGCGAGCGTCTGGAACTGGCCCTGACCCGTATCACCCCCGCTCAACGCCAGGCGCTGGAAAAAGCAGCCGACCGCGTACGCAGCTACCACGAGCGGCAGAAGCAGGAGTCCTGGAGCTACACCGAAGCCGACGGCACCGTGCTGGGCCAGAAAGTCACGCCACTGGATCGTGCAGGCCTGTACGTGCCGGGCGGCAAGGCGTCTTATCCATCGTCGGTGCTGATGAACGCGATTCCGGCCAAGGTGGCGGGTGTTGGTGAAGTGGTAATGGTCGTGCCGACGCCGCGCGGTGAGATCAACGAGCTGGTGCTGGCCGCCGCCTGCATCGCGGGTGTTGATCGAGTGTTCACCATCGGCGGCGCGCAAGCTGTCGCCGCGCTGGCCTACGGCACTGAAAGCGTGCCGCAGGTGGACAAGGTGGTGGGGCCGGGCAACATTTATGTGGCCACGGCCAAGCGCCACGTGTTCGGTCAGGTCGGCATCGACATGATCGCAGGTCCCTCGGAAATCCTCGTGGTGTGCGACGGCCAGACCGATCCGGACTGGATTGCCATGGACCTGTTCTCCCAGGCCGAGCACGACGAAGACGCCCAGGCGATTCTGGTCAGCCCCGACGCCGAGTTTCTCGACAAGGTCGCTGCGAGCATCGCCAAACTGATGCCGACCATGGAGCGCGCCGAGATCATCAACACCTCGATCAATGGCCGTGGCGCGCTGATCAAGGTGGCTGACATGACCCAGGCCATCGAAGTCGCCAACCGCATCGCGCCAGAACACCTGGAGCTGTCGGTGGCTGACCCTCAGGCCTGGTTGCCACAGATTCGTCACGCCGGTGCCATCTTCATGGGGCGTCACACCTGCGAAGCGCTGGGCGATTACTGCGCAGGCCCGAACCACGTGCTGCCGACTTCCGGCACTGCGCGTTTCTCCTCGCCGCTGGGCGTCTACGACTTCCAGAAACGCTCCTCGATCATTTTCTGCTCGGAGCAGGGCGCCTCGGAGCTGGGCAAGACCGCGTCGGTGCTGGCGCGCGGCGAGTCGCTGACCGCCCACGCCCGCAGTGCTGAATACCGCATCGTCGACACTCAACAAGAAGGCAAGTGAGCATGAGCAAATTCTGGAGTCCTTTTGTCCGTGACCTCGTGCCCTACGTGCCGGGTGAGCAGCCGAAAATCACCAAGCTGGTGAAACTGAACACCAACGAAAACCCTTACGGTCCTTCGCCAAAAGCCCTGGAGGCGATGCGCGCCGAGGTCAATGACAATCTGCGCCTGTACCCGGATCCGAACAGCGACCTGCTCAAGCAAGCCGTCGCGCGTTACTACGGCGTCGACGCCAATCGCGTGTTCCTTGGCAACGGTTCCGACGAAGTGCTGGCTCACGCCTACCACGCGTTTTTCCTGCAGGAAAAACCGCTGCTGTTCCCGGACATCAGCTACAGCTTCTACCCGGTGTACTGCGGCCTGTATGGCGTCGAGTACGAGGCGGTGCCGCTGGACGCGCATTTCCAGATCCGCGTTGAAGACTACAAGCGCCCGAACGGCGGGATCATCTTCCCGAACCCCAACGCGCCGACCGGCTGCCTGATGGCGCTGGACGCGGTCGAGCAAATTCTCAAGGCCAACCCGGATTCGGTGGTGATCGTCGACGAGGCATACATCGACTTCGGCGGTGAGACGGCGATCACCCTGGTGGATCGCTATCCTAACCTGCTGGTCACCCAGACCCTGTCCAAGTCCCGTTCGTTGGCAGGCTTGCGCGTCGGTCTGGCCGTGGGCCATCCGGACCTGATCGAAGCGCTGGAGCGGGTCAAGAACAGCTTCAACTCCTACCCGCTGGATCGCATGGCCATCGTCGGTGCAGCGGCAGCGTTCGATGATCGCGAGTACTTCGAAAAGACCTGCAGCCTGGTGATCGACAGCCGCGAGAAACTGGTTGAGCAGTTGCGGGGCAAAGGCTTCGAAGTGCTGCCATCGGCGGCGAACTTCATCTTCGCCCGCCACCCCAAGCACGACGCCGCGGGGCTGGCTGCCAAGGTCCGTGAGCAGGGCGTGATCGTGCGTCACTTCAAGCAGGAGCGCATCGCGCAATTTTTGCGCATCACCATCGGCACCCCTGAGCAGAATCAGGCGCTGGTGGAGGCGTTG
>Ga0256877_1000038_pt1 | contig 19436 bp, 9 predicted proteins | sample MC6MC0420MT_FD_186356 | JGI IMG/M metagenome (GOLD analysis project Ga0256877, IMG submission 186356) | Metatranscriptome of enriched soil aggregate microbial communities from Iowa State University, Ames, United States - MC6-MC0420-MT... | ecosystem: Environmental > Terrestrial > Soil >... | reverse complement strand
TCGCGATCGAGTCGCAACTGTCTCGACCGGCCTATCAACTGGAGCAAGCATGGCAAAGACGAGAACCCTGATCGTGGCGGGAGAAGCTTTCCCTCTGGCCAAAACGGGCGGCCTGGGGGATGCCATCACTGGCATGGCGCTCGCGTTGATCGAGGCGCGAATGCCCCTGAGCGTGTTGTTGCCCGGGTATCGGGGCGTGAAAGCCAAGCTGAACCGCGTCCGTCAGGTTGCGACGCTGCAGGACCTGCCGGGCGGTCCGGCCGTGCTGCTGGAAGGCAAGTGTCCGCAGTCGGGCATCGATTACCTGATTCTCGAAAACGACGCCCTGTATGACCGCGGCGGTCTCTACGCTGATGAGAACGGGAAGGAACATCCGGACAATGGCCTGCGCTATGCGGCGCTGGCGCACGCCGCCGTGCGCGTGGCGGCCGGCCTGCCGGGCGTGATGCGCCCCACGCTGGTGCATGCGCACGACTGGCACGCCGGTCTGGTGCCGCTGCTGCTGCGCGCCGCCGACCTGCCCGACGTCAAGAGCGTGATGACCATCCACAACCTGGCGTTCCAGGGCCTGTTCCCGATGGCCAACGCAGACGAATTCGGGGTCCCGGAATGGGCCCGAAATGATGACGGCGCGCAAGCCTGGGGCCAGCTCAACTTCCTGAAGGCCGGCATCCGCTACGCCGACCGCGTGACGACGGTCAGCCACACCTATGCCCGCGAAATCATGACGCCCGCGTTCGGTTGCGGCCTGGACGAACTGCTGCGTAGCCGTGCGGACGACCTGCTGCCGATTCCGAACGGCATCGACGACGTGCTGTGGAATCCTGCGCGCGATCCGTACCTGCGCAGCCATCGCTATTCCGTGCGCGACCTCACCAACAAGATCCATTGCAAGGCCACCTTGCAGCGCGAATTCGGGCTGCGGCCCGATCCGGCCGCGACGCTGATGGGCATGGGCAACCGCCTGACCGAACAGAAAATGGCGGACGTGGCCGTGCACGCGCTGCCGGAAGCGCTGGACCGCCACCCGAGCCTGCAGATCGCAATTCTGGGCCAGGGCGACCATCGGTTTGAAGAGGCGTTGCAGGACATCGCCCGGCGCTACCCCGGGCGCTGCAGCACCCATATTGGTTACGACGAGGGCATCGCCCATCGCCTGCACGCAGGGTCCGACATATTGCTGCACGCCAGCCGTTTCGAGCCCTTCGGCCTGACGCCGCTGTACGCCATGCGCTACGGCACGCTGCCCATCGGCTCGCGCGTCGGCGGCATGGCCGACACGATCCAGGATCCGGGTCCGCGCGCGCCGCTGTCCGCCATGTCGTCGGCCACCGGCCTGCTCTTTGAAGGCGACACGCCGCAGGCCATGAGAGCCGCCATCGAACGGGCCATCGACCTGCGCGCCCACGGCATTCTGTGGCGATTGATGCAGCGCAACGCCATGAACACCGACTTCGGCTGGCGCGCCGCCGTCAGTCTGTACGCCAGCCTGTACCGGTCGCTGGTGGAACCCAACTACCGCGACGCGGCGCCCGCCCCTGCCTTGCAGCCGGCCAGCGCCTCCGCCGTCAACCGCCGCCAGCCGCGCACAGGTGGCGCCATGCCGGCCGCCATCTAAGGAGCGACACCGGTGTCCCATCCCGCCGTCCCCGCGCCGTCCCGCGCCCCGATACGCCTTTACCACGCCCGCCACGGTCTGCCGGACGGCGAAGCCGCCGTCCAGGCCCTGAGCAAACGGCTTGCGCAACGCGGCTTCAACGCCGTGCTGGTGCCGGCCCCCTGGCTGACGGGACCGGAGCCGGGTTCGCTGGCCGCGCAGGACGCCGACACGGCGCTGAGGGATGGTCAGGAAACGCCGATCATCGACTGGTACACGCAGGCCACGGCGCAATTGTCAGCGCACGGCCTCGCGCTGTTTGTGGATGTGATCCTGGACCGCAGCGCGCGCAATGCCGTTGCCGCGACCGCCGCCCCGGGCTGGTACCGGTCGCTGCACGAAGAGCCCGCGCGCGATCCGCGGCTGACGCAGGAAGAGCGCGGGGTGCTGCATTTGCCCGACGGCGCCCTGCCGCCCGGATTCCTGACGGCATGGACGGAACGCCTTCTGGGCTGGACCCGTAGCGGCGTCAAGGGACTGGTGTTCCAGGCGCCCCACCGCTTGCCCACCGACGCGTGGCGCGAATTGGGCGGGGCCCTGCGCGCACAGAATCCCGACGTGCGGCTGCTGGCCTGGACACCCGGTCTGTCGCCCGCCAACCTGGCGGCCTTACGCGACGCCGCGTTCGACGCGGCGTTCTCGTCGCTGCCGTGGTGGGACTTCAAGTCCTCGTGGCTGGCTGAAGAAGACGCGCGGCTGCGCGCCATCGGCGAGGTCATCGCGGCGCCGCCGCAGTCCGGCGCGCTGCGCCCGTCGGAGGACGGCAGACGCGCCATCTGGAGCGCCGCCGTCACCGGCGATGGCTTGATGCTGACGGACGAGGACGAACGCCGGCTGCCGGACGTCGAAACGGTGAACGCCTGGTTTTCCGGGCCGCGCCTGAAGGGGCCGCTGTGCATGCTGGGCGGACGCGACGGCAGTTGCACCGCGCTGCTGCGCGACGCGGGCGACGGCGCCACGCTGGCGCTCGCCATCAACCCCTCGGCCACGCAGGATGCCGCGATGGACTGGGACGCGTTGGCGCCCATGCTGCCGCCGGCGGATCTCGTCCCGTTCACGCCGCCCACCGGTCTGCAGGCCCAGGCCAACGATCTGGCGGCCGGCGAATGCGCAATGCTGATGTTTCAGCCGACGCAACCGGTGCGCGATGCCGTGCGCCATCACCGCACCCGCGCGGATGATCTGGCCAGCCAGCGCGTCGCGCTGGAAAACATCAGTCCGGCCGTCGATGGCGGAGCCTATCCCGTCAAGACCATTCCGCACGCGCGCATCGTCGTGCAGGCCGACATCTTCATGGACGGCCACGATCAGCTGTCGGCCGAAGTGCGCTGGCGCGCCAAGGACGAAGCCCGCTGGCACACCGTGCCCATGACGCGCGGCCTGAACGACCGTTGGGAGGCCGCCTTCCGGCCCCGCCGCATCGGAGCGCATGAATTTGTCGTGGCCGCGTGGTTTGACGCGTGGCACACCTTTTCGCATGACATCGAAGTCAAACACCAGGCGGGCCGCGACCTGAGCCTGGAAGTCCACGAGGGGCTGGCGCTGCTGCGCGATGCCCTGGCGCGGGCCGAAGCCGGCTCGCCCGCCGGGGCCGACGCCGAGCCGGTGCGCAACGCGCTGGACGCGTTTGCGGACGCCGACCTCGCCAATCCCGTTCCGCCGACGGCCGAGCAGGTCGCCGTGCTGCTCGATCCCGCGTTGGCGCGGGCCATGCACGAGCTGGACGACCATCCGTTCGAAGCCGTCACCGCCATCGCCTATCCGGTCTGGGTCGATCGCGCCCAGGCCTGCCATTCCAGCTGGTACGAGCTGTTTCCGCGATCGCAGGCCACCGAGCCCGGGCGCCACGGCACCTTCGACGACGTGATCGCGCGGCTGCCCGACGTGCGCGAGATGGGGTTCGACGTGCTGTACATGCCGCCCATCCATCCGATCGGCCAGCGCAACCGCAAGGGCCGCAACAACAGCCTGCGCGCCGAGCCCAGCGACGTCGGCAGCCCCTACGCCATCGGCGCGCAGAGCGGCGGGCACGACGCGATCGAACCCGCGCTGGGCACGCTGACGGAATTCCTGAATCTGGTGGACGCCGCCGCGCAGCATGGCATGGAGATCGCGCTGGACTTTGCCATCCAGTGCTCGCCGGACCACCCGTGGCTGGCCCAGCATCCGGACTGGTTCTCGTGGCGGCCCGACGGGTCGATGCGTTACGCCGAGAATCCGCCCAAAAAGTATGAGGACATCGTCAATGTGGCCTTCTACGGCGGCCAGAACCGCCGCAGCCGCAAGCTGGGCCTGTGGCGTGCGCTGCGCGACGTGGTGCTGTTCTGGGTGAACCACGGCGTGCGCATCTTCCGCGTCGACAATCCGCACACCAAGCCGCTGCCGTTCTGGCAGTGGCTGATCTGCGAGGTCCAGGCCAAGCATCCGGACGTCATCTTTCTGTCCGAAGCCTTCACGCGTCCCAAGCTGATGTACCGCCTGGCGAAGATCGGCTTCACGCAGTCGTACACCTACTTCACGTGGCGCAACGAGCGGGCCGAGCTGGAGGCCTACCTGCAGGAGATCTCGTCGCCCCCCGCGGCAGATTTCTTCCGGCCGCATTTCTTCGTGAACACGCCGGACATCAATCCGTTCTTCCTGCAGACGTCGGGCCGCCCGGGATTTCTGATCCGATCGGCGCTGGCCGCGCTGGGCTCAGGCCTGTGGGGCGTTTATAGCGGCTTCGAGCTTTGCGAAGGCGCGGCGCTGCCGGGCAAGGAAGAATATCTGGATTCGGAGAAGTACGAACTGCGCCAGCGCGACTGGCACGCGCCGGGCAACATCCGCGCGGAAATCACGCGCCTGAACCAGATCCGCCGCGCCAATCCCGCGTTGCAGACGCATCGCGGGCTGACGCTGACGGCCAGCAGCAACAACCGCGTGCTGGCGTTCTACAAGTCCACGCCGGGCCACGGCAACGTGGTGCTGGTGGTCATCAGCCTGGATCCGTTCCAGGCGCAGGAAACGCGTATCGAGGCGCCGTTCTGGCTGTTCGGCGAGGCCGATGCCGGCCAGTTGACCGCCGAGGACCTGCTGACGGAAATCCGCGAGACCTGGCACGAGAAGCACCGCACGCTGACGCTGACCCCCGACCAACCTTATCGCGTGTGGCGGCTTTCGCTGCATGGATGAAGCCCGCGCCCAGACCATGATGAGTAAATCCCAACCCATTCAGGACGATCCCCTCTGGTACAAGGACGCCGTCATCTACCAGTTGCACGTCAAATCCTTTTTTGACTCGAACGGCGACGGCGTCGGCGACCTGCCAGGCCTGATCTCCAAGCTGGATTACATCGCCAGCCTGGGCGTCAACACCATCTGGCTGCTGCCCTTCTACCCGTCGCCGCGCCGCGACGACGGGTACGACATCGCCGACTACCGCGGCGTGCACACCGACTACGGCACGATTGCCGACGTGCGCAAGCTGATCCGCGCCGCGCACGCCCGCGGCCTGCGCATCATCACCGAGCTGGTGGTCAACCACACGTCCGACCAGCATCCGTGGTTTCAACGCGCGCGCGCGGCCAAGCCCGGCTCGGCGGCGCGCAATTTCTATGTCTGGTCCGACAACGACAAGGCCTACGCCGGCACGCGCATCATCTTCTGCGATACGGAAAAGTCGAACTGGACCTGGGACTCGGTGGCCAACGCCTATTTCTGGCACCGTTTCTACTCGCATCAGCCCGACCTGAACTACGACAATCCGCAGGTGCTCAAGGAAGTGCTGTCCGTCATGCGTTATTGGCTGGACATGGGCGTGGACGGCCTGCGGCTGGACGCCGTGCCGTATCTGGTCGAGCGCGAAGGCACCAACAACGAGAACCTGCCCGAGACGCACGACGTGCTCAAGCAGATCCGCGCGGTGATCGAAGCCGAGTACCCGGGCCGCCTGTTGCTGGCCGAGGCCAACCAGTGGCCCGAGGACGCACAGGAGTATTTCGGGGCGGGCGACGAGTGCCACATGTCCTTCCACTTTCCGCTGATGCCGCGGATGTACATGGCCATCGCGCAGGAAGACCGCTTTCCGATCACCGACATCATCCGCCAGACGCCCGACATTCCGCCCACCTGCCAGTGGGCCATCTTCCTGCGCAACCACGACGAGCTGACGCTGGAAATGGTGACGAGCCGCGAGCGCGATTACCTGTGGAACGTCTACGCCGCCGAGCCGCGCGCCCGCATCAACCTGGGCATCCGCCGCCGGCTGGCGCCGCTGCTGGAACGTGACCGCCGCCGCGTCGAGCTGATGAACAGCCTGCTGCTGTCGATGCCCGGCACGCCCGTGCTGTATTACGGCGACGAGCTGGGCATGGGCGACAACGTGCATCTGGGCGACCGGGACGGCGTACGCACGCCGATGCAATGGTCGCCGGACCGCAATGGCGGTTTCTCGCGCGCCGACCCGGAGCGCCTGCCGCTGCCGGTGCTGATGGGCCCCTTGTACGGCTACGAGGCCGTCAACGTCGAGGCGCAGCAGCGCGATCCGCATTCACTGTTGAACTGGACGCGCCGCCTGCTGGCGCAACGCGGCCAAAGCCACGCCTTCGGGCGCGGCACGCTGCGTTTCATCTTTGCCGGCAACCGCAAGATCCTGGCCTACCTGCGGCAATGGGAAGACACCACGATCCTGTGCGTCGCCAACCTGTCGAACGCGGCGCAGCCGGTCGAACTGCATATGCAGGAGTTCAATGGCCGGGTGCCGGTCGAAATGCTGGGCGGGACGCCCTTCCCCGCCATCGGCGAACTGCCCTACCTGCTGACGCTGCCGCCCTACGGCTTTTACTGGATGGACCTGAGCCAGGACGCCGCGCCGCCCGGATGGCACGCGACGGCGCCCGAGCAGATGCCTGAACTGATCACGCTGGTGCTCAAGACACGCGGCGGCGCGGCGTTGACGGACGCTTCGCGCGCCACGCTCGAACGCGAAATCCTGCCGCAGTATCTGGCGCGGCAGCGCTGGTATCCGGGTTCGGAGCCGCCCTCGCGCGCGCGGCTGGCCTACGCCACGCCGTTCGCGTCGGCGGACGGCGAATACTACTGGGCCGAGATCGAGCCGGAAGATGGCGCCAAGGGCATCCGGGCGCAGGCGCCCTTCGTCCTGGTCTGGGACGAAACCGCCGTCATCCAGTACGCCATTGCCCGCGTGCGCCGCGGCGCGGAGGTCGGCGTGCTCGCCGACGCCTTCCTGCAGCCGGGGTTCGTGCGCAGCACGCTCAAGGCCATGCAGGCCGGTGCGGAGCTGGACGGACGCACCGGCGGCAAGCCCGGCGACAAGCCCGGCGTGATCCGCTTCCTGCCGGAGGCCGGCCTGAAGGACATGGACTTCGATGGAGACGTGGACATGCATTGGCTGTCGGGCGAGCAGTCCAACAGCTCGGTCATCGTCGGCAACCAAGTCATCCTGAAGATCATCCGCAGCGTGCAACCGGGCCTGTCGCCGGAATCGGAAATGACGCGCTACCTGACCCGTGCGGGCTACGGCAACATTCCGCCCCTGCTGGGCGAAGTGCAGCGCGTGGACGCCGACGGCGTCCTGCATACGCTGGCGGTGGCGCACGGCTACGTGCCGAACGAAGGCGACGCCTGGAGCTGGACGCTGGACTTCCTGAAGCGCACGCTGTCCAACGCACTGCTGGTGGGAACTTCGCCCGAGGAATACGAGGAAACGCTGCAGGGTTATGCCGCGATGGCCGTGACCATCGGCGAGCGGCTGGGCCAGATGCACACGGTGCTGGCGGCTCCAACCGATGACGCCGGTTTCCAGTCGCGCCCGGCCAGCGAGGCCGACGCCGACGCGCGTGCCGAACAGGTGCGCGCGCTGCTGGACCGCGCCGAGAAGAACCTGCGGGCCGCGCTGGACAAGCTGGAAGAGCCGTCGCGCGCCTGCGCCGAATGGTTCTTCGAGCATCATGCGCGCCTGGCCGAGCGGGTGTCCGCCATGGCGCAGGCCGAAGCCGGGTCGCCCTGGTTGCGCATCCACGGCGACTTCCACCTGGGCCAGGTGCTGGTCGCGCAGACCGACGCCTACCTCATCGACTTCGAGGGCGAACCGATCAGCAGCCTGGAGGCGCGGCGCGCGCTGGCGTCGCCCTACAAGGACGTGGCCGGCATGTTGCGCTCGTTCGACTATGCGGCGGCATCCATCGCCCGCACCGATCTGATCGGCGGCGCGCATCTGGACGCCAACGCGGGCGCGGACGAGGTGCCGGCGCCGACGGTCGCGCCGGCCGAACAGCGCGACGCGCTCTTGTCGCGGTTCCGGCAGCAGGCGTGCGACGCCTTCCTGCAGGGTTACCGGGGTGCGCGCGGCGGCGACCTCGCCGACGGCGCGGGCCGCGAGAACACGCTGCTGACGCTGGCGCAGCTTGAAAAGGCCGCGTATGAAGTCAGCTACGAAGCCGCCCACCGTCCGGACTGGATCTCGATTCCGCTGTGCGCCCTGACGGAACTGGCGCGCAGCGTCCTGCTTTCCGCCGCCATCGATGCCGAAGGAAAAACGCCATGAGCGGAGCCCACGCCTCCTCCCCCTCCGCCGACGTGGCGGAGGGCCTTATCGATCCGCAGGAACTGACCGCGCTGGCTCACGGGCTGCATGACAATCCGTTCGGCGTGCTGGGCCCTCACAATGGCTGGCTGCGCGTCTTCGTGCCTGGCGCGTCCGCGGTGGCGGTCCTGGATCCGGACGGCGAACGCACGTCGCTGACGGAACAGGCGCAGGGCCTGTTCATTGGCCGCACGCCCTACGCGCAGGCCGGTGATGGCTCTTCGTACCGCCTGGCGATCCAATGGCCGGCGGCCGAGCAGATCACCGCCGACCCGTATGCCTTCGGCGCGCTGCTCGACGACGACACGCTGCAACGGCTGGCGCAAGGCGCCTGGCGCGAGGCCGGCGAGGCGCTCGGCGCGCATCTGGTGGAGGTCGACGGCGTCAGCGGCCTGCGTTGCGCGGTCTGGGCGCCCAACGCCCGGCGGGTGGCGGTGGCGGGCGACTTCAACGGCTGGGACGCGCGCCGGCACGGCATGCGGCTGCGCCATGCGGCCGGCGTCTGGGAGATCTTCATCCCGGGCGTGCGCCCCGGCGAACGCTACAAGTTCGCCATTACCGACCGCCACGGCAATCAGTTCATGAAGGCCGATCCGATGGCGCGGCGCAGCGAGATGGCGCCGGCCACGGCCTCGATCGTGGACGATCCCGCGCCCTACTCGTGGAGCGACGACGCGTGGATGCAGGCCCGTGGCGCGCGACAGTCGCCCGACGCGCCCGTGTCGATCTACGAGGTCCACGCCGGGTCCTGGGCAGGCTGCGATTCGGGTGTCTGCGGCTGGGACCAGATGGCCGACAAGCTGCCCGGCTATGCCCGCGCCATGGGATTCACGCATCTGGAGCTGATGCCGATCATGGAGCATCCGTTCGGCGGCTCGTGGGGCTATCAGCCGCTGGGCATGTTCGCGCCGACCGCGCGCTACGGCCCGCCCGAGGCCTTCGCGCGCTTCATCGACCGCTGCCACGCGGCGGGCATCGGCGTCATCCTGGATTGGGTGCCCGCGCACTTTCCCGACGATGCGCACGGGCTGGCCGCCTTCGACGGCACCTCGCTCTATGAATACGAGGATCCGCGCGAAGGCTATCACCCCGACTGGCACACCATGGTCTACAACCTGGGCCGCAACGAGGTGAAGGCCTTCATGATCGCCAGCGCCATGCATTGGCTGCGGCGCTTTCACATCGACGGGCTGCGCGTGGACGCCGTGGCGTCGATGCTCTACCGCGACTACAGCCGCCAGCCCGGCGAATGGATTCCCAACCGCTACGGCGGCCGCGAGAATCTTGAGGCCGTCCAATTCCTGCAGGAGTTGAACGATACGGTGCGCGCCGAGGTGCCGGACGCGATCATGGTGGCCGAGGAGTCGACCGCCTGGCCCGGCGTGACGGCGCCCGTGTCCGAAGGCGGCCTGGGGTTTCACTACAAATGGAACATGGGCTGGATGCACGACACGCTGCGCTATCTGTCGCAGGATCCCATCCATCGCCGCTACCACCATCACGACATCACCTTCGGCATGGTGTACGCCTTCAGCGAGCGCTTCATCCTGCCGCTGTCGCACGACGAAGTGGTGCATGGCAAGGGCTCGCTGCTGGGCAAGATGCCGGGCGACACGCAGACCCGCCAGGCCAATCTGCGCGCATACTACGGCTTCATGTGGGCGCACCCCGGCAAGAAGCTGCTGTTCATGGGCGGCGAATTGGCCCAGCCCACCGAATGGAACCACGACGCCACGCTGAACTGGAACCTGCTGGACCACGCCGGCCACCTTGGCATCCAGCGCCTGGTGGCCGACCTGAACCGGCTGTATCGCGACCTGCCGGCGCTGCACGCGCGGGATTCGGACCCCTCGGGATTTGCGTGGACGATCCTGGACGACCAGGACAACAGCGTCGTCGCGTTCCTGCGCACCGACGGCCAGCAACAGGTGCTGGTGGTGTCGAACTTCACGCCGGTCACCCGGCACAATTACCGCATTGGCGTTCCGCGCGCCGGCCGCTGGGCCGAACGGCTGAACACCGACGCATCCCATTACGGCGGGTCCGGCCAGGGCAACCAGGGCGGGGCTCACACCGGCGACATGGCTGCCCATGGGCAGCCGCAGGCCCTGTCGCTCACCCTGCCGCCTCTCTCGACCCTCTTCCTGATGCACGAAGGCTGACTCCATGGATCCGTCCCAACTGACCCGTATCACCGGCGGCCAGCCGACACCGCTGGGCGCCACCAGCGACGGGCTCGGCGTGAACTTCGCCGTGTTCTCGGCGCACGCCACCCGCATCGAGCTGTGCATCTTCGACCCCAAGGGCCGCAAGGAATTACGGCGCTTCGACCTGCCCGAGTGCACGGACGAAATCTGGCATGGCTATCTGCCGGACGCGCAGCCCGGCATGCTGTATGGCTACCGGGCGCACGGCCCGTACGATCCGCAGAACGGGCACCGCTTCAATCCCCACAAGCTGCTGCTGGACCCGTATGCGCGCCAGTTGAGCGGGCCGCTGCACTGGAGTCCCGCGCTCTTTGGCTACCGCATGAACCACTCGCGGCTGGACCTGAGCCTGGACCGCCGCGACAGCGCGCCCGCCATGCCCAAGGCCATCGTGGCCGATGAAGTTCCGTTCAACTGGGGCAACAGCAAGGCGCCGTGCACCTCGTGGAACGACACCACGATCTACGAGGTCCACGTGCGCGGCGCCTCGATGCAACGCGAAGACCTGCGCCAGCCGCTGCGCGGCACCTGCGCCGCCCTGGCCGATCCGCATTTCATTGAAAATCTGCACCGGCTCGGCGTGACGGCGGTGGAATTGCTGCCGGTGTACGCCTTCCTGCAGGATCACTTCCTGACCGAACGCGGCCTGCGCAATTACTGGGGCTACAGCACCCTGTCCTACTTCGCGCCCGAGCCCGGCTACCTGATGCAGCACCCCAACGAGCTGCGGCTCGCCATCCGGCGCCTGCACGCCGCGGGCATCGAGGTCATCCTGGACGTGGTCTACAACCACACCTGCGAAGGCAACGAGATGGGGCCGACGCTGTCCTGGCGCGGCCTGGACAACGCCAGCTATTACCGCCTGATGCCGGGCGAAGAGCGGTACTACATCAACGACACCGGCTGCGGCAACACGGTCAACATGTCGCATCCGCGCGTGCTGCAGATGGTGACGGATTCCCTGCGCTACTGGGCCACTTCGTATGGCATTGACGGTTTCCGCTTCGACCTGGGCGTGACGCTGGGGCGCGAAGGCAACGGCTACGATCCCGGCTCGGGGTTCTTTGACGTCATCCTGCAGGACCCGGTCCTGTCCAAGCTCAAGCTCATTTCCGAGCCGTGGGACATCGGCCCGGATGGCTACCAGCTGGGCAACCATCCGCCCGGGTTCGCGGAGTGGAACGATAAGTTCCGCGATACCACCCGCCGCTTCTGGCGCGGTGACGAGGGCGTGCGCGGCGACATGGCGGCCCGGCTTTGCGGGTCGCGCGACATCTTCGACCGCCGCCATCGCCGCCCCTGGTCGACCATCAACTACGTGGCCTCGCACGACGGCTTCACGCTGGCCGACATCGTCAGCTACGACGGTCGCCACAACGAAGCCAACGGCGAAGATGGCAACGACGGCCATTCCGAGAACTTCAGCCACAACTGGGGCGCCGAAGGTCCGACCGACGATCCGCAGATCCTGGAGACGCGTGGCCGCGTGCAACGCGCGCTGCTGGGGTCGGCCATGCTGTCCGACGGCACGCCGATGCTGCTGGCGGGCGACGAATTCGGCAACAGCCAGGACGGCAACAACAACGCCTACTGCCAGGACAACGCCATTTCGTGGCTGGACTGGACGCAGGCGCAAAGCGACGCCGGCCGCGCGCTCAGCCGCTACGTCGGCCGCCTGACCGCGTTGCGCCGCGCGCATCCCAGCGTGCGCAGCGCCCGCTACGGCGATGCCGGCCAGGAGATCCTGCCGGGCATCCCCGCGATTTCCTGGTTCGACGCTTCCGGTGCGCAGCTGGACGGACCGGCGTGGGAAGCGGAGCAGGAGCGCGTGATGGGCTTGCGCCGCGCCGCGCAGCGCCCCGAGGGCGGCGCCGATGTGACGCTGTTGCTGATGAACCCCACCCATGAAGCGGTCACCTTCACGCTGCCGGAGCCCACGATCGCCTGGTCGCTGGAGCTGGATTCCGACAAGCCCGCCGCTCCCGCGCCGTGGGACGAGCCGTCCGTGACAGTGGCCCCGCATAGCCTCGTCCTGCTGGCCCAGCGCGCGGACCCCGGAGACGCGTCATGACGCATTCGTACTCCTATGGCGCGATTCCGCTGGAAAGCGGCGTCACACGCTTTCGGCTGTGGGCGCCCAGCGCGCCGCCCGGCCTCGCGCTCGAGGTCGAGGGCCACCCGCCCATTCCGATGCGCCCCGGCCCCGACGGCTACGCACAGGCCGACGTGGACTGCGCGCCCGGGACGCGCTACCACTATCGGCTGGACGAGAACACCGTCATGCCCGATCCCGCCTCGCGCCTGCAGGACGGCGACGTGCATGGCGACAGCATCGTCGTGCAGCCGGGCGCGTACCGCTGGCGCCACCCGGAATGGACCGGCGTCCCGTGGGAAGAAACGGTCATCTACGAGGTCCACGCGGGTCTGGCCGGCGGCTACTCGGGCCTGATTGCCCGGTTGCCGGAACTGGCGGACATGGGTATCACGATGCTGGAACTCATGCCCATCGCCGATTTTCCGGGTGAACGGAACTGGGGCTACGACGGCGTGCTGCCATATGCGCCCGACACCGCGTACGGCTCGCCGGACGACCTGAAGCAGCTGATTGACGCCGCGCATGGCCACGGCATGGGCGTGATGCTGGACGTGGTCTACAACCACTTCGGCCCCGACGGCAATTATCTGTCCGGCTACGCCGCGCCCTTTTTCCGTACCGACATCGACACGCCGTGGGGCGCCGCCATCGACTTCCGCCAGGAAGCCGTCAGCACGTACTTCAAGGAAAACGCGCTGTACTGGCTGACCGAATACCGCTTCGACGGACTGCGGCTGGACGCGGTCCACGCCATCACCGGGCACGAGTGGCTGCACGAAATGGCGCGCTTCGTGCGCGACGGGGTCTCGGCCGAACGCAACGTGCATCTGGTCCTGGAAAACGACGACAACCGCGCCAGCCTGCTGCGCGGCGACTTCGAGGCGCAATGGAACGACGATGCGCACCACGTCCTGCATCATCTGCTGACCGGCGAATCGCGCGGCTATTACGCCGACTATGCCGAGGCGCCCGCAGAGGCGCTGGCGCGCTGCCTGGCCGAAGGCTGGGTGTATCAAGGACAGCCCTCGCCCTATCGCGGTGGCCAGCCGCGGGGCGAGCGCAGCGCGGACCTGCCGCCGACCGCCTTCGTGCTGTTCCTGCAGAACCATGACCAGACCGGCAACCGCGCGCGCGGCGAACGGCTGACTGCGCTGGTCGACAATACCCAGCGTCTGCGCGCGGCCGTGACGCTGCAATTGCTGGCGCCGCAGATTCCCTTGATCTTCATGGGCGAGGAACGCGGATCGCGCGCCCCGTTCCTGTACTTCACGAGCCACACCGATCCCGAACTGGCGCAGGCCGTGCGCGACGGCCGCCAACGCGAGTTCGCGGCGTTTCCGGAATTTGCAGGCGACTCGCCCACCGCGCAGTTGGCCGATCCGAACGACGAATCCACCTACCACGCCAGTTCGCCCTGGCAGGACGCCCCGGATTCGGCAGAGTGGATGCGCGACTATTCCGCGCTGCTGCAGTTGCGGGCACGCTCCATTGCGCCGCGTCTGGCGGGCGCCGTCAGCCTGGGCGCCGCGGCGGTCGGCGAACGCAGCGTGTTCGCACGCTGGGAACTGGCCGATGGCGCCCGGCTGACCGTCTACACGAACCTGGGCCCCAATCCCCAGACGGTGCCGGAATCCCTGATGCCCGGACCGGACGTGTTCACAACCTTGCTCTTCGAATCGCCCGCCGGCGGACGCGACCGCCTCGCGCAAGGCGAGCTGTGCCCGGATTGCACCGTCTGGCTGCTGGAGGAACCGGCATGAAGCGCGCCAAGGCCGAGCCGGACGGCTTATCCGCATTGGCCCTTGACGCCGGCATCGCGGAACACTGGACCGACGCGCGCCAGCGCCCGCAACAGGTGTCGCCCGACACGTTGCGCGCGCTGCTGGCCGCCATGGACCTGCCGGCCGGCACGGCGGGGGATATCGAGGACAGCCGCCGCCGGCTGGCGGAACAGGCTGCGGACGCGCTGCCCCCCATGCTGGTGACGCGCTGCAACGCGCGCACCGTTTTGCCCCAGTCCGCGCGCGGGCCGTATCGGATTCTGTGCGAGTCGGGCCGCATCCTCGATGGCCACATCCAGGCCGGCGCCGACCGCGTGCCCTTCATGGTCGCGCCTGACGAGCCCGGCTATCACCGCTTGCTGCTGACGTCTGCGGAGGCCACCCTGGCCGTCGCGCCGCAGAAGGCCCCCAGTCTGGCCGATCTGACCGGCGCGGCCAGCCCCCGCTGTTGGGGCCTGGCCGCGCAGGTCTACAGCCTGCGCCAGGATGCGCGCGCTACCGTGCCGCGCACACACGGTTTCGGCGATTTCGGCGCGCTGCGCGAACTGGCGGTCGCCGCTGCGGAACAAGGCGCGGACATGCTGGCCATCAGCCCCGTCCACGCGATGTACACCGCACAGCCCGAGCGCTCCAGCCCCTACTCGCCCTCCAACCGGCTCTTTCTGAACGTGTTGTATGCGGCGCCCGCATCTGTGCTTGGCCAGGAAGCCATGGTGCGCGCGTTGTCCGGTGTCGAGCTCGCCGAACTCAGCGCGCTGGACGGGCTGGATCTCATCGACTGGCCGGCCGCCGCGGCGATCCGGTTGCGGGTGCTGCGCGCCCTGCATGCGGAATTTTCCCGCAGCGGCGCCGTCAGCCAGCGGGCGCGTTATGGGCAGTTCTGCGAAGATCGCGGCCAGGCGCTGCGCGATCATGCGATCTTCGAGGCGCTGCATGCCGCCCAGCGCGCGCCGGACGGCACGATCCCGCCGTGGCAGAAATGGCCGGCCGCCCTGCGCGATCCGGCATCCTCCCAGGTCAGACGCTTTGCGCAGGACCATCCGCTTGAGGTGGACTTTCATCAGTTCGCGCAGTGGCTCGCAGCCGAAAACCTGGCCGCTGCGCACACGGCCGGTCGCGAGGCCGGCATGCGCCTCGGCCTGCTTGCCGACCTGGCAGTGGGCGCCAGTCCGGACGGCAGCCACGCGTGGAGCCGGCAGGCCGACCTGATGCGCGGCATGTCGGTGGGCGCGCCGCCCGACATCTACAACCCGCTCGGACAAGGCTGGGGCCTCACCGCGTTTTCCCCGCGCGCGCTGCACAACAACGGCTACGCCGCGTTCATCGAGATGCTGCGCGCGGTGCTGGCGCACACCGGCGGCGTGCGCATCGATCACATCCTGGGCATGGCGCGACTGTGGTTGGTGCCGGAAGGCGGCTCGCCCGCCGACGGCGCCTATCTGCGCTATCCGCTGGACGAGATACTGGCGTTGATCGCGCTGGAGGCGTGGCGCCACCGGGCCTGCGCCATCGGCGAAAACCTGGGCACGGTGCCCGAAGGGTTTGACGACCGGTTGAAGGACAACGGCGTGCTTGGCATGAACGTGCTGTGGTTCATGCGCCAGGCGCCGGACGCGCAGCCCGGCACGGATAGGACGGATGCGGATGCCGCAAGTCCAGATGCCGTGATCACGGAGGCGCCTGGCCCTGACGCGCCGGCCGGCTTCACGCCGCCCGCCGATTGGCCCGAGAACGCCGCCGCAATGACCACCACCCACGATCTGCCGACCCTGCGCGGTTGGTGGGAAGAGCGCGACATCGACTGGCGCGTCAAACTGAACCTGTTGGGCCACGACGACGACGAGGCAAGCCTGCGCGCCGCCCGCGCGCAGGACCGCGAAGCGCTTTCCCGCGCCCTGGACCTCGATGCGGACCCGCCGCCCGTTGATGCCCCCGCCCCCGCGCTATTGCGCTTCGTGTCGTCCAGTCCCTGCCCGCTGCTGCTGGTGCCGATGGAAGACATCGCCGGCGTGCTGGATCAGCCGAACCTGCCCGGCACCATCGATACCCATCCCAACTGGCGCCAGCGCTTGCCCTTGAGCATCCGCGCGACCTTTGCAGACCCCGCCGCGCAAGCCCGCCTGGATGCCGCGCGCGCCGGAAGGAGACAATCTTGAGCACTCCGCAAGCCACCGCCCGCCTGCAGCTGCACGCAGGCTTCACGCTCGACGACGCGTGCGCGCAGGTGGATTACTACGCAGACCTGGGTGTCAGCCATCTGTATCTGTCGCCGATCACGCGCGCGCGGGAGGGCTCCACCCACGGCTACGACGTCATCGACCACGCCATCGTCAGTCCGGAACTGGGCGGCGAGCCCGCCCTGCTTCGCCTGGCCAGCGCCGCGCGGGCTCGCGGCCTGGGCCTGATCGCGGACATCGTGCCCAACCACATGGCCGCCAATCCCGCGAACGCGTGGTGGCGCGATGTGCTGGCCAACGGACCGGCCAGCGCGTTTTCAGGCTACTTCGACATCGAATGGAACCCGCCCGCGCCAGCGCTGCGCAACAAGGTGCTGCTGCCCGTGCTGGGCGACCCGTACGGCGCGGCGCTGGAACACGGCGCTATCACGCCGCAATGGGATGCCGATGCGGCCGCTCCGGAGCTGGACGTTCACGGCCAGCGCTATCCGCTGACGCCGTCGTCCGTGCCGCGCGGCGCCGAGCGCCAGGCCTGGCTGCGCGAACACGACGCCGCACAACCGGGCAGACGGCAGCGCCTCCATGAACTGCTGGAACGCCAGCACTACCGGCTTGCATGGTGGCGCACGGCGCCGGACCAGATCAACTGGCGGCGCTTCTTTGAGATCAGCGAACTGGTGGGCGTGCGCGTCGAGGACGAGGCCGTGTTCGATGCCGTGCACGCACTGGTTCTGCGGCTGTACGCGCAAGGCGTGCTCGACGGCCTGCGCATTGACCATATCGACGGCCTGGCGTCGCCGGGCGGCTATCTGCGCCGGCTGTCGGCGCGGCTTGAACAAGCCAACGCGAGCCGCCCCGCAGCGGTGCGCCAGGACAAGCCCTACCTCGTGATCGAAAAGATCCTGGCGCACGACGAGGCGCTGGATCCGCGGTGGCTGACGGACGGCACCACCGGCTACGACTTCATGGATCAGGTGAGCGCGGTGCTGCACGACCCGCGGGCCGAGGCGCCGCTGCGGGCGTTCTGGCATACGCTGACGGGCGACGACCGCGACGCCGCCGAGCAGTTGCGCGCGGCGCGCGTGCGAATGCTCGCCCGCCATTTCCCGGCGGAACGGCAGGCGCTGGTGCGCTGCCTGGAACAGATCGCCGCCCGCGACCTGCGCACGCGCGACTGGACCGCCACGGCGATTGACCGCGCGTTGAGCGCCCTGCTGGCTGCCTTCCCCGTCTACCGCACGTATGCGGAGGACGAGGGCCGCAATCCGGCCGACGCGCAGCACCGGGACGTCGCAATCCAGGGCGCGGCGACGGCGCTGGCGGCCCGCGAAGGCTCCGCCGACGCGACGCTCCTGGCGCAGATCGCGCAGTGGTTGAATGGCGAAGCGGACCATCCCACCGCCCTGCGCCGCTTCCAGCAGTTGACGCCGCCGCTGGCCGCCAAGGCGCTGGAAGACACCCTCTTCTACCGATACGGCCCGCTGCTGTCGCGCAACGAGGTCGGCGCCACGCCGGCGTGCTTCAGCCTGTCCGCCGAGGATTTCTTCGCCACCTGCGCCACCCGCGCGCAGACCCATCCCCGCGCCATGCTGGCCACCGCCACGCACGACCACAAGCGCGGCGAGGACACGCGGATGCGGCTTGCCGTCCTGACCGAAATGCCCGAACGCTGGCAGGAAGCCGCGCGCGGCTGGATCGACGCATTGCCCGACGGCACGACCCGCGCAGACCGCTACATGCTCATCCAGACGCTGATCGGCGCCTGGCCCTGCGAATGGCGCGCGGCCCCCTCCGATTGGACGCCCGACGCCCTGCAGCAGTGGCTGGACCGGATCGGGCAATGGCAGGAAAAGGCCCTGCGCGAGGCCAAGCTGCACACGAGCTGGACCGATCAGGATCCCACGTACGAAGCCGCCGCGAAGGATTGCCTGGCATGGCTGGGCGGGGATCCCGAAGGCCGCCGCGTGCTGGCCAGCATTGCCGCCTTCGCGCTGGAGATCGCCCCCGCCGGCATGATCAACAGCTTCACGCAGACGCTGCTGCGCAATACGTTGCCCGGCGTCCCGGATCTGTATCAGGGAACCGATCTGTGGGATTTCAGTTTGGTCGATCCCGACAATCGCCGGCCGGTCGACTACGCCCTGCGCGCCAAGCTACTGGCCGACGGATCGCGCGATGTGGCGGGGGACCTGTCGGAATCCGCCTGGCGCACCGGCGCGGTCAAACAGGCGCTGATCCACCGGCTGTTGATGGCCCGCCAGCGCGCCCCGGAGCCTTTCGCGCGCGGCGGCTTTCAATCCGTCTCGGCCGTGGGTGCCCGGGCGGAACATGTACTGGCTTATATTCGGCAACACGATGGCCAGACCGCCCTCATCGTCGGGGCGCGGACGTGCGCGCTGCAGTTGGCCGGGTACGCGCGTGGCGATGCGACCGGGGCGCGGGCGTTCTGGGCTGACACGGCGCTGCGGCTCCCCGCCGGCTTTCCCGGCCTGTCACTGCATGACGCACTGACAGGACGCCGCGTGCGCGCGAGCGCAGACGGGCTGTTGCCGATGACGGAGCTGCTGCGCGACGGTCCCGCCGTGCTCTGCCTGTCTGCATAGGAGACGGCCTCCAGCCACGCCATTCAAACGCAATTCGGCCCCGGACACGTCACGGAGAGGGGACGCGGCCGGGGCCGTCAGGCACTACGCATTCAACCGCGCGCTGGTCACGCGGCTGGCGTAGCCAACGCCATCAGCGCTGAGTCTTGTTTTGCTGATCGGAAGTCTGACCTTGCTGATTGCGGTCTTTATCCATCTGCTGGCCCGATTGACCGGGCTGTTGCCCCGGCTGGTTGCGATCCCGGGGATTTTCCTGGGATTGTTGCTTTTGCGGTTGCTTCTGCTGGTCGGGTTGGTTCTGGTTGGCCATTGCACGTCTCCTGAATAGAAGCG
>Ga0256877_1000033_pt1 | contig 19817 bp, 6 predicted proteins | sample MC6MC0420MT_FD_186356 | JGI IMG/M metagenome (GOLD analysis project Ga0256877, IMG submission 186356) | Metatranscriptome of enriched soil aggregate microbial communities from Iowa State University, Ames, United States - MC6-MC0420-MT... | ecosystem: Environmental > Terrestrial > Soil >... | reverse complement strand
GCCGCAAAACGATGGCCAGATCTTGTCGGTGAATGCCACTGATGCGGCAGGCAACACCTCCACTCCCGGCACGACAACAGCCATCGACACCACCGCGCCGGATGCCCCGGCGAATCTGCAGGTAAGTGCAGAGGGCACACAAATCGCGGGAAGAGCAGAACCGGGCGCCACCGTTGAGGTACGCGGCGCCGACGGCACGCTGCTCGGCAGTGGCGTAGCCGCGGCAGACGGTACATTCAACCTGACACTCGCGCCGCCTCAGGTCGACGGCCAGACGCTGTCGGTCAGCGCTACGGATGCGGCGGGCAATGCCTCGGCGCCAGCGCAGGTTCAGGCGCCTGATATCGATCCCGGCAATCCGGGCCAGACAACGCCCGACGCCCCCACCGATGTGGTCATCAGCCACAGCGGCACCTTGATCAGCGGGCATGGTGAAGCCGGCGCAATCGTGTCCGTCATCGACGCCAACGGCAATGTGCTGGGTACTGGCACCGTCGCTGAGGACGGCACTTTCAACGTGTCGCTCTCAACGCCGCAAACCAATGGCCAGTTGCTGCAGGTGACCCAGACAGATGCCGCAGGGAACGTGTCCTCCAACGTCCCCGTGCAGGCTTACGACACCACGCCTCCTGCGGCGCCCACCAATCTGGTGCTGGCGGTAGATGGCGTCACCTTGTCGGGGCATGCCGAGGCCGGGGTAAGGATCCTGGTCCGCAATATCGCAGGCCAGGTGATAGGCGCAGGCCGTGCGGGAAGCGACGGCAATTTCACCCTGACCCTGAGTTCGCCTCAGATCGATGGTCAGCATCTGGACATTACCACCACCGACGCTTCAGGCAACAGCTCGGCGCCGGTGGTGCTCACTGCGGATGATACGCAGCCTCCCGCTCAGGTCACCAACGTGGTGATCAGTGCCGATGGCACGCAGATCTCCGGTCGTGGCGAACCGTTGGCGACGGTAACCATTGTCAGCGCCGGTGGGGCAATGCTTGGCACCGCAGTGGTGACGGCCAACGGCACGTTCCAGACCACGCTGACCACGCCGGTCACTCCGGGTGATCAGGTCACCATCACCCAGGCTGACCCGCAAGGCAACGGCTCGCCGCCACTGACGGTGATCGCACCGGATGCCACAGGCCCTGTCACACCCGGCCAGTTGGCGGTGAGTACCGACGGTCTTCACCTGACGGGTATTACCACGCCCAATTCGAACGTCGAAGTGCGCGACGCCAACGGCACGTTGCTCGGCACGGCGACGGCCGACAACAACGGCGCCTTCAACGTAGCGTTGTCACCGCCTCAAGTGGCCGGAGACGTCATCGACGTGGTGTCGATCGCCAACGGCGAAAGCTCGGTCACCGTTCCCGTGACCACGCCAGACAGCACGCCGCCCGCCCAGGCCACGGACCTTGCGGTCAGCAACAACGGCCTGACCCTGACCGGGCGGGGCGAAGTGGGCGCCAACGTGACGGTCACCGATGCTCAGGGGCAAGTGCTCGGGACTGCCGTGGTCAACGCCGCCGGCAGTTTCGCCGTGACGCTGTCCACCGCACAGACCAACGGCCAGCCGCTGACCGTCGTGCTGATCGACGCTGCCAATAACGCCTCGACTGCGGCAGACGTCAACGCCCCGGATGTGGACGGCCCCCTGCAGCCGGACCACCTCAGCGTCATCAGCAACGGGCTGGTGCTGAGCGGCCAGGGCGAAGCCGGTGCACGGATCACCGTCACCGATTCCAACGGCGTGACGTTGGGCACCGCGACGGTTGGTGCGAACGGTCAGTTCAGCGTGAACTTGAGCAGTGCCCAGAACAACGGCCAGACCTTGCTGATCAACGCCGTCGACGGCGCAGGCAATGCGGCGCCTGCCGTCAGTTTCACCACACCGGATACCCAAGCCCCTGCACCACTGGCCAATCTGGCGCTGGATGCTCAGGGCGTAACCCTCAGCGGCACAGGCGAAGCGGGCGCCAGCGTGATCGTGCGCAGCCCTTCGGGAACGATCATCGGCACCGGTACGGTCGACAACACGGGCCACTTCTCGCTGACCCTGACCACCGCGCAAACCGATGCGCAGGTGCTCCAGGTCACCCAGGCTGACGCTGCGGGCAACGTGTCGGCGCCCTCTTCCGTGACCGCGCCCGACCTGTCGACCCCTGATCCTGTGACCGCGCTGACGGTGTCGGCCAACGGCCTGGTGGTCAGCGGCAATGGCCAGGTGGGTGCGAACGTGACGGTCAGCGACATCCTCGGCAACGTGCTGGGTACGGCCGTGGTGGGTGCCAACGGGCGCTTCGACGTCAACCTGAACGCCTCACAAATCAACGGCCAGACCCTGAGTGTCAGCCAGGCCGACGGCGCACCCGGCAGTTCGACGCCGGTCACGGTTACCGCGGCCGACATTCAGGCCCCTGCCGCGCCTGATCAGCTGGCGCTGGACGCCGCCGGCATCCACTTGACCGGCACCGGCGAAGCGGGCGCGACCGTTCATGTCTACGCCGCCAGCGGCACGCTGCTGGGCACCGCCACCGTCGATTCATTTGGAGCCTTTGACGTCACGTTGAACGCCGCCCAGAAAGATGGCCAACAGCTGCAGGTCAATCAGTCCGATGCGTTCAACAACCTGTCGGCCAACACCCCGTTCACGGCGCCGGACACCACCGCACCGTCGGCGCTGACCGCTGTTGCGATCAGCAGCAACGGCGCGACCGTCACCGGTAATGGTCAGGCCGGCGCCACGGTGACCGTGCGGGATGCCGACGGGCATTCGCTGGGCACGGCGATCGTCGCGGCCAACGGCACCTTCAGTGTGACCCTGACGCCGACACAGCTGGATGGGCAGGTCCTGAGCGTCGCGCAGACCGACGCCAGTGCATTGCCTTCCCCCGTCAGCTCAGTCACTGCTCCGGACATCACCGCCCCGCCGACCCCGACCGGGGTGACAGTGGAACCAGGCGGCAGCCACGTCTCGGGCCAGGCTCAAGTGGGCAGTACCGTGCAGGTGCTGGGCGCCAACGGCGCGGTTCTGGGAAGCACCGTCGTTGACTCAACGGGCACGTTCAACATCGCGCTGACCACTCCACAAACCAATGGCCAGACGCTTCAGGTGGTCGCCACCGATACCGTCAATACGTCGTTGCCATCGACAGCCGTCGCCCCCGACACCACGCCGCCTGCCCAGGTCACCAACCTGGTCATCAACCCCGCCGGCACCAGCCTTTCCGGCACCGCCGAGGCGGGGAGCACCGTCACCGTACGCGACGGCACGACTGTGCTCGGCACTGGCACCGCCGGGGCTGACGGCACCTTCATCATCACCTTGAATCCGCCAGCGGCCAATGGCAGTTCCCTGGGCGTGATCAGTACCGATGCCGCAAACAATCCATCACCTGCAGCCTTCATCTCAGGCCCCGACGGCACTCAGGTCGCCACCCCTTCCAGCCTGGTCCTGAGTTCGGACGGCTTCACCCTGACCGGCGTCGGCACACCCGGCAGCACAGTCACCGTCGTCGGCAGCAACCCAGCGGAAACGGCGACTGTCGATAACACCGGCCACTTCAGCATTCGCCTGAATTTCGCCCGTATCAACGCCGAAACCCTGCACGTGACCGCCAGCGACGGCGCGGGCCACACGTCGGTGCCAGGCGCTGTGGTCGCCAACGACACCACCGCCCCGGATGCCGTGACCAACCTGAACGTCAGCGGTACCGGCAGCGTCGTCACTGGCCGGGGGGAAGCCGGTGCAACGGTGAGCATCAGCAACAGTGCGGGCACTGTACTCGGTACCGCCCTGGTGGCCAGTGACGGTACTTTCAGCGTGACGTTAAGCACGCCGCAAAACAACGCTCAGGCGCTGACCGCGACCCAGAGCGATCCTGCCGGAAACGTCTCGCAGCCCGCCAGCACCCTCGCCCCCGACCTGCTCGCCCCTCTAGCGGCGACCGGCCTGAGCATCAATGGAGTGGGCACCGTGGTCAGCGGTTCGGGTGAAGCCGGCGCGACCGTGACGGTTCGCGATGCTGCCGGAAGCGTACTCGCCACCGGGCTTGTCGACCTCAGCGGTCATTTCCAGATCACCCTGCCCACCGCACAAACCACCGGCGCCGCCTTGCATGTCACCCTGGCCGATGCGGCGGGCAACGTCTCGCCGGATGCCACCCTGAACACCACCGACAGCACTCCGCCTGCCGTCGTGCAGGTCGACCGTATCAGCGGCGACGGCAGCAGCGTCATCGGTACCGGCGAAGCCGGGGCCACGGTCAATGTCGTCGATGCCAATGGCAGCGTGCTGGGCACGGCGACAGTGGGCACTGACGGCCACTTCGTCGTGGCGCTGAGCCCTGCCCCCAATAACGGCCAGATTCTGGACATCAGCCAGACCGACCCGAGCGGCAATGTCTCGCCATCGGTGACGATAACGGCTCCGGACACCACACCGCCGGCCGCCCTGACCCAGGTGGCCGTCAACGCCGACGGCCTGACCGTGACCGGCCACGGCGAACCCAACGCCACGGTATCGGTGCGCAGTGTCGACGGGGCTCTGCTGGGGACTGCGCAGGTTGCAGCCAACGGCTCGTTCACCCTGACCTTGAACACCCCGCAGCTCAACGCACAGGTGCTGACGGTCACCCAGGAAGACCCACCGGGTAACGTTTCCACTGCGGTGACCGTGATCTCGGTTGACCTGACCGCGCCAGACGTGCCCGCGGGCCTTGGGCTCAACGGCACAGGGTTACAACTGAGCGGCAGCGCCGAAGCGGGCAGCACCGTGACCGTGCGCGACGCCTCGGGCAACGTGCTCGGCACAGGCACCGCAACGGCAGGCGGCACCTTCCAGGTGACGTTGAACAGCGCCCAGCTCAACGGCCAGACACTCAATGTCAACGCCACCGATGCGGCGGGCAATCAATCTCCGGCGGCGACACTGGTGGCCGCAGATACCACTGCACCACTGGCGGTCAGTAACCTGGCGATCACCGCAGACGGCTTGACCCTGGCGGGTAATGGTGAGGTCGGGGCCAACGTGGTCGTGCGCGACGCCAATGGCAATCAGGTCGGCACAGGCACCGTGGACGCCAACGGCCATTTCAGCGTGAGCCTGTCACCGGCGATCGCCACCGGGGCTGCGGTCAGCGTCGTCCAGAGCGACGCTGCCGCCAACGCCTCGCCGAGTGCCTCGGTCATCGCCCCCGGCCCACTGGCAGAACCGGCACCGACCAACCTGTCGCTCAGCGCCAACGGCCTGACTCTGACCGGCAACGCGACAGTGGGCAGCACGGTCACCGTACGCAGCGCTTCGGGAACAGTGCTCGGGACGGCGCTGGTCGGCAGCGACGGCACCTTTAGCGCGACACTTAGCACTGCGCAGCTCAATGGCGAGCACCTGTCTGCCATTTCCACCTCCAGCGACGGCATCCTCTCGGTTTCGACCGACTACACCGCAGCGGACATCACCCCGCCTTCCGCCTTGAGCAATCTGGTGCTGGCCTCCGACGGCATCACCCTGACCGGTCGCGGCGAAGCAGGCGCCACGGTAACGGTATCGGGCACCGGCGGCGTCGTGCTGGGCACTGTGGTGGTCAGCAGCAACGGCACCTTCACCCTGCCGCTGACGACTGCGCAAGTCGCCGGGCAGACCCTGCACCTCAGCCAGACCGACTCCAGCGGCAACGAATCCACCAGCGTCAACCTGCTCGCCCCTGACCACGTCGCCCCGAATGCTCCGCTGGCGCTGGCTGTCAGCAATGACGGCGTCGTGCTGTCCGGCACCGGCGAAGCGGGCGCCATCGTCAATGTCTACAACCCGGCGGGAACATTGATTGGCACGGGCGTGGTGCGCATCGACGGCGGCTTCTCGGTCACCCTGACCACGCCGCAAGCCAACGGCCAGGTGCTGTCCGTGACCCTGACAGATGCATCGGGCAATACCTCGCCCGCCGGCAGCCTGATCTCGGTGGACACCACCGCGCCGACCGCGTTGACCCAGCTGGCGATTTCCAGCGACGGCCAGACCGTGACCGGGCATGGCGAAGCGGGCGCGACCGTGACGGTCACCAACAGCGCGGGCCTGAACATCGGCACGGCGACGGTCAACAGCACCGGGACCTTCACCCTACTCCTGACCGCTCCCCTGACCAACGCCCAACTGCTGACGCTGGTGCAAACCGATGGCGCTGGCAACGTCTCACCAACAGCCACCCTCAACGCCCCGGACACCACAGCGCCTGATCCATTGAGCAACGTGGCGATCAACGCAACCGGCCTCACGGTCACCGGTAACGGCGAGGCCGGCGCCACCGTAACGGTAAAAGACGCCAGCGGTAATCTGCTCGGCACCGCTCTCGTACTGGGCAATGGCACCTTCAGCGTGACGTTGAGCACGCCGCAGCTCAATCATCAGATTCTGAGCGTGCAGCAGGCCGACCCACCCGGAAACATCAGCAGTGCGGTGACGGTCACAGCGCCAGACGTCACGCCACCCGAGGCCGCCACCAACCTGCAGCTCAATACTGCAGGCGATACACTCAGCGGCAACGGCGAGATCGGTGCCACCGTGCGCGTCACCCTGCCGGACGGGACGGTGATAGGCACGGGTACGGTTGGCCCTGCCGGCAGCTTCCTGATCACCCTGACCACCGCGCAGCGCAACGGTGAGCTGGTCAATGTGGTGCTCACCGACGGCCAGAACAATGCATCAATGATCAGCAGCATCACCGCTCCCGACACCACGCCGCCGGCACCGGTGGCGCAACTGGCGCTCAACAGCACTGGTCTGATTCTCACCGGGACCGGTGAAGCCGGCGCCCATCTGGTGATCACCAATGCCGCCGGCACCACCCTGGGCACCGGGACCGTGGGCGCCAACGGCAGCTTCACCGTCACCCTGACTCAGCCCCAGCTCAACGGCCAGGTCTTGACCGTGGTGCAAAGCGATGGGGCGGGTAATCCCTCCACCGCAGCGACAGTCGCGGCAAACGACCTGACCGCCCCCGACCGGCCGGTGGTCACTGCCTTGAGCAGCGACGGCCTGACCCTGAGCGGCACCGGCGAAGTCGGCGCTACCGTGAGGGTCAGCAGCGCCAGCGGCGCCGCCCTCGGTACCGCAATCGTAGGCGCTGATGGCAACTTCAGCGTGACCTTGTCCGCCGCCCAGCTCAACGGTGAAGTCCTGAGCCTGACCCAGACTGACCTTGCGACCAACCGCTCGGACGTCCTCACCTATCAAGCCGCCGACGTAACCGCCCCGATTGCCGTGACCAACCTGGCGGTCAGCCCCAACGGTCTGACCCTCACCGGTAGCGGCGAAGCGGGAGCGACTGTCACTGTCACAGGCGCAGGCGGCGCCCCGCTGGGAACAGCGATCGTGGCTGCCAATGGCACGTTCAGCGTTGCGCTATCCAGCGCCCAACTGAACGGCCAAAGCCTGTCGGTGGTGCAAACGGACGCCGCGCAGCTGCATTCGCCTGCCGTACCGGTCCTAGCACCGGACTCGACGCCGCCCGCACTGCCGTCCAATCTGGTGCTGACCAATGGAACGGCACTCACTGGCAGCGCGGAAGCGGGCAGCACGGTCGTGGTCACCTCGGCCAGCGGCGTCGAGCTCGGCCGGGGCGTTGCCGATGCCAACGGTTCGTTCACCCTCAGCCTCAGCCCTGCGCAGGCCAACGGGCAGTTGTTGTCGGTAACGGCCACCGACGCTGCGAACAATCACTCACCGATCCTGACGTTCACAGCGCCCGACACCACCAACCCCGATGCGGTCACCGCGCTGGTGATCAACGCTGCCCATACGCAACTGGTGGGCCATGGTGAAGTGGGGGCCACAGTGGTGGTGACCGCCGGCGGCCTTCCAATAGGCACAGGCCGGGTCGGTGCCGACGGCACCTTCACCATCACCCTGACAGGCGCTGTCGCGGCCAATCAGGTGCTCTCGGTGATCCAGACCGACGCCGCGCTCAATGCGTCGATGGCGGCCACGCTGACCGTGCCGACGACACCGCCACCGGACGCGCCGACCAACCTGCTGCTGACCGGCAATGGCCTGACCCTCAGCGGAACGGCAACCGCAGGGACCACCATCAATGTGTACGGCAGCGGCAACACGCCACTGGGAACCGCCGTCACCGACGGCACCGGTACCTTTAGCGTGACGCTGACGGCGGCGCAGACCAACGGCCAAAGCCTGCAAGTGACCGCGACGGCAACCATTGGCGGAGTCTCACTGCCCGCCACGGTGGTGGCCGCCGACACCACTCCACCCACTGCCCTCACCGACCTTGCGGTAAATGCTGCCGGTACGCTGGTCACCGGTCGCGGTGAAGCCGGGGCAACGGTCACCATCAACGCACCGGGCGGCGCAGTCCTGGGCACGGCAGTGGTCGGCGCCAATGGCAACTTCAGCGCAATCCTCAGCACGCCTCAACTCAACGGTCAGGTGCTCAGCGCCCATCAGACCGATGGCGCGAACAACGCCTCGGTGTCGGTCACCACCAACGCTCCGGACATCACGCCTCCGGCGGCCCCTACAGCCCTGTCACTCAATGGCACGGGACTGGTGCTCAGCGGCCTTGGCGAAGCTGGCGCCACCGTGACGGTACGCAGCGCCGCTGGCGCCAGCCTGGGCACTGCGGTGGTTGCCGCCGATGGCACATTCTCGGTGACCCTCAATGCTGCGCAGTTGAACGGCCAGGTGCTGAGCGTGACCCAGGTCGACGTGGCCACCAACACCTCGGTCGCGGCCAGCCTTACGGCGGCGGACACTACCCCCCCTGCTGCCCTGAGCAACCTAAGCCTCACCGGCGCCGGTCTGCTGGTCAGCGGCTCGGGCGAGGCAGGCGCAACGGTAAGGATCACCAACGCTGCCGGCACCTTGCTCGGCACGGCGGTGGTCAACGCCGCTGGCACCTTCACCACCACCCTGAACAGCGCACAGCTCAACGGCCAGGTGCTGAACATTCAACAGAGCGATGCGGCAGGCAATCTGTCCCCCATCGCGCACCTGACTGCCGGTGACATCACCGCCCCGCTCGCGCCGACATCACTGCTGCTGGCCGCCAACGGCCTGTCCCTGACTGGCGTCGGCGAAGCGGGCAGTACCGTGAATGTCTACGGCCCCAACGGTGCATTGCTGGGTACGGCTCAGGTCGGCCTCACCGGCACCTTCAATCTCAACCTCACCGCAGCGCAGCTCGACGGTCAGGCCTTGACGGTCAAACTGGTGGACGCCGCGGGAAACGTCTCGGTCGCTGGCAACCTAACGGCACCCGACACCACCGCTCCCGGCGCTCCGACCGGGGTAGCGGTCAATGCCAGCGGCACGGTGCTTACCGGCACAGGGGTGGCCGGTTCGACCGTCAGCGTGCGCACGGCGGGAGGACTGGTGCTCGGCACCACGACCGTGGCCGCCAACGGCACCTTCGCGGTCAGCCTGGCGACCGCCCAGATCAACAACGAAGTGCTCACCGTCATCCAGGCCGACCCGTCCGGCAACGTCTCGACGGGCGCAACGGCCACTGCGCCAGACCTGACACCTCCAGCAGCGGCTTCAACACTGGTGGTCAGCGGCGACGGCCTGAGCCTGAGCGGGACGGGCGAAGCGGGCGCGACGGTGACCATCAAATCGGCGTCCGGCGTGGTGCTGGGCACCGGGACTGTCGGCAGCACGGGCGTGTTCAGCGTCACCCTGAATGCGGCGCAGATCAACGGCGAGAAGCTAGTGGTCAGCCTCACCGACACCCGCGGCAACGTTTCGGTGGGCGCCAACGTCACTGCCCCGGACATCGACGCCAACGCGCCGGTGACCGCCAGCGATAACCTGGCCGTCGCCACCGTCAACATCGCACCTGCGGTTACCGTGCAGAACTACACCGACTCATTCACTTCACTATTGCTGGGTGCTACCAAGACCTACAGTTTCACGGTCAATGCGGGCACCAGCGTCGACCCGACGCTGTTCCTGAACTCGGCCAGCCTGGTGGGGGCTCTCAGCTCGCTCACCTACACGCTGCAGGTCAAGAACGCCAGCGGCGCCTGGGTCACCCTGGGAACTGGCGGCAGCGGTGGCTTGCTCGATGTGATTGGTCTGGCGGGGGTCGGCGTACGCGTCAACCTGCCGGACTTGCTGAGCGGCGATTATCGACTGGTCGTCTCAAATAACGGGGTCGACATCCTGTCCACCGTTAACACGACGCTGGCACTTGATATCACCAGCCTCACGCAATTCAACGGCACGGCAGGCGCGGCCACCACCGGCAACGTCATCACTGATGCCGGCACCAATGGCCAGGCCGATCAGACCGGCCCGGACAACGGCGCGGTGCTGTTGATCATGAAAGGCGGCAGCTACGTCGCCGCCGGCAGCGGCACCACGGTGCAAGGCCTGTACGGCACGCTGACCATCGACTCCACCGGCCATTACACCTACACCAGCAACGGCAGCGTCAACAGTGTCGGCAAGGTCGATGTGTTCAGCTATGAACTGCTGCATGCCAACGGCCTGAGCGCGACAGCCACCCTCTACGTACGCATCGACAGCCCCCAGGCCACGGAGATCTGGAGCGACAGCAACCTGGCAAGCCCCGCATTGCTGGTCGACGCCACTAACGACATCGCGCACTCGGCCATCACCCTGGTCAACAAAGTCGACACCAGCACCACTGCCCTGGGCAGCTTTGGCGTGCTGCTGGGCGGCGGCAGCGGCACCTACATCACGAGCGTCGCAGCCGACACCGTGAGCAGCCTGACGGTGGTGGTCAATGCCAGCAACCTGCTGGCCCTGCTGGGCTCGATGACCGTCGGGCTGTACAAGCTCAACACCAGCACCGGCCAGTATGTGCTGGTCAAATCCTACGGCGGCGGTTCACTGCTGAGCCTGGGCAACGGCAACTACGGCATCAGCTTCGACGGCCAGACCGCGGGCAGCTATCAGGTGAAAGTCGCGGTGGGTGGCCTGGGTGTGTTGAGTACCGTGAACACCAGTGTGATCAACACTGCCACCTCCACCACTCAGATGGTTGTGGGTAGCTACACGCCGGTGGCGGGCAACCTGCTGACCGACACCGCCGGTGGCGGGGCCGACATGCTGGGCTCGCCGTACACCGTGCTGAGCGTGTTGTTGGCAGGCACTTACGTCACGCCGGGCTACGTCGGCACCACCATCGCCGGAACGTATGGATCGCTGCTGGTGCACGCCGATGGCAGCTACACCTACACCCTCAATGCCGGCCTGACCAGTGCAGTGGTCGGGCACACGGACGTGTTCATTTATCAACTGACCCACCCCAACGGCACCACCGATTCAGCCACCCTGACCATCGATCTGGATCAGGCCGGCGCGGTGGCCACCACTTCGTTCTCTGCGTTGAGCGTCGTCGACGATCACAGCGCGCTCACCGCCGTGGCCGCGGCCTCGACCGCCGAAACCCTCCAGGGCACCTCGGGCAATGACACCCTGGACGGCTCCCACGGCGGCGCGGTGACCCTCAACGGTGGCGCGGGCAACGACACGCTGATCATCGCCGACCAGCATTTTGCCTCGGTCGATGGCGGCACCGGCACCGATACCCTGCTGTGGGCAGGTGGCGATGCGACGATCAATCTGGGGGATCTGCAAAGCCGGATTCACAACATCGAGATCCTCGACCTCAACCACATCAGCGCCGTGTCGCTGACCCTGAGCCTGGCCGATGTGCTGGCCATTACGTCCTCCGACAACAACACCCTGGTAATCAAGGGAGACAGCAACGACAGCGTGCACATGACCGACAGCTGGGCGGCCGATGGCACGCACCAACTCGACGGGATTGACTACACCCAATACACCCCACAGGCGGATCCGAGTCATCACCTGTGGGTGCAAAACGGCGTACACGTCGTCTGACGCAATGCAAAGCCGGCAAACCGACAGTAAGGGAATTATGTGAAGTCTGCTCGCCGCCAGAAGTGGCCGATGGTCGTGCTGACCCTCGGCCTGTATCAGGGAAGCATCACCGGGGTTCGGGCCGAGGATTACATCGACCCGGCCCTGCGCAGCATCAGCCCTTCGCGACTCCAAAGCCAGCCGGAAAAGGCTACCCACAAAGTCGCGAGAAAACCCTCGACCCAGCAGCCTTTCGCCCAGGTGCCCGGCCGCGACACCACCGCGCAAGACAGCGAAACCCTGGGGCTGCAACAGGCCGTGCGCCTGGCCGTGGACTGGCACCCCAGCATCAGCGAAGCCATCGGCACGCTGTATCAGCAGGCCGAGGGCATCAACGTCGCAGAAGCCGGGTATTACCCGCAGATTTCCGGCGGCATCAAAGGGGGTTACAGCAGTGGCTATGGCAGCGATGCCGGGAGTCAGTCGGTGAGCATTTCGCTCAAGCAGATGCTCTACGATTTCGGCAAGGTCTCCAATTCCGTGGAAGCCGCCAGGGCCAAGGCGGCGCGCAGTCAGGCGAGCATTCTGTTGGCGATCGATCAGGTGGGGCGCGACACCGCCTTCGCCTACGTGGAAGTGCAACGCTATCAGCGGCTGCTGGACATCGCCCGCGAGCAGATCAAGGGCGTCGGCGACATCGTCGAACTGGCCAGACAGCGCAGCGACATGGGCGCCAGCACCCGCTCCGATGTGGTTCAGGCGCAGTCCCGGGTCGACGGCGCGATTGCCACCTTGCAGGAATACAAAGCGCAATACGCCCGCTGGCAGGCGACCCTGGCCAACCTGCTGGGGCGTCAGACCACGCCGCGGGTCAACGATGATTTCCCGCCCTCGCTCAACCAATCCTGCAATGCCCCAGTGATCACCGACGCCCTGCCCGGCGTGCTGCAGGCCGTGGCGCAACGCACTCAGGCCCAGGCCGAACTGGCCCAAGCCAAGGCCGAGGCGTACCCGACCCTGTCCTTGCAGCCATCGCTCAATCAGTACCTGGATAACCATTACAACGACCAGAACCCGGCCATCGACCGCACCCAGGCGGCGATCTTCCTCAACCTTGAAGTGCCGATCTATCAGGGCGGCGCGATCAACGCCCGTAGCCGCGCTGCAGGGTACGCCCTCACTGCGGCGGACTCGGCCGAAGACGCCGCCAAGCTGCAAGCGCGTCAGGGCCTGACTGAAGCTCAGGCGCAGACATCCGGCCTGAGCCGTCGACTCAACTCGCTGGAGTTTCGTCAGAACAGCATTACCGAAGCCCGCGAGCTGTACGGCAAGCAATACCTGGAACTGGGCACCCGCCCGCTGCTTGACCTGCTCAACGCCGAGCAGGAAATCCATCAATCACGCTTCGACCTGGCCAACACCCAGGCCGACCTGCGCCGCCTGCAGATCGACTGCCTGTACAACAGCGGCGGCTTGCGACGCGCCTTCAGCATCGACCACAGCACCATCCAGCACGTGGAGATCCTGCCATGACCGAGGCCATCGTCATCCCTCACGATTCGGCAGCGCCCGGCGGCGATCGACAGGACTACGCGCCCTGGCTTGAAGCCGTGCTCAAGGTCGCCCGCCATTACCGGCTGGACGTCTCACCGGAAAGTATTCGTCTGGCCTCGATCCAGAATGAAGGGCGCATCGAGGACGTGGTGCGGCACATGGCCCGCCAGGCCGGCCTGAGCGTCAAGTTCGCCAGCTTCGACCGCAAGAGCCTCAGCCGCTGGCGCACGCCGCTGGTGGTGCAACTGCGCGACGGTCAGGTCGGGGTGATCGAAAGCGTCAGCGAGCACGGCGAGCTGGGCATCGCCTTCAGCGGCGATCATGGCCTGCAAAGCCGCATCAAGCCTGCGACCCTTGCCGAGCAGGCGCTGCGTACAGTGATCCTGCGCCCAACCCAAGCGCTGAGCGATATACGCACCAACGACTACATCAAACCCTACGACGAGCACTGGTTCCGCCGCATCGTGCTCAGCGACCTGCGCCCCTACTCCCAGGTGATGCTCGCCTCGCTGGTGGCCAACCTGCTGGGCATGGCCGGCGTGCTGTTTTCGATGCAGGTTTACGACCGGGTGATTCCCGCCGAGTCGCTGCCCACGCTGTACGTGCTGTTCGGCGGAGTGATGCTGGCGCTGCTGTTCGACTTCGTGATGCGCCTCATGCGCCTGCGCATCACCGATCTGCTGGGCAAACGCGCCGACCTCAGGGTCTCTGATCTCGTCTTCGGCCATGCCCTGCGCCTGCGTAATTCCGCGCGGCCAAAATCCACCGGCTCGTTCATTTCGCAACTGCGCGAGCTGGAACAGATTCGCGATTTGATCACCTCCAGCACCGCCACGGCGCTGGCCGACATGCCGTTCTTCCTGCTGTTTGTGCTGGTGTTCTACCTGATCGGCGGGCCGCTGGTGCTGGTGCCGCTGATCGCCGTGGTGTTGATGATTTTGCCCGGCGTGCTGGCCCAGCGGCGCCTGGCCATACTCGCCAACGAATCGATGCGCGAAGCGGCGCTGCGTAACGCCATGCTGGTCGAGAGCGTGCAAGGCATGGACGACATCAAGGCGCTGCAGGCCGAACAGCGTTTCCAGCAACAGTGGAACCAGTACAACGCCGCCTCCGCCGACAGCAGCCTGCGCCTGCGCAGCCTGACCAACAGCCTCGTGGCCTGGACCCAGAACGTGCAAGGCGGCGTGTTTGCGGTAGTGATCGTCTGCGGCGCGCCGATGGTGATTGCCGGGGACCTGACCACCGGCAGCCTGGTAGCCGCGTCGATTCTGTCGTCACGCATGATGGCGCCCCTGGCGCAGATCACCCACGTGCTGACCCGCTGGCAGCAAGCCAAGGTCGCATTGCAGGGGCTCAACCGCATCATGCAGATGCCGGTCGATCACCCTGAAGGCAGCCAGCGCGTGCACCTGCCGGCGATTCGCGGCGAATTCCAGATGCGTCAGGCGGGCTTTCGCTACAGCGAAGAAGCCGCGCCGGCGCTCAGCGGCATCGACCTGAAAATCCGCCCCGGCGAACGCATCGCCATTCTCGGGCGCAACGGCGCGGGCAAGTCCACGCTGTTGCAGGCCTTGGCGGGCGGCATGGACCTGACCACCGGCGAGACCACCTTGGACGGCATCGCCCTCGCCCACCTCGACCCCGCCGACCTGCGCCGCGACGTCGGCCTGATGTCGCAACAAGCGCGCCTGTTTCACGGCACCCTGCGCGACAACATCACCCTGGGCGCGGGGCAAGCCAGCGATCAGGAAATCATCGCAGCACTGTCGGTCACCGGCGCTTTGGACTTCGTGCGCCAGCTGCCCAAAGGCATGGACCATCTGGTGCTCGAAGGCGGTCTGGGCCTGTCCGGCGGTCAGCGCCAGAGCCTGTTGTTGTCGCGCTTGCTGATTCGCCAGCCACAAGTCTTGCTGCTGGACGAACCTACGGCTTCGCTGGACGACATCACCGAGCGCCTCCTGCTAGAAAAACTTGCCGCCTGGTGCCAGGGCCGCACCCTGATCGTCGCCACCCACCGGGTCAGCGTGCTGCAACTGGTGGAGCGGATCATCGTGCTGGACAACGGCCGCATCGTCATCGACGACCACCGCGACGCCGCCCTCGCGCGCCTGCGTCAGCCGCAAGGAGCACCGGCATGAACGTCATCACTACAGGACAGACTCCGCGCCTGCCCGACCAGTTCTCTTACCTGGACGGCAGTGACGAGCGCGCCATCAGCGGCGGCGTGCGCATCATCTGGGGCTGCGCGCTGATGCTCGCCTGCTTCTTTATATGGGCAGCATTGTTCGAGGTGGTCGAGGTCTCGACCGGCACCGGCAAGGTGGTGCCCAGCTCGCGGGAGCAAGTGATTCAGTCGATGGAAGGCGGCATCATCCAGCAGATGAACGTCAGCGAAGGCGCGCTGGTGGAGCGTGGGCAAGTGCTGGCGCAACTCGACGCGGTGAAGAACGAATCCAACGTCGGCGAGAGCGAAGCCAAATACAAGGCGGCGCTGGCCAGCGTCAATCGCCTGCAGGCGGAAGTCAGCGATCAGCCGTTGAAATTCGACCCGTCGCTGGCAGACTCCCCCGACCTGACGCGCGCCGAAACCGAGCTGTACAAGACCCGACGCAAAGGCCTGGAAGACACCCTGACCGGCATTCAAAGCTCATTGAAACTGGTACGCAGTGAACTGGAGATCACCGAAAACCTGGCGAAGATCGGCGCCTCCAGCAAGGTCGAAGTCCTGCGCCTGAACCGCCAGCGCTCGGAGCTTGAACTCAAGGCCACCGAAGCGCGCTCCGACTACATGGTTCGCGCACGGGAGGACCTGGCCAAGGCCAACGCCGAAGCGCAGATGTTGGTGGCGGTGATCCGCGGGCGCAACGACTCGCTGTCGCGCCTGACCCTGCGTTCGCCGGTGCGCGGCATCGTCAAGGACATCAAGGTCACCACCATCGGCGGCGTCATCCCGCCCAACGGCCAGCTGATGCAGATCGTGCCGCTGGATGAACAACTGCTAATCGAGACGCGCATCTCACCCCGCGACATCGCCTTCATCCACCCCGATCAGGCGGCCAAGGTGAAGATCACGGCCTACGATTATTCGATCTACGGCAGCCTCGACGGCAAGGTCGTGACCATCTCCCCGGACACCCTTCAGGACGAGGTCAAACCCGAGGTTTTCTACTATCGCGTGTTCATCCGCACCAACGCCGACGTGCTGCGCAACAAGGCCGGGAAGGCGTTCGCCATCGTCCCGGGGATGATCGCCACGGTGGACATCCGCACCGGCGAGAAAACCGTACTGGACTATCTGATCAAACCCCTCAACCGCGCGCGTGAAGCATTGCGCGAGCGTTGATCAGCGCCTGGCCAGATGGACCGGTTCAGGCACGACCGGCTTGGCCTGGGCCAGATAACGGTTCCACTCACGATTGATCTCGGCGTACGGCAGGAAGATGCTGACCCGAGGCTGACTGGCCAGATCCTGGCGCTTGATGGCGTCCAGATCACTGCGTGTCAAAAACGCCACTGTAATGCCGACCACCTTGCCGTCGTCGGCAAACACCGGCCCGCCAGACATGCCCTTGGCCGTGGGGCCGTCGTGGGTGCCGTACATCACGTTGCCCTCCTTGGCGTCCAGACGCACCATCGCCGGCAATGCATGGCCGCTGCCCTTGACCGACATGTACAGCGAGTTGTAGCCCACGGCGGTCAGCGCTTCACCTGGCCGGTAAGTGCGCCAGAGCGGGACGCCGTTGGCCTTGTGGCGGAAGAATTGCACATCACCGCGGCCCTGGTAGACGGAGCCGGGGATGTAGGGAATGTGTTTGACGGTGACGGCGTAATCTTCATTCCACTGCACGGCCGTGCCCATGAGCATGAAGGGTAAAGGCCCGCCCGAATGGACGAGTATGGCCTGATTGTAGACGGGGTCCTGGTTGAAAGCGGTTGGCACTCCATTGCACCCGCTGAGCAGCGCGCAGGCTGCAACAAGGGACAATAAGGGACGCATTTTTGCACACGGACGGGCAGTGGATGACGAGGCGAATATGTCATTGTGATATCACCCTGGCAATAGACTCACGCTACCGTCCGTCTAGTAGTGATGGAGTTAATTTATTGGATCCAAGGCCAGTTTTTGGGTTTCTTCCTAACGGCAGAGGCGTTTCGCCTCCGGCGAGTTACTTGAAAAGACACCAAGTAACCAAGTGTCCTTGCTCCTGGCTTGGCCTCTCCTTCGTCGAGGTTCCCTCACTCCGGCGATGTTCCGTGGGCCCGCGCTGAACGGACATCCATGTCCTGGCAGCGCTCTCGCGGCATCCATGCCGCTCGTCCCACTCCACATCGCCTGCGTTCGGCCTGCACCCAAGTCGCGATTTGTGGTGTCTGGGCTATCGCGTCCGAAGATCAAAAGCTGAATCAAGAGCCTGAGATTTGCACGCTCTTCCTGCAGTCCGGCTTGCCGGCGGTGGCGATTTCCCGGACGCCACCGCCGGCAAGCCGGACGGCAGGGGATCTACGCCAAATTCATAATCGACGTTCGCTTTTGATCTTGATCTTCATGCACGCCAGGCCAGACGCCGCAAAACGCGACTTGGGTGCAGGCCGAACGCAGGTGGCGCTCCGTGGGTCGAGCGGCATGGATGCCGCGAGAGCCGCCCCCCGCCATGGATGGCGGATGGCGGCGGGCCCACGGAGCGTCGCCGGAGTGAGGGAAGCTCGACGAAGGAGAGCCCAAGCCAGGAGCAAGCACCCTTGGTTACTTGGGGTGCTTTTCCAAGTAACTCGCCGCAGGCGAAACGCTTCTGCCGTTAGGCAGAACCCGCCGAAAGGGCGGAACCGATATCAGCCACACCACAAAAAACGGATATGTACACTCAACCCAACACTCAAATACCAGAAACCTGTACAAACCCGACGAGCTGTACAACATTCATGTAGCTTTTTGATATCACGTTTGTGATGATCTCTGCACTGCAGATGGAAATCGCAGCTGAGCATTGACACACGCTCGACCGGCCATGGAACGGGACCCTTCGTTGTTCCATTTGCCAGAGCCGCCATCATGTTTTTCGACTCGTCCAAGAACAAGACCATACAGGACCTGCAACTGACCGTTTCCCATCAGGCCAGTCTGCTGGACGCCATCAGCCGCTCCATGGCGAGCATTGAGTTCGACCTCAATGGTGTCGTGCTCAGCGCCAACGACAACTTCTTCAAGACCATGCACTACCGACCCGAACAGGTGATCGGCAAGGAACACCACATGTTCTGCACTCCCGAATACGCCCGCAGCAACGAGTACGCCCAGCTCTGGTCACGCCTACGCAAAGGCGAGTTCGTTTCTGAAACGTTCCAGCGTGTGGCCGGCGACGGCAGCACGGTGTGGCTGGAAGCCAGCTACAACCCTGTGCGTGATGCCAACGGCAAGATCGAGAAGGTCGTCAAATACGCCGTGGACGTCACGGCCAAATTGCAGGCCGAAAGCGAAACCCGCAACAAGCTTCAGGCCATCGACCGCGCCATGGCGGTGATCGAGTTCGATCTGGACGGCCGCATCATTGCCGCCAATGACAACATGCTGCGCCTGATGGGCTACAGCCGTGAGGAACTATTGGGCAAGAACCACAGGCAGCTTTGCCCTGCCGAACTGACCAGCAGCGCCGATTACAAGGACTTCTGGAAACGCCTGAACAAAGGCGAGTTCTTCAGCGGCCAGTTCAAGCGCGTCGGCAAGCATGGTCAGACGCTGTGGCTGGAAGCCTCCTACAACCCGGTGTATGACGCCTGCGGCAAGCTGAGCAAAGTCGTGAAGTTCGCTTCCGACGTCACCGCGCGTATCGAGAAGCACGAGCAGGACGCCCAAAGCGCCGCGCAGGCGTATCACATCTCCGTGCAGACCCAGAAAGTCGCCGAGCAAGGCACGCAAGTGATCCAGCAGGCGGCCAGTGAAATGCGTCAGATTTCGCGCAACATCGAAGATTCCTCGCGAATTATCGGTCAACTGGGCGAGCGCTCGGAGCAGATCACCACCATCGTCAACACCATTCACAGCATCGCCGACCAGACCAACCTGCTGGCCCTCAACGCTGCCATCGAGGCGGCTCGGGCCGGAGATCAGGGGCGTGGATTTGCGGTGGTGGCCGACGAGGTACGGCAACTGGCCGGACGCACTAGCCGATCGACCCAGGAGATCTCCGAGATGATCCAGCTGATCCAGAACGAGACCCGCCAGGCCATCGTCAGTATGGACAACACCCGCAACAACGCAGTCAAGGGTGTGGATCTGGCGGATCAGGCGGGTTCGGCGATTGTGCAGATCAGCAACGGCACCAATAATGCCGTGGATGCCGTGCGGATTTTTGCCGGGCGCGATTGACCGCAAAGCTTGCGTTCACACCCGACCTGCAGGAGCGCGCTT
>Ga0256877_1000028_pt1 | contig 20304 bp, 2 predicted proteins | sample MC6MC0420MT_FD_186356 | JGI IMG/M metagenome (GOLD analysis project Ga0256877, IMG submission 186356) | Metatranscriptome of enriched soil aggregate microbial communities from Iowa State University, Ames, United States - MC6-MC0420-MT... | ecosystem: Environmental > Terrestrial > Soil >... | reverse complement strand
GTTGGAGCACACTGTGCGATGCTTCACGAAACAGTGTATCAAAGGCCGCTTAGCGTCAAGAGGGAAGAAAGAGAGAAGAAAGGGAAAGCAAGGGCTGTTGGAGTGCGCAGGCTCATCGGAATCCGAATCCCTGGCTGCCTTCGCGAAGGGCCAGGAGCAGCTTCTCGCGCATCACGTCGACGGAGCTGTTGTGCGTGACGACTCCGTCGGCCAGCACGAAGCGTCCATCCGGCGCCGCCACTTCAAGCGCGACGAACTCGCCGCCCGCGACAGTCTCCACGGACGCCACGGGCACGGAGGCGAAGCCAGCACCCTGCTTCGACGCCACTTGCGCCATGTCCACCTTCGCCTGCTCCCGCGCACGCCGTATCTCGGGGCGCCGAGAGACGCCAGCGTGCTGGAGCACACGAAGAACCTTGCGCTGCTCGAGGCCGAGCACGTCGGCCACGTCGCGCACAGAGGGGCGCTCGGGGCAAGTGTACAGGGTCAGGATGGCCTCGCGCTGCACGGGAGACAAATCGATCGGCGCGGGCGCGCACGGGGGCACCACGCGCACGAAGTCGCGTGCCGACGCGTCGAGGTGCGAAGCAGGCGGCAGACCAGCGATCGCCTGCTCCTCCGTCGCAGGAAGCACGGCCACGTCCGCCAGTCCAGCTTCCGCGACGAACTGCTGGATAAGCTGGTTGTGCTCCGCCGAGAACAGCAGCATGAAGTGCTCAGCATCCTCCTCGTCGCCGGCCGCAGGGATTTCATCTTCAACTGCGTGGGAGTTATCGTCCTCGCTCACCGAAGTAGTGACAACGGGAGAAGAGGGCAGCACGTCGTGCGCGTCATTCGAGTCCGAGCTGATCAGCAACGGCAGCGTTGCGTGGCGCTTGACCGCGCTGCTCAGGTCGGCGTAATCCTTTGCACGCACCTCGAACAGATCGCCCTCGCGCAGCACTGACACAGCACCCTGCGCCTCCGCGCGCTTCAGCCACCAGGACGCGAACGCAGAGGCGTGGGGGACCAACGCGGCCGGAAGCACGGGAGCATGGCTCAGAGTAGACAAGCCGGCGTGCTTGGCAGAAATCTTGAAGTGAATAGCACGAGCCGGCTTGCTGGTGCCGTCCTTGCTCAGAAGCAGCCGCACGAAGCGGAAGCCCTGCGCATCGCGGAACACGCTATTGGTCACAGAACCGCTGTGGTACTGGCCAGCAGCGCAGAGCCTGTTGCCATACGTCTTGGCAGCCACAATGGCCGACGCCTTGTCCGCATGGAACAGTGTGGCCTCGTCGACAGCGCCACAGGCCTGCCCATGCTCGAAGCGCCAGGTCATGTGGCTGCCCCAGGCAAGGCTGTCCGCATCCATCCACGCCAGTGAGAGCGAGTGTCCATCCGCCGCCAGGGTGGCTTCGGGGTCGCGGCCCCAGCGCAGCACCAATTGGTGATTGGGCGTAACAGTGTGGCTGCCGCCCGTGGCGTAGTTGACGCGGAGCAGCTTCGAGGCCTGGCCGAGCTCCGCGCGGAGAACCGCCGTGGGCTGGCCGTCCGAGCCGACCACCTGGTCACCAGCGCAAAGCTTGTCCACGCGCGTGCTGCCACCGTCCGCCAGCCGCACGAGGGACGAAGAAGCAAGGCAGTAGTGCGGGAGATCGAGCTGGTTGAAGCAAGTGTGTGAGAGCGGCAGACGGTCGATTCCGTCGGCCTTCTGCAGCGTGAAGGGCGTGATGCCGTTAGTTCCCTGCAGCGCCTTGAATCCTTCGAGCGGGATCTTGCTCGTTCCCGTGACGAAGAGCAGCAGCAGCGCGCGCTCTTGCTGCGTGAACTCCGACACGATCTGCCACCACCACTGGATCTCCTGCGCGTCGTTCGGCGTGGCCCCAAAGCCTCTGTACTCGATGTGCTTGCGCAGATCGGCCAGGTCGATGTCGGGCAGACCGCAGATCATGAGTTCCACCTCTTGCTCATTGAACACCGACACGAGTCGCGCGGGGATCAGGCTGTAGAAGCCCTGCAGGAACGCGGACAACTGCGCATGGATCGCACGGGTCAGGATGAACTCGCTGATGAGGTGCACGTATAGCCTCTTGTTCGCGTCGGTGACCTGCACGTCGCGCCCTCCGGGGAACAGGTCGACGGTCTTGAGCTCCCCGAAGTCGTTGCTCTCCGTGCTGAAGGTTTCGTACAGCACGTGGTCGATGCTGTTGTGGAGCATCCAGTCCAAGCTCTTGAACTTGTCCGCGTCCACGCTCTCCACGTCGGCGTACGCAGGGGACAGGGACAGCAGGTGCTTGTAGAAGGAGCGCGTGAAGTAGGCATCCAGGCGCTGGTTGTCCAGCAGGGCCTTCGCGACGAACACGCCGGCGAAACGGAAGAACTGCAGATGGTCCGGGTTAATGTGCGACTCCGGGTTCGGCTGGAACACGGCGGGATTGTTCGCGGCAGGCTTGAACAGCGCGTTGTCGGCGTTGAAGATCGCGCGCGACAGGAGCAAGAACCACTCGCGTGCCAGACCGCCGGCATCGAGGCCTTCCTCGCCGTAGAAGCGGATGTTGAGCTTGTTCTTCAGCAGCTCGTCCTTGTTCGACTTGGTCATGAAGCGCGACAGCTGCGCCATGGAGTCCTCGAAGATTCTGTCGCGCCGCACGTAAAGCTTGATGCCCGGTGCGCCGCTGCTCTTGATGCGGTTCTGCAGACGGCGCAGCTCGGACTTGAAGTGCTTGCGACGAATGTCGAAGTCCAGCACGTGCTGCGGGTGCCACAGCAACGAGCGCATCGAACCCTGCAGCAGGGACTTGTGCTGACGCAGCGCGACGTTGAGCGGGCGGCGGTGCTTGGCCGTGAAGGCGTGGAACGACGCCAGCTCCGACGACGCAGCCGAGGGCGGCGGAGGCGCCACCGGCGCCGTCGGCGCAATGGTGGCCAGGATGCCCTCCACCGTGACGCCGGCCGCAGCCGCCTGCTCCGGCTCGTCCAGCAACTTGATCTTGTCGGCCAGCTGCGCGCGGTTGGCGTCATTGAGGCTGAGCGAGTCGTGAATCTTGGGCTGCTGGCGCGGCGCAAAGAAGATGAAATAGGCTTCGATGAGTGGCAGATGCATCAGCAAGAGCAGGTCGCTCTCGCGCGTGGTGGCGGAATCGTTCGCCTCTTCCGTCAGGTCGCGACGATGGTCCTGCAACTTCTTCGACAGCTCTGCAGCCTTCTCCGCAGCAGCTGCTGCCGCGGCACTAGCAGCGTCATCCTTGAGCGGTGTGGCGTCGCCCTTCTTCTCGTCGGCATCGCCTTCCTCTCCGGCGGCTCCGGTCGCGGCCGTGTCGGGTTTGGTCAGCACCACGAATCCTGTGGCGCTGTGCTCGCAGAAATCGAAGTAGCGGTCCATGGCCGTCCACAGCGCGGACAGCTGCTGCGTGAAGGAGAGATCGCGCAGCAGCTCCTTGTTGGCCGCGACGTTCGTGGGAGATAGCAGCGCCATATCGGACGCGTGTGCAGGGAGCTTAATCAGCGACGTCAGATTGCTCTCATCCTCCGCGTTCTTCGCCTTACCCTTGCCAGACGCATCGGACGCAGAACCCGCGCTGGACGCTGCGGTAGCGGTTGGCGAAGGAGAAGCGGACGCAGCAGAGGCGGCAGCGGCCACAACTGGCGGCTCGATGAGTCCCAGCGTGTTGAGGATGCGCACGAATCGCAGAAGTGCGGACTCTCGCTGCGAGATGGACCACATCAGCGTGGACGACGACATGTTCGCCACGGGCGGAGTGAGCACCTGCGTCACAGAGGCAGCCGCATCGGCTCGCTTCCGCTTGCGCGAATCCGGCGACAACGGGCTCTCGCTCGCAGCGCCACCCACCGACGGCGTGACCGGCACTGGCGGCGGTGGGGGCGTGGTCATCGTTGCGAGCAGCTGCAAGTCCGCCTGAATGGACGCGCTGAGAGTGAGGCAGATCTGCACCAGCTCGCGGATGATAATCTCGCGGTTCTTCGCCCGCTCGCCGAAGTACAGCAGGATGCGCAGCACGCACTCCAACCCGCGCTCCACGTACCCGTCGAGGTGGATGGTGGACAGCAGGAAGCGGAAGCACCATGCGGGGAGGATCGGGCACGCGGGCAGCGGGAACGGATACTCAGGATCGCTCCAGATGCGCTCCGCGTCGTCGGACTCAGCGGCAGCAGCGGCAGCGGCAGCCGCAGAAGCCGCGGGTGCCTCCTTCTCTTCCGCCTGCTTCTCCTCCTTGCTCTCATCCACCTGCTTGGACTCCTCTGCAGGCTCTTGTCCAGCAGCCTTCGCCTTTGCTGCGGCCTTGGCTGCGCGAGCGGCACGGGCACGTTCCAGGAATGATGAGCGGCTGGACGCGAACTTGCTTGGAGCACTCGACGCTGGAGCAGCGCCCACAGCGCCGCCGATCAGAGGCTTGCGGCTGCCCGCCGGCCGACGGAACGCCTGCTCGTCGTCCTCCATCCGGCCCTTCTTCTTCTCCGCCGCTTTGGCTGCAGCGGCCGCCTTTCGCTCGGCTTCGGCCTTCGCCTTGACCGCCTGCGTCTTGCGGAAGGAGCGCAGGTCGGCCAGCAGCTGCGTGGGCAACGACACCAGATCGGCCAGCAGCAACGTCAGCGAGCGCACGTGGTCACGCGACGAAGACACAAGCGAAGAGCCGAACAAGGCGAACAGATCGATGATCGGGGGAGGGGACGCCACGGACAAAGACAGGGCCGGGGGCGGAAGCGCAGGCAGCAGCGGGCTCTCGTGCTGCGGTGCCTGCTTGCCCTTGCCCTTGCCGTGCTTAGCGTCCTTCTTGCTCGACGGCGGCGGCACCTCGGTCGGGTGCGGCATAGGCTGCAACGACGGTGACGCGAGCGCGTCGAGCGAGAAGTTCGACAGGTCCTGCATGCTCGCCGGTTGCTGCGCTCCAGCCGCCGCGGCCGCCGCGGGTTCGTGCTCGATCGCGGCCGTCGGCTGCATGGGCGAGAAGAAGAAGCGCGCCGTGCCGTAGTTCCGACGCGCGATGATGTAGTTGAGCAGGTCGAGCAGCCTGATGGAGAGCAGCGGCGGCATGCCGCTGGCCTGCGCATCGTGGTTGGCCGCGTTGTGGTTGTGCGTGGAGAAAGTGCTGAGGTTGGTGCCCGTGACGTCGTCGCGCGTGCCGAGCAGCGTGGACGGCAGCGCGTCGATCATCTTGCGGATCATCGGGTCGCTGCTCTGCTGGCGCGTGTAAACACCGCGCAGCAACGCCACGAGGAACGACAGCAGCGTGTGACGCGTGGACTGGTACACGCACGCGTGGTCCGCCAGCTTGAACAGCTGCATGTTGGACGCAGAGTTCATGGGCGCCATGTACAGAACGCGCACCAGCGGGACGAGCAGGCTGGGGCACAGCAGCGGGTGCGGGTGAGACTCCACGCTGCGATCCTGCAGCTCGCGCGATGAAGACAGATGCGTGTAGGGAAGCAGCGGATTCACTACCTTCTTGCTCGCGCCCGCACCGGCACTAGCGCCGCGCAGCCATGCGCCGAAGTCTCCGACGTCCTCCCCCTCGAGTTCGATGCCGGCCTCGCCCAGCATCGCCTCCAGCTCCTCCTCGTCACCCGACTGCGGCAGGCCATCCTCCTCGTCGTCGTCATCCTCGCCCGCGTCGGCGTCACCCTCCGCGTGCTCATCGGGGTGGTCGTGCTCGTGCGCGTGTTCGTGCACGTCGGCCGGCGCGTCGCCGTTGTCGTAGCGGCTGAACTCGTGCATGATGCCGCGCCATCCACCGCGGTCGGCGCGCATGGCGGCCGCCTCGCGACGGTGGCGGTTGTACAAGATGTCGGCCACCACGGGCGGCGGCAGCGAGAAGAGGAACTCCTCCGGGTCAGGCTGCTGAGCGATGATCTCCTCCTGCATGCGCTCGCCCAGGAACTGGAACGAGCTCAGCAGGCCGTCGTCGCTGCGCGCGCGACGAGCAGGCGGGCTCGCCGAGCGACTGCTACTCGCAGCACCGACGGCAGCGCGAGGAGTTGCAGCCGAGCTCGAGCTGGCAGCAGCGGCAGCCGCAGGCGCACCCGCACCACTGCGTCGTGCATGCGCCGCCTGGATGCGTGCCAGCTGCGACTGCTGTTCCGCGAGCACCTCACGGCGGATGTCCTCGGGCAGCTCGGACAAGAAGGACTCGTCCACTGCGAACGCGGCTTCCGCAGGGCTGGACTCAGCAGCCGCACCACTGGAAGCGGCAGCGGGAGCAGGTGTAGCGGAAGCAGCGGCAGGTGCAGCAGAGGCGGAGGAAGACGGCGCGGCATCCGTCTCCATCGCAGCAGCAGCGGGCTCGTCAGCGTTCTGGTTAACTTCCACAGACATCGCCAGCGCCTTTTGCAGCTGCGCCTCCTCGTCCTCCTCCTCCTCTTCCTCCTTGGACTCGGACGAGGCCGGGGCGGCTACAGCAGGGGCAGATGCAGCCGCGGGAGTGGCTTCAGCTGCAACGCTGGGCGCAGCAGTAGCTGCTGCGGGCTCAGACGGCGTAGCAGCTGCGGCAGGGGCGGCGGGGGCGGCAGAAGCAGCAGGCGCGGCAGGAGCTGCTGCGACCGCGGGTGTCTCATCCTCGTCGATGTCCATGGCAGCCGGTGCTTGCGGCGACTCCGCTTCGTCTGCCTTCTCCTTGGCCTCTTCAGCTTCCGCGGCCTCTTCCTCCTTCTCTTTGGCTTCCGCCTCCGCGGCCTCGTCGGACTTCTGCTTGCGCTTCTTGAGCAGGCGCGACAGAATCTCCGTGAATCCGTGCGTCTCGATGTGGTCTTCCGTGGTGAGCGAGTGCAGCAGCACGTGCTGAATGACGCGCTGCGTCTCCTCGTCCACCAACGGCTCGATGTCCCACTCGGCCCAGCGCTCCTCGAGCAACGGACGGTACTTCACCTCGAACAGGTTCGTCATCGTGGTCTGGATGGCCTCGGCCGCGTGCAAGTCCGTGCGCGCGATCAGCAGCGCGCGACTCACATCCTGGCGACGACGAGCACGCACAGCATCCGCTGATCCAGCGGACGCCTCCGCAGGGAGGGGCGCGTCATCCTCCATCTCCGCCACCAGGCGGTCGCTGACGGTGTCCGCCATCGACTGCAGTTGCGTGAGTCGGCGACGCGCCTGCACCTCAAGCGCGGCCGCATCTGCGCGTGCACTGGACGCAGGCGGTGCGGTGGGAGCTGGGTGATCATGCTCGATGTGGATGCCCATCATGCGCGCGAACTGGTGGCGGAAGGTGTCTGCGGCGGACTGTCGGTTGCGTCGGCCCAGGGCGCTGAGATTGAATGTGGCTTGCTGTGGCGACGCAGACACATCGATCTCGCCCGGGGGACCGTTGAGCAGGGAATCGAGCAGCACTTCGCCCGGACGCGGGCCGCCGTTGCGCAGGCTCTCGTCCAAGCGGCGGCGGATGCGCGCGGCCGCGCCAGCCACACTGCCCAGAAGCGACTCAGAGAAGATATCCACGTGGCTGCGACGGCGCCTCGGTGCCTCTTCGTCATCCTCCTCTTCGTCCATGCCGTCCATCGCAGCCGCGTCCTCTTCGTCCTCCTCGTCCATGCGCTGACGCTCGGCAGCGGCAGCATCGGCTTCCTCGTCCTCGATGAGCTGGCCTTCGAGCTCGGCTTCCACGGCTGCGTCCTCCTCGTCACCCAGGCCGTGCGCCAGGGCAGCTTCCGCCTCCGCGGCCTCTGCCTCAGACTCGTTGCCCGCGTGCTCGTCGTCGTCGGTGTCGCCCGATCCGTCCGAGTCGTCATCGTCCTCGTCGTCGTCCTCATCCTCGTCGTCTTCGTCCGTCGAGGATGAATCGTCGTCCTCATCGTCCTCGTCGCTGACGGAGCTGAGGTCGTCCATCGAGGAGCCCATATCGTCGTCGTCGCCCAGATCACTGTCGTCGTCGTCGTCGTCGTCATCGTCGTCGTCAATGTCATCCTCATCGTCGTCCTCGTCGTCGTCGGATCCAAGACCGTCACCGATCATGATCTCGTCGTCCTCATCTTCGTCGTCCTCGCCAGCAGCCGCCTCCTCCTCCTCGTCGACGGTGCCGTCCACGGCTTGTTGGATGGCGGCTTCCTCGTCGGACGGCGCGGCGGCCTCATCGAGCACGCTGGCACCCGCGTCCTCCTCGGCTTGGATCTCGGCGAACAGGCGGTTGACGTCGTCGTCATCGTGCATGTCCTCGTCGCCGTCACCGTCGCCGTCAGCACCCACCACGGAGATCAGGCCGCCGTGGCCGTCATCGATCAGAACTACATTGCGCGAGCCACGACGCTTACGCTTGTGCTTGCGCTTGTGCTTGCGATGCTTCTTGTGCTCGCTGTCCGTCTCGCGCGCCCGCAGTGGGAAAGCGGCATCAAGGCGCACCGTCGTTTCGATGAGCTTAGTGACGGACTGCACGAGCTGCACGCAGAGCTTGGTGCCGCTGAAGGCGTTGAACTCGATCCACGCCAGCACACCGGCCAGCACCGCGTGCGTGTTAGTCTCCACGAACAAGCGGCAGATGCGCCGGCGGTGCTGCATGGCGGTCAGACCGGCCTCGGCCTTGCCGGACAGGATGCCAGCAAGCACGTTGCAGATGCCCACCAGGGCAACGAGGACAGAGCGCAGGGCCAGCTCGGGAGCGCTGTCCTTGTCCTTGTCGCTTCCAGTGCTGCCGTCGGCGGAGCTGCCCTTGAGCAGCGCGGCGCACGCGCTGTCGTTGGTGTACATCTGCAGGTACGATCCCTGCTTGTGGTGATGCACGGCCTTAAGGACGGCCGACGCATGGCGCGGCACATGCGCGTGCATCGGTTGCTGCGACATGCTGTGCGGGCGGCCCTTGCTGATGAGGATGAACAGCGCCGTCGTCAGCTCGCCCAGCACGGTGCGCGTCACGTCGAGCGGCGACGGCGTGATCGAAGCCATGAAGCCGGCGGGGGTGCTCACATCCGCGGCGGCCGCAGCGGCAACGCTCGGGCTGGCATCCTTGTTGTCGCCGTCATCCTTGCCTGTGGACTTGGAGCCAGACTTGTTCTTGTCCTTGCTTGCCGACTTGTTCTCTTTGCCGGAGTCCTTGGATCCATCGGGTGAGTTGGACTTGCTGCCATTCTTGCCCTTGCTGCCGGCCAGGAGCACCTGCTGCGGCGAGTACTGGCAGAGCGCCAGTCCGAATTCCGCGATCGACGCCGTGCTGGTGAAGTGCTGCATGGGATCCAGCAGCAGCTGGTGCGTCAGCAGCGACAGCAAGTTCGTGAAGCCGCACTCGACGCCGGGCACATGGTCCGGACGGAAGTGCCAGATCAACGGCAGCAGCTGCGGCTGCAGCTCCAGCTCGTGCGACAGGATCTGAAGGATGGTGACGTGGTGCAGCGCGGGGTGGAAGTCCACGGACAGAGGCGTCAGCGGGGGCAGGCGCGCGACCGACTCGACAGCATTGGAAGAAGCCGCAGCGGCAGCAGCCTCCTCCGGCTTCTTCTTCTCCGACTTGCCAGCCTTCTTGTCGTGCGGCTTGCTTGACTTCGGCACTCCCGACGCAGCGACGGCCGAGGAAACAGCCGCAGCCGCAGCCGGCTTGTTGGACTTCTTGGCGGGTGTCTGAAACACCGGCGCAGGGACGCCAGCCTCGCTCGACTGGAGAGGCGGCAGCGGCGTCGCAGGGATCAGACCGGACTTCTGGCTGCCCACGCCGGCCAAGCTCGGTGAGAAGGGCACACGCGGCGTCAGGAACGGCTGACGTGACGTGGGCGGTGGAGAGGGCGTCGGCGAAGCGGTCGGCGGCACGTCGATGTGCAACTCATGCGCGATCGCGTCGCCTCCAGGAATGCCGCTCAGCGCGCGCAGCTCAGCAGCCTGCTCGGCGGCCACCTTGTCGCGCAGGCGCATCGTGGCGCGGTGCAGGTCGCAGACGAGCGCCTGCAGCAGGCCCTGCACCACAGAGAACGGAAGACGATCGCGCTGCGGGAACGACTCCGGAGTCAGCGTCACGCTGGCCACAGGCTTCAGTGCCGGCGAAGCGGGCGGCTGCTCCTTGCTGCGCGGACGGCTCCGGCTGCGCGAGCGGCTGCGAGATTGCGACTTCGACTTGCGAGCGGACTTGCTCTTCTTGGCGCTGGTCGCACTCGCCGCCTTGCTCTTCTTGCTCGAAGGAGTCTTCTGCTCCGAAGCGGACGCGGATGAAGACACAGCAGCAGCAGCCTCGCTGTCCGTCGCCGCATCCTTCTTCTCCTCGTCGCTCTTGCTCTCCTCGGCCTTCATCTCCTCGTCGGTCTCCGCAGCGTCCTTCTCCGCTGCGGGAGGCGCGGGCTTCGGCTTCAGGCAGATGACGTAGCGCATCTGGCCCTCGTCCGCCTTCGAGGCAGTGGGAGTGGGTTTCGCAGCCGCGGAGCCTGCAGCAGCAGTAGAGTCAGTCGACTCGGCGCTCGTAGACTTTGCTGCGGCTTCGTCCTTCTTCTCCTCTGCATCGGCTTCATCCACCTCCTTGTCGTTCTCATCGGCCAGCTCCAGCGCCGCCTGGTCCGTGAGCGGTAGCGGCTCGACGCGCACGCGCTTGACGATGCAAACGTTGCGCAGGGCAGCAAGGAAGGTATGCGCGTCCCTGCGAATGAGCACGGAGAAGAAAGGAGTGAAGCACTTGAGCGGCATGTGCGGCGTGGTCTGCACGCCCAACACGTGGCGCGCAGACTCCATCTCGTACGAGGTGAGCACCTGCTCGATGTCCGTCTCGAACTGCGCCTGCAGCGTCGAGGGGAAGGAGGTCAGGTGGCGCACCAACAGGAACAGCGCGGAGCCGTACAAGTTCGGCGAGGGCAGCGGCGCGCGGCTCTTCGTCGTCTTGTCCTCCGAGGGCGGCTCGTTGGCAGGCAGATTCACCAGCAGCGCCATGCCGCCCTGCTCGATGAACGCGTCGACGAACGGGCGGTAGCGCGTCAGACCAGCCAGCGTGCCGTACACGGACGACAAGCAGCGCGACTGGAACAGTGGCGTCTGAAGCATCTGCATGGCAAGATCAAGCAGGGGCCGTTGGTCCGCCAGCGGGTAGAAGGGCCGCACGCGCTTCTGCGCTTGCGCATCCTCCTCCGGCAGCGGCGGCATCTGCTTCAACTCCTCCTCGTACAGCAGGTCCTTGAGCGTGAAAGCCTGGCACGTGTGGTGGTCGACGATGAGGTTCAGCGCGTAGAGCAGCGAGCAGAGGTAGGACTCGTGCATGAGATTGACCGGCGGAGGAAGCTTCTTGTCGGCCGAGGCATCCTTCCGCTCGGACAGCAAGCTCGACGCACCCTTCTCGGCCACTGTCTTCTCCTCGTGCTCGCGGTGGCGCGCAATATTGCGCTGGATGGACTCCATGTACTCGGCGTATGCCGGAGTACGGCTCTGCTCCATCATGCCCTTCGCGGTGCGCACGAGGAACGGAGACAGCTCGCCCATCGCGTCGACCAAGATGGCCTCGTGGTCGATGTTCAGGTAGCTGCTCAGCACGAACAGGAGCATGTGTGCGCGCTGGAACGCCAGTTCGCCAGCCGTCAACGAGAAGGGAGCCGGGGAGGCGAGCGACTCGTTGCCGGGGAGCACTGCGGGCAGCGGCAGCAGATCGATGCCGCTGGTGGACTCGATCACGCGCTGCACCAGGTACGACAGCATGTGCGTGCGCGTGGAGGGATCCAACGCGGAGGGGATCGAAGGCAACGACGCATCCACGGCAGAGGAAGCCGCAGGAGAGCCAACGGCAGCACCCGCGCCAGCAGCAGCGGAGGAAGCCACCGAAGTCTTTGCCTCTTCCGGCTGCTTCACTTCCGCAGCGGCTGGTGTCACAGTGGTCGGTGCAGGCGTTTTCTTCTTGTGCGCGTGCGCCGCATTGACGAGCAGCATAAAGCTGGTGATGGTGGTGGTGAAAACCGACATCGCCGTATGCGGCTCCAAACCGGTCGCCTGCGGCAGCAGCGCGGGGAAGCAGCTCGCACCGTCCTTGAGGAAGGCACTGGCGGGGAGCTGAGACAGGGAAGAGAAGAGCGGGCGGATCACTTGGCCGAGCACGTCCGACGAACCGAAGTAGCGCTGCCAGACGGTCAATCCATCCTCGTCGTCGATAGGACGGTCCTGCGCCAGCTTCTCGGCCAGCAGCTTCTCCTCGGCCAGCCGAGCCGCGCGCAGGGTGGCTGCGCGCTCCTCAACCACTCGAAGGGCAGCCGCGCGCTGCTCGCTGCGGCGCTGGGTGGCGGCCTCCTCTTGCTCGGCGAAGGCGATCTCCTCCGAGTGCGAGAAGAGCCACTCAATGTTCAGCTCGGGGCTGGTGGACTGCGTGGCAAGCAGAGCAGCCTGCACGGCCACGCGCGAGAAGCCCATGCCCTGCAGCTCGCTCATCAGATTCTCGTGCACGCTGGACAGCAGACCGGCGTCGCGAATGGGACGAGCAAGCGCGGGAGCGCCGGAAGCAGGGGCTCCTGCACTGGCACCAGATGCGGAGCCAGCAGCAGGAGAAGGAGACCCCGCAGCAGCGGAGCCCGATGCAGACGACGCCACACCAGCAGGAGCGCTGGCGGCAGGAGGGGCAGCATCGGACGACGAGGTCGAAGAAGACGACACAGCAGGCGTAGCGGCTGCGGCAGTGGACTCTGCCGGAGCCGTCGCATCGCGCGTGGCCTTCTCCGCCGCCTCAGCCGCCCGCTTGGCCTTCTGCTCTGCATCACTCTGTTTCTGCTTGGCCACGTTAACCTTGAGCTTCTCGCTCTCGTTCTTGAGAGCACGTGCGACCAACCGATGCGCGATGTTGAATGCGAAGGTGACAAAGCTTGTCGGCAGGAAGTGCAGGGAGTGGAACAACGGGGCGCGGCCCACCTCCGTACTGGAAGAGGCAGAGGAAGACACGTCTTGCATGCTGCTGTCAGCTGCCGAAGTAGCCGCTCCAGCCGCAGGTGTCGTTTTCCAGCACTCCTTCGTAAGCAAGCTGGAGAACTTCTCGCGCGTGTGGTCCGCGCACTCCGCGCCAAGCAATTGTTCCTCGTACAGCGCCTGTCGCTCGGGCGGCGCGTCCGACGCCAGGTCGAACAGCGGCGGCGCGATCGACGACTGCGCGAACGTCGTGCGCGGCGAGTAGGTGACGGCGGGCAAGGTGAAGGGAGAATAGCCCAGCATCGAAGCCCGTCCCACGTGCGGCCGGCCATCAGCGGCCAGCTCGTCGTCGAGCTGCGGGATGGCTTCGGCGATGCCGGTCACCTCCGCTGCATCGGGGCGCACGTGCTCGTCCTGCGCGTCGTTGCGCGGGGCACGCGGGCGGAGCGACGGACTGGCGGACTGCGCGGCAGCCAAGCTGGACGACACGGCGTTACTGGCTGCAGTGCGCAGATTGCCCACCATCTCGCGCACTTCGAGTGACTCATGCGCGGCGAAGGCAGACAAAGCGTCCGGTTGAGGCGACGGCTCACCATTGCTCGCAGCAGCCAGGGCGCTGGAGAGCGGGCTGGGAGCCACCGGCGAGCTCGACGCAGCAGGAGCAGCAGCGGCAGCAGCAGCAGCTGGAGGTACGGGGACGACCTTCTCAGGCAGTGTCTCAAAGCGCGCCAGCTGGTCGCCGAACTGACCCAGCTCTGCCAGCACGTCGTCATACGCACTGAGCACTTCCTTGTGCGCAGTCGGGGTGCCGGCTAGCAGGGGTGATGCAGCAGCCGCAGCCGAAGCCGAAGAGTCCGGCCCCGTCGTGTCGGCCATGTGCTTCGCCAGTTGGATGCGATGCAACATCGCCCAGCGCAGCATGCGCAGCAGCTTGTCACCGCCGCCCGCCTCGCGGAACGCAATGAACAGCGACGCGTTCAGGTCCTGGCTCGAGGCTGTCGCGCCGGGCAAGGCGGACGAACCCATGTAGAGCAGGTGGCGTAGGAGCTTGAGCGTCGGCTTGAGATACAGGCAGGTAAACAAGTGCGACTCCAGGTGCGACGACAAGTGCCACAGGTCGGACTCGAACACGCGCGGGTCCAGGCCCTGGCGGTGCGGCGACGGCGGCGGTTGCACGTTGAGCAGCGTGACGAGTCCCCGTGCAACCGACGCGTAGATCTTCTTCGCGTCCGCCTGCGCCGCCTTCGCCTGTGAGCTGTTGCTCGCGCCGATGGCCTCGGAGTGCTTGGCCAGCTTGAGCACCGATCCGACCAGCTTGTACGAGTACTGCGTGAACTTAGAGATACACATGTGGTACAGCTCGCTCGAAACGGCGGAGGGAGTGCGCACGAACACGAACTCGCGCTTCGCGGGGGCGGGCAACAAAGGGTCGGCGGCAGCGCGTTGCGACGCAGCTTCCTCCTCAAGCTTGACGTTCTGGTTCCACGCATCCATCTCACGCTGAATCTGCAGCGTGTGAATCTGGTCCCACACCAGCGCTTGCTGTACCTGCTGGAGCACCGACAGCAGCGGCAGCAGGATGACGCTGCTGAACGTGGCGGAGGCAGGCAGACTAGTGGAGCTGCTGCCGCCGATGGAGGCATTGAAGCGGTCGAACGCACCGGTGAAGTGCGCAGGCTGCAGACGCCTCGAGAGGCGCGAGAACAAGTGTGCGCACCAGCACAGGGTCGACAGCTCGCACAGTTCGAGCGCCAGTAGCTCGTCCTGCGCGGACTCCTGTTTGTCATCAAGAAGCGCGGCCACGTCGTAGCGGCGGAATTTGACCGGCTGGAGCGTGCCATCGGGCAGCACTTCGAACTTGCGATCGCGGTCGACGAAGCGCAGATAGGATTGCGCGATCGGCACCGCATCCGACGGGGTGGTCACAGCGCGCTTGTTGTGCAGCGCGTTGCGCAACAGATCCGCCGCCTTCTCGCTCAGAATGGTGAACACGCGATAGGCGAACTGCGGCGACGTGTTGCTGAGCATGATGAGTGGCGACACGAAGCCAGAGAAATGGAACGCGACACGCGTGGGAGAGAAAGCCTCGGGGGTGGACAGCACCGTGGAGGCGACGTGAGGGTCCGTGCGCTGGCCCTGTGCGTTCAGGATGGGATCCGCCGCCTTGGCACCAACGAATAGACCGCACAGGCTCGGCGTGAGGTTGCGCCGCAGCGTCAGCTTCAGAATCGAGTGCACAAATGCGTGCAGGTACTGCTGCTGTTGCTGCGGCGCCGTGAGCACGTTGCTGCCGCTGCCCACGCCCACGAGCGTCGTGCCGAAGCTCTTGAAAATCACTTCGAGGAAGCGCGAGTAGCACAGCAGGCGGTGCGAGTAGGACGAGTACGACTCCGGCTGCAGGCGCACACCAGCGATTACCGGTGCGCGCGTCCACTCGTCGGCGTCAGGATTGAGCGCCGTGATGGCCGCCAGTGCCTGCCCCTGCGCGTGCATGGCCTCGAGGATAGCCACGAAGTAGTCGTAGAAGTCTCGCGTGATGGTATCATTCGCCCCGGGCTGTCCGCTGAGCGTAGTGCGGCCGTGGTGGCGCAGGAACTCCTCGATGCCCTTGCCGAACGTCTGGAGGTAGGCGTCGAGCATGTTGAAGTGGCGCGGGTCCTGCGAGAGGAACACGGTGCGCGTCAGGTCCTTCAGCGGGGAGTGCGTCGGGGAGCGCAGCAGCAGGTCTCGGCTCTCAGCGTGCAGGCACAGGCAGCGGATGGTCTCCGGCAGTGACTGCAGGCTGAGCGATCCGAGCACATCGTACCGCACGCATCGCATGAATGTGTGCGTGACACCCTCGCTGTACAGCAGCTTGATGGAGGGCGGCGAGTTCTGCGACAGCGCGATGATCAGCTGGCACGCGTTGACGAACACGTCCTCGCCCCAGTAGGTGCGCGCGCTGACGCTCGGAAGGAAGCCACTCGAAGGAACAGCGGGGATCGGGGCACCAGCGTTCGCGAACGCAGCGGCGAGTGCAGAAGACGAGGCGGGTGCGGATGATGATGCGGATGCATCGGACGCAGCAGCGGCAGCGACGGGCTGAGCACCGCCCTCTTGACGCTGACGCTTCTTGGCTTCCTCTGCCTCGTGCTCGGCCAACGGTTTGCGTTTCCGTTCGCCCAAGGCCACCGCCGCCGATGCCGGCTCCGCTACCGGCGTCGCGAACGACGCGAGAATCGGCACGGAAGATGCGCTGGTCAGCGGGGTGGTTTGTGCCGCGGCCTGCATCGTCTGCGTGGGCATGACGGTCTGCGCGTTGACCAGCTTCCCGACCTGCCTGAGATTGAAGCTGTGCACCAGTAGCCTCTTCACAAGCCTGCTGAAGCGGCCGTCCTTGAGCGCCTTCATGCGCACGGGCTCACGGTCGTGGCGGATGATGCCGACCAGCAGGTACAGCAGCTTGATCAGCAGCGCCTTGCGCGACTGCAACGGAGAGGACACCAAGCTCTTGTGCGTCACGCCCGGAGCGAAGTCGTACGAAGGACTGGCCTGCAGAAGGAGACTGGGAGGCAAAGGGCGATCGGACGCATCGGCAGAGGACGTGGAGGAGATTGGAGTCGCAGCCGCGGCCGCTGCGGATGCAGCGACGGAAGACGCCGCGGCAGCCGAGGAAGCAGCAGCCGCCGGCGCAGCTGGCGACGCATAAGGCGCAGCGGTGGCCTCAGCATGCAAAGAGAAGCTGTTGTCCGCGTCGTCGATCTCCATCTTCGCCTCGTCGCCGGACGAGGCGGACGCAGCCGCAGCAGAAGGAGTAGCGGCAGCCACGGGCGCCAAATCGTCGTCCGCGGGCAAGTCAGGCAGTCCCTCCATGTCCGAGATGTCAGTCAGTCTGTCGATCAGCGCGTCGGGTCCTCCGAGCGCGTTGTACCGTCCGAGCAGGGAGCTGTTTCGGTGCGCGTGCTTGTAGCATAGTTCGACGACGTGCGCCGCCCTCCAGAGCAGCGACTGCGCGACGATGAGCGGGTCGCGCAGCACAGCAATCATGATCTCCATCACCTCCGTGTGGTTGAGCAGCGCGGGTTCGTGCTCCTGCTTCGGGATCAGACGCTGCACGAAGTTGAAGAAACAGTCCGTGAGGATCAGCGCGCAGCTGGACAGGTGCTGCTCGGCGGGGGACAGCCACCACAGCGCGGACTTCGCCGAAACATCGGCAGGAGGAACCGCACCGGCGGGGGGCGTGAGGAAACCCTTGTACGACGCCAGCGTCTGTTTGAGCAGCGTCAGCAGGACGCCGTGCTGCAGCATGCCCAGCGACTGCAGCTCGCGGCGAATCGACGGCGTGGATGCCAGTGCCTGTAGCGTCAGCAAGGAGGTGACGCGCAGGTTGTGCGGCAGGAACGAAGTGGGTGGCGGTGTCTGTCCACCTGTAGGCGGCGAGCTCAAACCCGGCACGACGTTGACGAGATGTGCGTAGGGGCTCGAGTCGTTGAACTGCATGTCCGGCGGCAGCAGGTCGAAGTGCTGCGTGCGCACGCAAGCGACCAGTCCCTCGATCACCAGCGCATCGAAGTGCGACAGGTGCTGTACGCTCTCCTTGCGCACGCTGCTGAACGTCATGAGCAGCTGGATGGACACCAGGCGCAGCACGAAGTACTTGCGTCGCAGGGAGAGGTCCGGGTAGTGCACCACGTACCGCAGCACGAACACCAAAGAGTACAGGTGCTTCGGAGGAACGGCGTAGCAGGGGAGACCAGCCGCCAACGACAGGGAAGGGGTGGACAGCGTCACGACGAAGTCATTCACGGAGCGGAACGACGACGCGTGCGCGCGGTACAGCGACAGCAGGTACGACAGCGTCAGAACAGCCGGAGCCGCGGCCTGAGCAGACGAAGCGGCCACAGGCGGAACCGCGACTGCCAGTGCTCCCGCCTGCATGTCCGCCCCAATCCTCGGGAACACGAAGCTCTTAGCGAACTCTCGCTCGAAGCGCTGCATGTCCGCGGCGACCCCCTGCTCGCTTTTGTGGTTCAGTAGCGACAAGAGGTGCTGCGCCACCGGCGACACAATCGACGGAGACGAGGACGGAGACACGTACGGAGTGAGAGATGCAGCGGGAGCACCAGAGGAAGACGACAGCGACGCGGCAGAGGCGGTCGAGGAGGACGCAGCAACGGGCTCAGCGGCAGCCGCGGCGACAACCGACGCGGCAGACGACGCCGCCTGTCCCTTGCTGTTGCGTTTCTCACCTGCCTTCTTCGAGGCCGAAGCCGGCGCAGCAGCAGATGCCTCCTTGTGCGTCTTCTTAGTGCGCTTCGGAGCTGGCTGCTCAACAGCCGCTGCCTTCTGCTCGTCGGCGCCAGGGGCAGCTGCTGCCGCAGTCGCCTCCGCTCCCTGCGCGGCTCCTGCCTGTGCCTGCGCCTCGATCGTCGTCGGAATGGCCCACACTCCATTCGCGAGCGTGTAGAGCATGGTTTTGATGTTCATGCCCGACACGCTGCTGCTGACGCCCGGCATGTAGCGCGTCTGGAACGCACTGAAGGTAAGCTGCCGAGAGTCGGTGGCCTGCAGCTGGCACAGCACGTAGCACGCAGCCATCACAAGGTGCGGCTCGTCCGCAGACAGAATCGCCAGCAGACGATCGACGCTGCTGAACATGTGCGGTTTGGTGCAGTGAGACAGCAGCAGGCACAGGAAGCGCAGGATAAGGAGAACGAGCTCAGGCGACGGAGGCGGCTGCGCCTGACGCGCCGCCTTGCGCGCCGCGATCACCTCCTCCGGCTCCTCATCATTCTGCACAATCGCCTCGCCGCGAAGCTTGCGAGTGTAGGTGCGAAGCTTCAGGCTGGTGGCGTCCTCCTTCTCCATCTCTTCATGCTCTTTCTTCTCCGCGTCCTCCACCTGCCTGTCCACGAGTTTCCTGAAGCGCACGAAGCGCTCCAGCCGCTCGTCCAGGTCGTCCAGCACGGCGGACACCAGCGGGTGAGACAGCGACAGAGTGCTGTCCCAGCTACACACTTTGAGACGAGGATGAGACAGCACGGACTCAAGCGCGGCATCGCTCAGAAGATGAACGTCCACGAGGCCCGTTGCGGACAGGAAGACGGCCGCCTCCTCATTGCCCACAATATCGTCAAATCCTGACTTGAGCGGCTTCAGCAGGCGCGACATGCTGGCGGCTGCTGCAGGGGAGCCGGTGCGCAGGTGCGAAGGGCGCAGCGCCACGGGAAGGAAGGGGAACGGCGGGCGCAAGGTAGGGGCGCGCGACCGAGCGAGCAAGGAGGGAAGGGACGGACTGGTCCAACCGGACGCGGACGGAGCGACGCCATCGGCTGCGCTCTTCCCCTCGCACTGCGCCACACCCGCCACTACCCGCCAGCGCCGCGCTCTTGTGTTGAGCGCAGCGAGGCAGCCAAGAGGGCAAGCGCGCAGGGGCAGACCGGCATGATCGATCACTCACTCACTCGCCTCCGGCTTCATTCATGCTCGTAGCTTATCCATCGCCGGCCACAGCAGCCTCCGCCATCCCCGCCATCCGCCGCGATGAGCGCCGCCGCGGCTCAGGATCACTATGCGCTGCTCGGCGTGGCGTATGACGCCAGCGATGCCGTCATTGCGTCTGCGTACCGGACACAGGCGCTGCGGCTGCATCCCGACAAAGCTGCCGGTGCCGGTGTGGGACTAAGTGCCAGTGAGCGCGCTCAGGCGAACGCGCAGTTCCTGCATCTGCAGCAGGCCTACAGCGTGCTGAAGGACAAGGAAGCCAGGCAGCAATACGATGCGGCACTGCAAGCCGGCGGTCTCCGTCTGTCCTCCTCCACTGCCGCTGCACTGTCGTTCAACGAAGTGGATTTGGACGAGTGTGGTTACGACGATGCGGAGTGCTTGTACTCGTACAGCTGCCGCTGCGGTGCGGAGCTGCTCATCGACGAGGCGTCGCTGCAGCGCGGCATCGATCTGTTCCCCTGCAGCCAATGCAGCATCGTCTACCGCGTTCTCTACGAGTGGGAGCCGGACGAGGAGGAACAGGAGGCCGATGCAAAGGCAGCGATGGAAGGAAACGCGGACCCGGCTGTGACCACCACATGAGGCCACCGCGGTCCGTAGCGCAGCGAGCGGGGAAGTGCCGTAGCCGGCTGGCCACTCTTGCTCTTCCATGTCGTGGCTGGAGGCACGGTGCTCCTCGGGTGTTGGTCATCGTTGTCGGCGGCGGAGGCCGTAGTGCGCCAAGTTGGCCGCTCCGACAAGCCTACAACGGGCAACCTAGCGCGATTGCTTGGACGGCGGCAGCGGCAGCGGCAGCGGCAGCGGCAGCGGGCTCGCCGAAGGAGCGTATTGCTAGCCGTCAGGGCCGCCCGCTTGGCTGACATACTCAGCCTGTTGTCGCAATCCCGGCCGTGTGGGAACTCTCGTTGTCCTGAACGAAGCAAGCAACGAGGACGGCGACGCCCTCAAACCAACGCGGTGACGACCCCTGTCGTTCGCCGTGCAACGAGTTAGCGCGTGCCTTTGCATTGGTGCATCGTTGTTCCTTCCTTCCCAATGCTAATCCCTTCTCG
>Ga0256877_1000008_pt1 | contig 29180 bp, 29 predicted proteins | sample MC6MC0420MT_FD_186356 | JGI IMG/M metagenome (GOLD analysis project Ga0256877, IMG submission 186356) | Metatranscriptome of enriched soil aggregate microbial communities from Iowa State University, Ames, United States - MC6-MC0420-MT... | ecosystem: Environmental > Terrestrial > Soil >... | reverse complement strand
TGATAAGTTCGGTGAGTCTCGCCTGAGTGATCTGTTCAAAGCCCTCCCAGGTATCGTCTATGCGGACTGGAGTGAGAAGCGCATGATCGAGGAGATTCAGCGCGTCAAGGGCTTCAAGGAATTGGCTGTCACCGCAGCGAAGGTGATGCCCAAATTCCGCCTGTTCCTGAAGAAGCTGGACGTCAAGGTTGTGCAGCCCAAGCAGACCCGTATCACTGGCCACGCAATGCGCAACATGGCTGTCCTGTTCACCTCTGTGCGCGATAAAGAACTGGCTGAATGGATCGTGGCGAATGGTGGAAAGATGGCATCCAGTGCCAAATCTGCTAATTTACTCATTGTGAAAGACGAGTACGTATCCAACAACAAGACGGAATACGCCAAGGACAACGATATCCCGGTCATGTCCGTCGACAAGTTCAGAACCAAGTACAAGGTGCCCTAATGGCCAAGATTCTCATTGGTGCTGACGATAGCTTCAAGGCCGTTGCGTCCGACGACGATCCGGACTGGAAGACGATTCAGAAGCACCCGTACTACAAACATGCGACGGAGATTCTCCACTCGGAGGGTCTTCGTCCAAAGGGTGTGCGTGGTTACCCGCGGCTCATGGAGCTGCTGAACGGTTACGACAACACGCACGACAAGAAAGCTTTGGTCACCACTGACTCGAAAGCCGTCCAGCACTTGAAGCGTGATCTGGCCATCGGCCTGGAGAAGCTCAAGGTTGCTCGCGCCCGCCTCGCCAAAATGCCTGACAGTGCCGATGAAGCAGCACACGACGACGCAGCTCGCGAAGTCCGTAACGCTCAGCAGTACGTCGATGGTATCCGCAAAGGCCTCTCCCGCCTTAAGAAAATCTAAGGAGTTATTCATGGCACTTCTCACCATTCGCGCCGACGGCTCCTTCGAGGCCATCGCGATGCAAGATACCTACGCGTCCAAGATCAAGGCGTACAAGACTCTCATCAAGTCCACTCAGACTGGTATCAAAGAACGCAAAAAGAAAGTCGAGCCGTTGAAGCGCATTGCTGCGCTCAAGCTGCGCCTGCAGCACGTACCGCCAAGTCAGAAAGAATCCATTCGCAGCAAGATCAGCGCCGAGCGCCAGAAGCACGCACTGTCCACAAAGGACACAGTGCTCGGGATGCAACGCCAGATCACCAAGCTTGAAGGGCAGATCGCCAAGCACGAAGACCGTATCGCCCGCCTGACTCAACAGGAAGCTGATGCCAAAGAGCGTGCCAAGGTACGCAAGGCCAAAGAAGCCTTGGCGCCCAAGCAGCCGAAAGTGAACATCGGTGGTCCCGGCATCGGTGGTGCTGGTGCGAAGATTCCACGCACTCCGAAAGATCCTGCTGCCAAGTTCGCGCAGCAAGCCAAGACCGCCTCTGGCAAGTTGAAGCACACCGTCAAGGTGACCCTCGACAAGCACGAAGCTCAGGCACTCAAGCCTGCGCCAAAGCCAGTAGTCAAGCCGACCGCGTCTACCAAGAAGCCAGCGAAGGTGCTGACTCACAAAGACGACAAGAACGCCACTGCGATCAAGAACACCCTGACCAAAATCTACGCGCTCAAGAAAGAGCTGGCGAACGCCACTCCTACCAAAAAGCCGCACATGCAAGCCGACCTGGCGAAGCTGCGCGGTGCGCTGCGTGAACTGCGTAAGGGTGCTACAGCCGAAGGTAAGCCGAAGCTGCCAGCCGAAGTCAACGGTCGTCGCGTCAAGCAAGTGAAGCCTGTCAAGCCGGTTGCTGTTCCTACTCCGAAGACCAAGAGCATGGGCACCACGCCAGAAGCGCGCGCCAAGCTGGAACGCATGTTGGAGAAAGCCAAGGCTGAGGCCAAAGAATTGCGCAAGCGTGTCACCGCAGCCAAAGGTCAGGGTCCGCTGTACGGTAAGCTGAGCATTCAACTGCAAAGCCTGAATGCCAAGATCATTCGCCTCGAAGGCAAGATCAAGCAGAAGTAAGGCCAGATAGCGGCTCGCAACGGGCCGCTTTCCACAAGACCAAGGAATAGCACAGCATGGGCAAGATCATCATTCGCGCGGACGACTCCTTCGAGGCTGTTGCAGCACGCGCACCAAACTCCACCCACGAGCACAAGCAGCACGTCACCAATCTTACCAAAGACTTGAAGATCGCCAAGGATATCAAGAAGCAACGCACCGCCGAAGAAAAGGCACGCGATACGCTGGCGAAACTCAAGCACGCTCCGAAGGTTGCCGGTAACATCGCCAAGCGCGACAAGGCGAAGCAAGCCGTGGCTGATGCCAAAGAGCAAGTGCGCGCTCTCAAAGGCAAGCTGTCGAACCAGCGCCACACTGATCCGGACGAAGTAGCGCAGAAGCTGGCGCATGCCAAAGAAGCGCAGAAAGAGCACAGTACCACTGTCCGTACTGCGTCCAAGGAACACGCCGCTGGCCGTGACGTCATGCGCAAAGACGTCCTCAAGAACAAAGACGCTTCCATCCGCACCTTGCAGAAGCATATCACGTCTCTGGAGCGCGCAAACGAAGCGGGCAAAGGCGATGAAGATGACTTGATCCATCGCATTCGCAGCGCCAAGCGTGACGTTCGCAAACTCGAAGCTGGCAAGGCACCTGACCTGGTCTACAGCGGTCACCTGTTCGAGAAGAAGAAAGCCACCAAGGCAACGCCTGCTGCACCGTCGGCCGACTATGATCGTGAGCGCAAAGAGCTGATGACGCGCTTCAACCAGATCGGTCGGGCTGTAGAAGCGGCCAAGCGCAAGGTTGCCAATGCGCGCACTACCGAGTCGAAAAACATGGCGGCCAAGGAGCTCAAAGCTCTGGAGAAGTCCTACAACTCCACTCGCATTGCACTGACCAAAATGAAGCCATCGGCTGCGCAGCGTGCAAAAGACGAGGCTGCCAACGAGCGCAGCAAGAAGGCCGCCACGCGCGTACACCGCAAGCAAGTGGATTCCGACAAACGCAAAGCTGCCGAATACGGTCGCGATGTGAAGCTCGGTCTGCGCGATTCGCGTTAATCACTACCTGTCCATAAGGAACCCATCATGGGCAAGATCATCATTCGCGCGGACGATAGCTTCGAGTCCGTTGCTGCTGCAAAGCCGGCGAACCTGAAAGAGCACCAAGAGCGCGTCAAGGAACTCAAGAAAGACGTTTCCATTGCGACCAAGATCGCAAGCCAGAACAAAAAGCTGGACACGTTGAAAGAAACGTTGGCCAAGCTGAAAGGTAATGGCACTCGTCGTGCTGTCACACCGCAGGCAACAAAAGCCCGCATCGAAACCGTGCGAGGCAAGATCAAATCCGTACGCGAAGTCATCAAAGCGCTTAAGGGTGAATTGTCTACTCCTTTGAACGCCAAACTGGAGCGTGCGACTGAGCAGCTTACCAAAGCCCAGCAAGCAAAAGCCGATCACTCCAAGCGTCACCTTCCGCGCAACCAGAAGACACCACGTGCAGGCGATAGCGCCACGGTACAGCGCAGCGAGAAAGCATCCCGCGCAACGCAAGGTGGTGCAGGTCGCCCATTCTTGCGCCGCAACATTCGCAAACTAGCAAACCAAATCGCAATCACAAAACGCCAAATCAGCGACGCTAAGACACCGCGCGCACGCAGAGAACTGGAAGCGTCGCTAGCCAAATTGGAGACCTCACTCAAGAGTGCTCAGACGAGCTTGCGTAACAGCAAGCCTGTCCGCAAAACAAGCTGAAAGCGCCTCGTTAATCGACAACTGCTATCTCCATGAGAAGCTAACCCGGAGTTACCCGAATGAAACTCGCCGTATACGCAATTGCAAAGAACGAAGCCAAGCACGTCTCTCGCTGGTTTGAAGGCGTCAAGGACGCTGACGAAATCGTTGTGCTGGACACGGGCTCGACAGATGGTACCCAGCAGGCCCTCAAGTCGCTGGGCGTCAAAGTCAGCTCCATGGCATTTGAACCCTTCCGATTCGACACGGCGCGTAACTCCGCCATGAACCTCGTCAGCATGGATGTGGATTACTGCATGTTCATTGACCTTGACGAGGTCATGGAGCCGGGAAGCATTACCAAGATCAAGGAACTGATCTCCAACCGTTCGCACCACATGTACGCGGTGCGTCTGGTCTTCCAATACGATGAAGCGCGCAAGCCCATCGTCTCCTATCTGCGCGAAGCAATCCACACGCGCCACGGTTTCTACTGGAAGTATCCAGTGCATGAGCTCCTCGCTTGCTACGAGAACTACACGTACAAGGAACTTCCGATCGACGTGTTCCATGAGCCAGACAACGACAAGCCGCGTTCGTCCTACCTTGAACTCCTGCAAAAGGGTGTCGAGGAGAATCCAGACGACGCACGCATGGTCCAGTATCTCGGCCGTGAGTTCATGTACCAGGGTCAATACTTCGACGCGATCATGTGGCTCAAGAAGCACATCGAAATCGAAACCCATGGTCCGTTCCGCTCTGAGTCTGCGCTGTACATCGCCCAGTGCTACTTCGCCATGGATGGTCAACTGGAAGAAGCGCTCAACGAATGCGAAGCGTGGCATTATCGCGCAATCGCCGAGTTCCCAAGCGCCCGTGAGCCTTTCTGTGCGCTCGCCTTCTTGTACTTCCAGTGTGGCCAATACGAGCCTTGCATTGGCATGCTCCGTAATGCCCTGCGCGTCGAGACTCAGCCTCAGGTGAGCATGATCCATCGGGATGAATACTACCAGCACTGGCCGTATCACCTGCTCGCCGTCTGCTACTTCTCTCTTGGTCAGATGACCCGGGCCAAAGAAAACATTCAACACGCAATGAAGCTGGCGCCCAAGATCGACGGCCGCCTGGCGAACGATATTGCCACAATCATGGGATTCCAAAATGCTCCTCGTCAGCCTATCGCTAGCAGCGCCGCAGAAGCGCCTGAACAAGGACGACTTCCTGAGACTGGGGACGTCGGGCCAGAAGAAGTATCTGGAGAAGTATCCCAAGAGCAAGCACCGGTTCCTGCTCAAGGGCAAGACGGTAAAGAAGGGGCACACCGAGCCAGTCAAGCAGCGTCGCCTGACGCGGACTGAGTACGACGGCCTCAGCGATAAGGCGAAAGCCAAGTACGATGAACGCTACCCAAAGAGCCGTCACAAGCCTCGCTTCAAAGGCGGCAAGGGTCGTGTGCAGGATACCAAGATCAGCACCAAAGAGTCTCGCAAGGATCGCACCAAGCGCTCCAAGGAGAACATGGCAGAGGTCGATAAGCAGCGCAAGATTCTCACCGATGACGGCGCTGGCGTTATCAATCGCGAGTCCGTGAAGGCTCTGGAGAACATCAAGCCAGAGCACTTGAAGCGCGGTGCCAACAACATCGACGAGAACCGCGACGAGATTCACGACGTGGTCGATGCCAAGGCGAAAGACAAGCCACACCTGTTCGATCGTGGCCTGAGTGCTGTACGCGATCTGATGCAAGGTGACGCCGCATCCACGCACGACGACGACAACCGCAGCGAAGGCGATAAGGAGACTGACCCTGATCGCCAAGCAGTAGACTCTGACGGCCAGCCAGAGTTCGACGCTGATGGCAAGCCCATCACCGAAGGTGACAAGGCCAACGACCCTGAACTTAGCGACGACGCTGATGAGGAAGAAGAGGACGAGGAGGAAGACAAGAAGTCCAAGAAGAAAAAGAAGAAGGGCAAGAAGGATAAGAAAGGCGGCAAGGGTCACAAGGACAAGAAGAAACAGCGCGATGGTAAAGCCGTGCTGGGCTTCGTTGTCAAAGCTGCCATCTTAGGTGCTGGTGTCACGATGCTTGCACTCGGCGCTGGCCCACTTGGGATGATCGTTGCACGCGGCCTGCTCGATACCTGGGAAGACTTCAAAGGCATCGCATCGACCGCGGCTGATGGTAACATGACTCCTGAAGAGCAGAACTACCAGACAGTCAACGAAATCATCACGCAAACCCAGAGCTACCTACGCAACATGGATATGGACGACCTGCACGCCCAATCGAAGGAGATGTTCAGTGCCATCGCATCTTCTCACGTGGACGTTTACGGCACAGTGTTCAACGCAGCACTGCCAATTGTCGGTGAACGTCCGAAAGGTATTCCCGGCAAGAGCTTCTACGGACACAGCAGCGTGGACCTGAAGACACTCGCAACTACCTTCGAGAAGGCATTGAGTTCCCAAGGTATCTTGCGTGAGCGAGACCACGTAACCGACCCAGGTGAAGAGACCTATCTCTTCTACACATCGGGTCCTAATCGCACGATTGTTGCGGTTGGAATGAACGAAGACCACGGTCTCTACCACGTATCTTTCCTCAACTGGTGACTCCATGCAAATCACTCTGATCCTCGCAACTGCCCTCGTATAACGGAGGCTATATGGAGCGAATCCGTTACCGCTGCGATAAAGCGGAAATGCGTAAGCCGATTGCGCTACGCAAGACCTGGCACGTTCTCCTGGGTGACAAGCAGATCGCAACGATCAGCACTCGGGAAGAGCCGTCAACCGATCATAGTCACTCGCTGCGCATCTGGACGGCTAAGGTGCACGGCGGTGAGTTTGATCCGTTCGACTTCCCGCATGTGGACGAGGACGATGAAGGTGAGAGACTGCGCCCTCACGTCACACTCGCAGGCGGACAGCCGTTTCTCATTAACCCACAACCCATGACCATGAAAGAAGCGCGGTCGTGGGTTAAGCACGTAGTCCAAAGGGGCGACCGATGACACACATGGTAAGTACCAGCTTCTCGCTGGGTTTGGCGCCTACGGAAATGCACCGTGTTGCTCAGACCAAGCAAGGCCTTGAGCTGGACGCGCAACAAGCTGGCGGTGACGCTCGCGTTCTCGACGCCAACATCTGGCTGAAACAGGCAGCACCGCACTATCGCATCAGTGAGGATATCCGCGACTACATCATCGTGGCGCTGCCCTCAATCGTTACCTCGGTGCCAAACACCAACGGTGACAGTGCGTCGTTCAAGGAGCTGACCGCGTTCAACCCTGAGTTCGGCCAGATGGCGTATCGTACCTGGGTGGGCAAGCCTACTCACGTCGAGCACGACAACAAGGATATCACCAAAGCCAAGGGCGTGATCTTCGACACGTACCTGCGCCCACTGCCACGCAACAAGAAGTTTGCGAAGCTGGTGAAACTCATGGGCTTCGACCGCACCAAGGACTCGTACCTGGTGAACAAGCTCCTGAGTGGTGAAATCAACACCTACTCCATGGGCATGTACTACTCGTCCTACACCTGCCCAGTCTGTGGCGCACGTGTCGGTAAGGGTATCGGTGCACCATGTGTACACACCCGTCCACGTCGTCCGACCTACCAGCTGCCTGATGGGCGTCTGGCTTATCGCATGTGCGAAGGCCTGGTGGGCTTTGAAACGTCCGTAGTTCTCGACCCTGCGTATGTAGCTGCGCAGTCCGACGTGATCTGGGACTTGTCGAAACTCTGAGGCGACCATGAAACTGACTATCTCACTGAGGCGTGCAATGAAAGTTTTCCTCGGCGGTACCTGTAACGATAGCACATGGCGCGAGCGTTTGATTCCGATGTTGAACATCGACTTCTTCAACCCTGTGGTCCCCAACTGGACTCCAGAGTGTATGGAGGAGGAACGCCGCCAGCGTGAAATCTGCGACTACAACCTGTACGTTATCACTCCAAAGATGACGGGCGTGTTCAGTATCGCAGAGGTCGTGTGCGACAGCATCAAACGCTCCTCCAAGACCGTGTTCTGTGCCTTGCGCTCGGATGACGGTGCTGAGTTCTCCGAAGCTCAGTGGAAATCGCTGCAACAGGTGCGTCGAATGATCGACGAGCATTGTGCCAAAACGTGCGATAGTCTGGAAGACGTGGCCGCATTCCTGAACGGAGTGTAACGTGAACCGTCTCGTAGACCAGACAACCTTCTACGTACCGGGAACCATCGGTGGTGGGAACTGTGCCGAAGCTGCGTGCGCTACGCTCTTTGGCATCCCGCTCTCCGACGTCCCGCGTTTCTACAACGAAGATGACCCAGAGCCGTCGTATCGCTACTGGCGTAACTTCGAGAACTTCTGCTTCTCGCAGGGTTATTGGGTGGTGCGTCAAGAACGCGAACGAATCATGGAAGCCACGTATCTGGCTAGTGGTTCGTCGGCTCGCGGATGCAAGCACATGGTGGTGATGCGGAATGGTGAGTTGTTTCACGACCCGCATCCGTCACGCGCCGGCTTGGAGAAGATCGAGCAAACTTGGCTGCTGGTGCCCCTTGACCCGATCAACTTCAAAAAGGTCACGGAATGAAAATCACCATGAGCATGAAAGCCCACGATGACAATGTGGCAGAGGCTGCCAACAAGCTGATCTTCGTACCCTACACCGGCACCAACGGGCTGTACTCTGCCGTTGATGTGGTACCAGAGTACGTGGACGCCATCCTGAAACTGGCAGACGAACTGGAGCTGAGCCCAGACGAACATGCGCTGCATTGCACCGTCGTCTACTCCAAAGTGGCTGCTACTGCGCCGCTGCCAGAAGTGCTGGACGTTGTGCAGGCCTATAAGGACAACCAGTTCTCGGCGCTGGTCAACGCTGTCGAGTCGTGGGTTGGCCACAACGGCAAGACGTACATCGTCCTGAAGCTGGTGAGTGAGTCCGTTATCTCGCTCAACGCACGCTGCCAGCAACTGGGTGCCGAGCACACGTTCATCCCGTACAGCCCGCACATTACCCTGAGCGACGAAGTGCCTGTAGACGACGCCATGAAGGCACGGATCGAATTCGTCAACAAGCGCCTGGCGCGTAACCCTGTCCAGATCATGCTGAAAAATTTCAGCGTCGGTGATCAGGACGACTGAGGACATTGCCATGAGCATGTTGTGTGCATCACCTTATCGACCACCCAAGCCGATCATTCCAATCGAGACGCAACTGCCGCCTCGCTTCGGCTTGGGTGCTCTGGAAAGCTACACCAACGAGCAGATGCTGACTCAAGCCCTCAGCGAGGTGCATGAGAACGCACAGCAGTACCCGTCGTTCACTCTACCCGCAGCGCCTGACGATGGTTTCTTCTACTACATGGCGCCTGTCGAGTACGGTGCTGTGACGTTCCGTGATGCTGGTGGACTCGTCGGTGGTTGGGATGGCGCTTCGTGGCCTCTCGATGACATGGCAGACACTACTGGCCCTGTCGAAGTCATGTATCAGGGTCACAAGTACAACCTGTATCGCACCGACTGGCCTGGTAGTCGTGGCGGCACCTTCACAGTGAGCTTTGCAAATGGCTAGAATCGACTTTGACCTAAGCGATGGGCGCTATGAGCACAACGGGCAGCGCGTCGATGAACTCGAGGAGCCGTACGTCAGACTGCCAAAAGCAAAGGTCAAAGCGCTGCTCAAGGCCAAGCGACGTAATCGCGAAGAAGGGAAAATCTCCGAGACAGATCACACGCCCGGCAAGGTGCGCGTGACCAAGATCAATTGGATCAGTCGAATGCAACGAACCTGAGGTGAGTTATGGAAGCAATCCCCGTAGTACGCCATGACTACCCATGTGCGTGCGGTAAGCCAGTCCCGTGTTATCAGAACCCACCGTGCACGAACCTTGTGAACGGGCCAGTTGTGTTGCCTGCATTGGGTACGGTACCGATCACCACTGAGACCATGCTGCTCTCGCAGTTGCTCAAGGAAGGTGGTGTGGTAATTAATGCGACAGCCTGTAGCGCACACGAAGTCGCTGAGGCAAAAGCGGAGGGTCGGACGTATCGCGATCCACGTGGTTACACGTTCGTGTTGATGACGCCAGAGTGGTTGGAGCATGTGCGCAAGCTGGAACGCGCCAATGCCGAACTGCTAGAATGAAAAAAGGCCACTTACTCTCAGGAGCAGGTGGCCTTTTTGTTTATCGCGCGTCTTTCCCTTCTTCGTTCAGGAACTCGCTGAGACTTCCCACATTTGGCCGACGCGTTTTGCGTATCCTGCCAGCAGCGAACTTCCCAGGCAACTCCATCCCACGACTATTCCCACGCACGTCTGCAGGCGGCTCCACGAACAGTGGCTTGCCAGCAAACTTCGGCGTCTCCTGCGTACTGTTCGGCTCAAGGATCAGTACCTTCTCCAAATCCTCACGCAGCTTCGCATACACCTCGTTGTCCATGACGATGTACGCCGTGTCCTTGTCGTGTGCAACGCGGCGCAGCGTATCGAAGTCATACACATGGCCTTCCAGATAGTAGAAGTACCGAGGGTACCAGCGCGCTGTCACGAAGTCCACAGCTTGCGGCTCAGCGATCTTCCACGCGTTCGGACCTAGCTCATGGATGACGTACTGCGTCTTGGTCGTCTCAGTGACTTCGGTACCGTCGCCAACGAAGCCCACTGGGTTCTCCGTCCACTCGATAGCCATCCAGCCACTTTTGCGCTTACCCTCAGAAAGCTTCGCGTCCTTGTCAGTGGTGACGATCAACGTGTTCTTGCCGTTGACCTCCAGGCCTTTGAACGCATCGGCATGGAACGGATCGTTGCTGCGCTCCCAGTACGCGACGCCAGACCACAACGGAGGCGGGTTGTTTTCATCGACCAGATAGGTAATCACGACACACCTCCCCAATAGCCAGGCACCCGCTTGTAGTTGAGCGCCAGCGCTTCGCTTTCTACGATCAGGGCATCCACGTTACCGAACTGCTGCAGGATGAAGTTGTACTGGTCCTTGCCCGCGTCACGCCCAGGTGCGTAAATCTCCAGGCGCTCTTTCACTGGCAACTCCATCGACGCCCATGACGTGTGCCCTATTGCCATGATTTGCTTCTTCTCATGGCACACTGCAAACACGCGTTCTCCTTCTGCCATCACAGTTCTCCGTTGAGTTTGACGTAGCCGTTCTCAAAGGCCTCGGCAGGAGACCACGAGGTATAGCCATCGTCGTAGATCACATAGTAGCCGCCAGATGCAGCCGAGTGCTTCACGTACCAATCACGGCTGATCGCCACCTTCTGATCGCCTTCCAGATTGAGCTCCAGACCGCAGTCACCGATCAGGTCGACAATGCTGATGATCTTGGCACCCTTGACGATCTTGCGCGACTGATACTTCGGCAGGGTGAGCGTGGCTGCTTCTGTCCAGATGCGCGTGGCGATGTTGTAGATCACCTCGTCCTCGTAGAGGTACAGCATGGCCATGGTAGTAGGCGGTACGCGAGCGTCCAGATAGATCGGCGCCTTGTTCAGCATGCCCTTGATACGGCTGTCACTGTAGGTGACGTCCTTACCCGGGTCGTACAGGTGCGCGATAGCATTCGAGTTTGGTCGCGTGCGCAATTCTTCCAGAGCACTTGCACCCATGAGCCATACGCGCTTCGGCTGTGTCTCGTGTCTTGGTCCTGGTACGTGACGCGCTACAGGGTTGAACGCCATGATCTTGTAGGTACTGCCGCCGAGTGCCATCTGCACTTCTTGGCTTTCGTGCTTCTCGTCCTCAAACACAAAGCCCTGGTCGCCCATCTCGGTGAGCGCACGGTGCACCTCTTCGTCCAGTGCGACGTAGCCCCAGCGCAGGTAGTTGTAGTTACCACGAGCGATAAAATGATCGAGAGTCATACGGCCACCGGTGCGTTGATTACTTTGCCTGGAACATAGCCGTCGATGGTAATGTCTTCGACCTTGAAGTCCAGAATGGAGGAGTAGCTGCGGCGTTCAATGATGACGCGCGGCTGGGATGCTTCGTTGATTGGCGTCGCCAGTTGCTCACGCACTTGGTCAACGTGGTTGCTGTAGACGTGCGCATCACCGACGGTGTGGAACAGCTTGCCTGCCTTGAGCCCGTAGATCGCGCAGAGCATGTGGGTGAAGATGGAGTAGAACGCGACGTTGTACGGCACGCCCAGGAACCAGTCACCAGAGCGTTGGTAGAGCTTGCAATGCAGCACCAGCTCGCCAGTCGCATCGCGCTCGATACCCCACTGAGCGAGAGTGTGGCAAGGCGGCAGTGCCATGTCTTCCAGATACGCGACGTTCCACGCCGACAGCACGTTGCGCCGTGCAGCGCTATCGTCACGCTCCTTGATGGCTTTCTCCAGACGTGCGATCTGGTCAATCTCGCGGCGGATCATCAGGCGACCATCATCAGCGGTGCCCATGTGGACAAAGCCGCGCTTGCCGTACTGCTCCCATGCTGCGTTGCCGTTGTACATGACGCTCGGGTCGATCAGACGCAGGTCTTCCCAGTGACGCCACTGCACGCCATACACAGGGCCCAGGTCACCGTCGAGAATCTGGTACTGGGGAATGCCGAACTTCTTGAACAGTGCTTCCTGAGCTTCGAGGCGCACGGCATCATCGTTGTACCCTTCGGATGCAGCCTGCATTTCATCCCACTGGCTGCCCTTGAGCATACGGAAGCGCTCGCCCTGCTCCAGCATACGACCGAATACTTCGGTACCTGGCTTCACCCAGTTGTTCCAGAAGGCGACCTTGTTGTCGATCAGGAACTTCAGGCGATTGGAGCCGCTGAGCATCCAGATCAGTTCGACGACTGCCTTATCCCAAAACACGTTCTTGGTAGAGGGCAGCATCACGGTAGCGCAGCCATCGTCGGCCAGCAGGTCATACTCGACGTTCACCACACCGAAGCGCGAGTAGGTGCCAGTGCCAGTACGGTCAGCCTTGATTGCGCCGCGTTCGAGCAGATACTCGGCTACGGTCAGATAGCCATGCTCACCGTTGAGAGCAATTGGCATCATGTTACCGCTGGGAAGTTTGCGCATCGCTTATCTCCTTTGATTTGGCAGTCGCCATTTTCAGTAGTTCGTTTAACTCGGTGTTGTCCAGAACGTTGTAGCCGCACTTAGCCAGCATCGAGTGCCGTGTCTTGTCTGGTAAGTGCTTGAAAATCCCGAGACTCAGCAAGCTCGTTACCGTGCATCCCCAGAGTTTCTTGGATAGCCAATGCAATAGCTTCCGCATTTTCGTGTACCCATTGTTGGCTGATGGCGCCCCAGTTCAGGACGTATAAACGCTCCAGCCGATCGGTGGCGAACTCCACACCCAAGAGCGTGACGCCATCAATGATCCTGCCGATGTTCTTTCCAGTTGTCCCAAGCTCCTTCGCCAGTTCTTTCTGGGTTAGCTTGTTCTTGTCCATGACGTACAGCAACCACAGCTTGCGCAGGAACCCTACCTGAACTCGCTGGAATGGATCGCGTGGGATGATGGCATTGGCACACTGCCGTCGAATATCCTCGCGAGCAATCTCGCCCATGAAGCGCCAGCGCTGTACGTCACGCATTTCGATACGGACGTTGAGCATATTGGCGTAGCGTCCAAACTTCCACCACGAGCCCTGGTGCCAATAGGCATCCATGTAGTATTCACCCTCTACGGTGTAGTCTTGGACTGCATACCAGCCTTCTTTCTTGGGCTTTCGCTGGCTGCATTCAATCCATGGACGTGGTTTGATGACTTCCTGCAGCATGTTCGTGTACATCCCTATTAGTGGCAGACATGGTTGGTTTACAGTAATCCCGGTGTTCCTCAGTAATTTATCACCAATCGAATATGAGGTGTCCCATGAGCAATCTTGAACTGGTGTTCGCTCTCAAGGGCCAGCGCAACATTCGTCTCGGCACTGATGCGAGTACGGGTCATGGTTGCTTTGGCCCGACAGTTCCAGCATCGGCATCCATGACGGTGTTCACCGACCAGATCGCGGAAGTACGTGTGTCTGACAAGTACGTGCCACACTGCTGCCCATCGAAAGGGTGTCACAGCCCTGGCGTTATTGTAGGTGCCCGCATCACCTACACGGATCAGTTGGCAACACACAGGAATGGCGATCCATTGAGCTGCGGCGATATGTCGTCCAACGGCTCATTCACTACCTACAGTGGTAACTGATGATGGCGGATTACAGAGACAGCCCGATCTATTCCGACATCAACCTGTATGTCGGCACCCACTCCAACAAGGAGCTGGTGTACAACGAAGACTCCATCAACCAAAACATCTTCCTGATCATCACCACACCCATTCGCTCCAAGTGGTTCCGGATTCGCTACGGGTCGAACATCCCAGCGTACCTGTTTGAACCCATGGACGATATGACGGCGTCGCGTATCCGTACGGAAATCCGAACGCTGCTCAGTCGTAACGACGAGCTCCGTGTGACGATCACGAAGGTCAACGTATACCCGAACTACACCTTGCAAGCGTACGGTGTCGAGGTGTACTACACGGCACCTAACTTGGACGGCAAGCCTGTGCTGTTCCAGTTTGCCCTCAACAAGCAGAATGCCGCATAGGAACAGTCATGGCTCAACTAGCAATCAGTAAGGTCGTCGTTGACGAACAGGATATCTACAACGAGCTGGCGCGGCGTCTCGCAGAAAAGGGCACTTGGAAAGACCTGCTGCCCACGAACGTTTCGGCCACGCTGCTCACTCTTGCCTCTGGCGCAACCACAGTCAACCAGCACTACATCAACGTGTCTCTGCGTGAGGCCTTCCTCTCGACGGCCGTGCGTGACTCCTCCATCTTCGAGGGCGCTCGCTCTCTCGGTGTGAAGATTGCGCGCAAGGTCTCGGCTGGCTTGACTTGCTACCTGCAGAACAACCTGCAGTCGGTGAAGTTCATCCCTGCCTACAGTGAGTTCATGAACTCCTCGGAGAAGTATTTCAACCGTGAGCAATTGATGATCGCTCCGGGTACTGCCATCGAGGACGTCCAGCTCTACCAGGGTGAAGTGAAGCTCGTAGAGTTTGACGTGGACACGCTTGACCCAGCAGCCCTCCAGACGTTCGTGCTCTCCACTCCGAACTTCGTAGTCGCCGACATGGATATGCTTGTCTGGACAGAAGACAAGGTCTCGGGTGAAGCCACTGTCTGGAACTCGACTGACCAAGCACTGTACGAACTGGGTCCGACTGACAAAGCGTACTACGAGTTCACCACTGGTTCGGGTGACGTGGCGTTCATGTTCGGCACTGGCGACTACGGCTCCAAGCTGCCGGCAGGTACTCTGCTCAAGATTCGCTTCGTGGTCACGAAAGGCTCTACGGCCATCGGGATCAGTGGTGACAGAATCCGCATGACTTCCCAACCCGAGATTTCGGGTTTTACCACTTCCAACGTGGCTGGCGGTGGCGATCAGAAGTCTGCGCTGTACTACAAGCTGTTCGCACCCGTGATGTTCCGCTCCAATCGTAAGGCGATCAGCCCAAGCGAAGTGCGCGCCCACATCATGGCTTACCCTGGCGTTGCCGACTGCTCACTGTTCTTCCAGCGTGACGTTGCACCCAACGATCCCAAGTGGCAGAACGTGTTGCGTGTGTGCATTCTCCCAGATAGCACTGATACCTGGGGTGGTGCCAACCCGAATCCGAAGTCTGCCGCATGGGCTGCCTTCGAACAGTGGTTGCTCAATCGCTGCCAAGCACTCGCCCAGATGCAGAGCTGGAACCCAGTGAAGATGTACGTTGGCGTCAAGGTGCTGCTCGCAGTCAACAAGGATGTGGACATTGACGAAATGCGCATCCTCGTGACCGAGCGTATCCTGAAACTCTTCCAGCGTAAGCCCGGCATCTTGGGTCGCCGCCTTTCCAAGTCTGACATTGAAAACGCCTGCCGTCTGCAAGGTGTGGACTACATTGAAATCCTCTCGCCTTCTGAGGAAATCATTCCGCCTGATCGCACCATGTATTGCGTGCTCGATGGCAGCCCAGTAGTCAACATCGTGTACACCGAACGTACCGCAGGTATCTCTGGAGCCAACTGATGGACAAGCTCACATTCGAGCGGCTGCAGCCTGAGATTTTCTACGCGCAGCCGTGGATTCAGGACTTCGTGGACGTCTACGCCGAGGTGCTGAACGACCGCATCCGCTATCCGATCTACCAGCTTGAGACCATCCGTGACATTACCAAGGTCATCGACCCATGGGTAGTGACGCAGACCCTAAAGCAAATCGGCTTCGACCTGCCACAGGACTTCATCAAGCACAACATCCCCACGCTCAACCAAGCGATTCCGCAGCTGTCGATCTACGCAGAGCGCTCTGGTACCAATGACTACCCGCATACCATTGCGTTCATCCTGGGTCGTTCAGTTGATGCGATTGGCCTGTACACCGAGAACTACCAAGACTTCTACTCGCAAGCCTACGGGCCACTGCAGGTAGATGGTGGTGACTGGTTCAAGACCACGCACATCGAACTGGGGATGCAGTACCTGCCACAGGACTACAAGTTGCTGCTCCCACGTGGGAAGACCATCAAGGACCGGTTCCTCGAGGCGTTCTATGAGTTCGCCCCATGGAACATCGTGGTAGAGCGCTTCTTCTTCAACGTGGACGTGGGTGCAAACCTTCACCTATCTGGGCGCATCGTCAAGCAGCCCAAGCGTTACATCGACGTGGGTGTTGGTGAAATGCACGTGGAGAACGTGAAGATCGTTGGCCCAACTGAGGTATACGAGGGCAGCGAGCAGGAGTTTGAGCTAATCATCACGCTCGCCAACGGCAGTGAAGGCACACCGGGTACTCCTGACATTCCAGGCACTCCCGGTACGCCGTACATTCCCGAGGTACCATATCAGCCTGCTGTCCCAGCTGTTCCAGGCAGCCCTGAGATTCCGTACCAGCCTGCGAAGCCTGAGGTGCAAGCGCAACCTGCTGTGCCAGAGATACCGTACCAGCCAGCAGTGCCTGAAGTACCTTATCAGGCAGCCGTTCCAGAAGTGCAGTACAAGCCCGCTGTGCCTGCTACGCCGTATCAGCCAGCAGTACCACCGCAAGATGCGTATACCCAGACAGGCACGTTCAAGCCTCTCATGGGTGTCGCTGGTTGGAACGCACAGGAAGCCACGATCAGCACCTTCGCCGAGATTGAGCCGAACTCGGAGTTCAGCATCGACGCGCCGGGTGAGAACGACTACGGCTATGTGTGCTATCCAAAGGCAATGGGTGAAGCACGGTTCACCGACAAGGTGTCCAACTTCGAAGGTGGATGGGATGGTGCATCGTGGCCTGATCAGGACGTAGGTGATGAATACGGGCCTATTGAGATTGAGCGCACAGTCAATGGTGTGACGCTCACGTGGTACCTGTACCGTACCGACTTCTCGGGCATTGGTTCAGCTACATACGACTTCCAAGTGCCTAACCCGCAGAACGGTAGTTACTCGATCTACCACGAGGCAGTCCCGGGCAAGCCAGAAGTACCGGCTAACCCAGGCTCTCCTGAAGTGCCGTACCAAGCAGCCAAGCCAGAGGTCCCATATCAGGCTGCTGTTCCAGAAATCCCGTATCAAGCAGGTAAGCCAGCAGTGCCTTATCAGCCTGCGACGCCTGAGATTCCATACCAACCTGCTGTGCCTGCTGTACCAGGTAAGCCAGAAGTCCCATACCAGCCAGCAGTGCCAGCAACACCAGGCACTCCAGCGATTCCGGGTACTCCTGCTACGCCAGCAGTGGACACCTACTTCACGCAGACAGTCCGTGTGAAGGGTGTATGGAACAGTAGTCGCACTGGCCTCGTGGGCTTCAATGGTGACTTCGCCTCCTTTGGCAACGTCAGCTTTGATACCGACGTGGTGATCTATGGCGAGTACGAGGGTATGTCCGCCAGCCTGAACGTCAAGGTGAAGAACAGCGCCAGCAACATCAGGACCATCGAGATTCAAGGCCCTGACAGTGTCCGTGCGAACGAGTTTGGCACCTACCAAGTGGTAGCTCATACCACAGGCGGTGATGAAACCCACGACCTGACGATCACCACGCGCTCCACACTGGGTTACATGCAGGGCAACAACCTCCATGTGTACCAGATCGACGCTGATGGTGAGGTGATCCTGAGCGCCGAGTGCAAGCTCCCTGATGGGCAGACGCTCACCGCCGTGAAGAAGGTGCAGGCCATCTTCGTGGACCCTGATGTTCACCTTGTGGACCTTGAGATACTCGGCCCTGACAGCTTCTACGAGAACGAGGTGAAGCAATACACCCTCGTGGCGCATTACTCGGATGGAACGCACAAGGGCGTACTGGGTGCATGGGATCCCGGCTGTGGTGCCATCTACATCACACCTGATGGTGAGGCCTACATCACCGAGACACTGGCCGAGTTGGACATTACCTTCAAGGCCACGCACCAGTACAAGGGTGTCAAGCTCACGGCAACCAAGCCTGTGTCCTTCCTCCGCCGGACGGTTAGCGTGGTGCATACGGAGATTCTTGGACCAAACCAAGTGGTGGAAAACACCAAGAATCGCTACGTTGTGTCCGCCCGATTCTCGGATGGTTCTACGGGCATAGTGGATGCAGATTGGACAACAAATCGCTTCTATATTGACGAAAGAGGGTACCTGGAGGTGGGCTCTGTTGGCTCCACACCGGTCAATCTCCAGTTGCGTGCTCGCGTCAACGGGCGGGATGCCATCAAGCAGATCGTAGCCATCAATACACCGGTGACATTGGACAACATCCTTGTCATGGGCCCGGATAACGTCCGGGAAGGCAGCTTGGGCAAGTTCACTGCATACGCACACTACTCCAATGGCCGTGACGTGGAAATCACGCCCACGTGGTCGATTAAGGGTGATCCTGCATGGGCATCCATTGACGTCAACGGGTTGCTGTCGTTCGAGGACCCACTGGTTGGTATCGTGGAGGTTGTTGCTACATACCGGCTGGGTGGTAAGGCATACGTGCAGAGCAAGCCACTTGTCTTGATTCCGAACACACGGATCATTCAGGGCTTGATTATCAGTGGCCCTAACACGGTCATGGAAGGTGCACGGATTGTGCTCACTGGCACCGCCGTGTACTCTGATGGATTGCTTGAAACGGTGAGCCCACAGTGGACCGTGCAGTCTGCTGACCCATTGAACGATCCAGACCCAATGGCGGACATTGTATCGCCTGGCGTGCTGCAAGGACGTGTGGTTGAAAAGGACACCAAGGTCACGGCGATTGCCCGCTACTTCAAGGAGATTGCCGAGTTTGAAATCACCGTAACGCCACGTATCGTCAACTCGCCTGACAAGCCTGTGAGCAGCCGGATCATTGGACCTGCCGCCTTCTACGTCACCGAGCGTGGTTCGTACTCCCATGCCATCGTGTTCGAGGAGTGTGCGAATGAGCTATTGGTGAGTAGTGACTGGACGATTGACGCTGATCCTCTCGTGGCTGCAATTGATAGTGCTGGCTTCGTCTGGTCCGTGAATGGTAAGTCCACGACTGCCACGATCACCTCGACGTACCAGTGTGGCACCTATACCCTTGTCGATTCGATGGTCATCAACATCATCGGCGATGAGGACCAGTTGAAGTCGCTGGCGATCTACGGGCCTGAGACAATCAACGGTGCCAAGCAGGAACTCTACACGTCGGAGCTCTTCCGTAATGGTGAGACTGAGACACCAGGCAAAGGGCATCCTGTGCAGCCTGAGTGGAGCATCGTTTCCCCAGATGGTCGCGTAGTTGTCAACGGCGCTGGTCAGGTGAACGTAATTGACGCCTCCAAAGCGTTCAAGTTTATCCTGAAGGCCACGTACAAGGAAGGGTTCGAGACTGTCACGGCGACCAAGGAGATTAGCGTGATTGCTGAGGTAGACAGTACCCCGATCTACGGCTTGGCCCAGATTGGCGTGCGTAACGACCCTGCGATTGCAGACAAGCTGACCAACCATTTGCCTACAATGGCATCTGGCCAGAAGTTTACGCTGACTGCTGGCGCTGGCGAATACATGTACTTCTGCTACCCTGCGACACTCGGCCTCGCCAAGTTCGTTGACCAAGCCTCCAACTTTGAAGGCGGATTCGACGGAGCGTCCTGGCCTGATGATGGCTCTGTAGGTGAGCAGTACGGTCCAATCACTGTCGCGCGCACTGATGCGTCCGGCACAACATCCAACTGGTATCTGTATCGCTCCGACTTTGACGGCAACGGCACGATGACCTTCGAAGTAACCTTCGGGAATTAAGGAACTACCATGAAAGTAAAAATGACCACCGGCCGTGAAGTGTACAACCCGCACGCCGAAGTACAAGCGCCAGCGCAACACACGGCTGTCGCCAATGGGAATGCCGAGATTGCTGTCGCGGCTGTCGATAACACCAGCGAAGGCAACTGCCCGAAGTGCCGTAAAGCCATGGGCACAGCGATGATCCCTGCTGGTCAGGTGTACTACTGCCCGACCTGCCGGGTCTCGACGCCAATCAGCGACTGCGAGGGTTAATCCATGAGCGAAGTGCTGATTCTTTCCGACGTTGGCCTACAGGCGATCAACAACGCGTCGGCAGGCGGCCAGCTCGTTGACGCTACCTTCTTCAAGTTTGGGGACTCCTCGCAGTCCCCGAGCAAGACTGATGCCGTCGACATTCTGGGCAACAACCTCTTCGAGGGTACCATCCACCACGTGGAGGTGCTCTCCAAGAACACCGCTCGCTTCGTCTTTGAAATCCCGGGCTACCTGATCAAGGAAGACACGGAAGTCCGTGAGACCTGCGTATACCTGAGCAGCCGTACGCTGCTTGGGCGCTGTGTCTTCGAGACGCCTTACATCCTGATCAAGGGTGAGACGGTTCGCTTCAACTGCCTGCTGGTAACTAGCCGTTGTGACCTGACGACTATCAACGTCACCATTGGCGACTACTCGTCCATTCCATCGACGCCCAACGTCTTCCGTCTGCAATCGCCTGGAGAAAGCTCGTTCAATGCGGTTACGGTACTGGATGGTACGTATAACTCGGATGGCAGTGCTACTCCTGTTCTGGCTATGCGTTCTGGTGCAGGTGGTTTCCAGTGGGCATTTAGCGACCATGATCGTATCTTCTTCGGAAAGCCCACGGCTGCCAGCGCTACTGAGATTACTCTCAGCGGAATCGACCTCGACGATAACGAGATAGTCATTGGCCACGTCGTCCTCGGCAATGGTCAAGGCAAGTCGCGCCGTTACCGTGTGTCGGGTACCAAGCTGGTTGAAGCTGACTCGCAGCCAGTCACTGGCCTCGATGCCCAATCGACTATCGCTGTATGGCGACGTCGTGGAGGTGCTGGTGGTGCAGGCGGTGCGTGCTCTTACCCGCCGATCATGGATGGTGTGCCTGCTGACTGGGTACTCGTTCGTGGTTATGACGAATGCCCACGTTGGGCGCCACCCAAGTCGTCTGGTGGGATCAATAGCACGCTGTACCGTGCGCCTTCCAAGCTGGTAATGAGCACTATCAACTACACAGGCGATGGTACCGAGGCACGCTATGCCCTTGGCGATCTGGAAATCGAGAACGTCAACTACCTGCAGCCAGCGCTTGGTGGTGTAACCCAGCACCGTGATGCGTTTGATATGAGCGGCAACGAGATTGAGTTTGTGGAGGCAATTGCCGCCCAGATTCCAATTGACCTGCGCCTGTTCACACGTATCCCGTCGAACGGCAGCCGCATGTTGATCAAGGTTGACCATGTGGTGGGTGATGGCAGCACGCAGAACTTCAAGATCAGCCAGCCCGTGCAAGACGCCAACTACATCAAGGCGTACATTCGCGGTATCCGGCAGATGCTCACCACGTTCACCTACGATGCCACAACGCAGGAGGTCAAGTTTGTAGCACCGATCCCTGCTGGCGTTGACGTGGAGTTGCGTAGCTTCCGTATCGAAGACTTCGAGGGTTACAGCACCACCATCTCGACCATCGCCACGATCACCAGTGACGACACGTACTTCCTCGAACTGCCGTTCACTCCGCAGTCGGTTGAGTACATCGAGGTATCCCAGTCTGGTGCGCACATCCATGGCAACCAGTACACTCTGGTAGACAACAAGGTGATCTTCACTGGGCCGATTCGCAAAGGCCTGGGTGTCGAGATTACCCTGTACGACAACGCGCCAGCACAAGGCAGTAGCAATACCAACCTTGCTGGTGTGGTCATTGATGCAGTGCTTACTGGTCGTACCTTGAAGCTCCTGCGTCATGGTGCCAAGCCGATTGTCCTGCCTGTGCCTGGCGTATCGCTGATCGCTGGCTCGGGTATCCGTATCAGTGGTTCGCACCCTGTGTACCGGATCGAATCGACCATCAGTGAGCAACTGACTGATGCCGAGGCCAACTTCAAGTTCACGGATACTCGGAACCAGAAGGACGCCCAAGAGATTCTGTTCACGCACCGTGTCAATCTCTCCAGTGACGTGATGGTGACTGTCCACGCTGACTTCCAAGCAGCACTCGGCCCTGGCTTCGTCACGGAAGAAGGCTTGGAGATCATGGAGTACGTGGTTGGCTTCCGTTCGTCCAAGAGTCAGGAGCCTGATTACGGTCGCCAGATTGCAGGTACTGGTACTGCTGGCTTCTCGTCCCTTGGTGGCGACAAGAACGAACGTGCCTACTCCAACGCCTCGCTCACTCAGGTCTACGATATTGTGACCAAGAACCACCCAGCGGGCTACATCGACGTTGTGGTGAAGATGCGGGTGAAGAACGCGAACGTGAGCCAGTACGGTTCGTTCCTGAACGTCAACGTCAACATCATCGGTACGCCGAAGATTGCCAAATAGGTGAGCCATGATCTGCTACGTCATGCCCGATGGGAGTTATGGACGCAGCACACAGCCGCCACACGACGCCATTCCCATTGGTGACGACATATACAGGATGCTGGAGGACAACCCTGGCATGCTGGACATTGAAGTCACCGGTGTGAATGTTCGGATCAGCCCATCGCTTATTTCCTACAAGGCAAAGGCGCTGGAGATTATCCGTACCGAAGTGGGCAAGCTGCTGCCGTCTGAGCAGCATCTGAACCAACTGCACCGCAGCGTTGCTTGCGAGCAGTCCTGTTTCGATGAGGTCCTTGGCTGGTTAACGGTTGAGGACACGCGCAAGACGTTTGCGCAGCTTAACGAACGGCACAACAAGCTGCGATTCATTCAACACGACAGCACCTCCATGGTGGGGCAAGCAACAGCCTGTGAACAGGTTGATACCATACTGGAGGCATTGTCGCATACACTAGGTGCACTATGAGTGTGAAAGGTGTTTCCGACTCTCCACTCCTTGGGAAGTCTATCCTAGGAGACCAATCCCGGGTGCCCATCGGTGCGCCTGTGATTACAAACCTCAGGGTGAAGAACTCGAAAGAGATTCAGGCCCTGATGACTGGCCAGACATTGACTGAGCCACAACTCAACCAGTTCGAGACGTTTGGGCAGGATGGCAGGGAAGCCTTCCGCAAAGAGTCCAACAGCATCGACTACCGTGATCGCACGCTGGAGAACGGGCGCCTTATCGAGGAGTGGAGCTACGACCCACAAACGGGTTCGCTTGTCCTCGTGCGGAAGAACCAAGAAGAGTACCGCATCTTCAACTTCCTGCGCCAAGACGCGATGGGTCATGGTGCTACAGGTCCTCGTGGCGATCCGGGTAAAGATGGGAAGAACGGACGTCTCGGTCGTGATGGTGCTCAAGGTGCTACCGGTTGCGAAGGTGAGAAGGGTGATCCGGGTGAGACTGGTAACCCAGGCGTCGAAGGTAATCCCGGCATCATGGGCTTGCAAGGTCCAGACGGTTGTGAGGGTGCATCGGGCGATCGTGGTGTCGTGGGTCCACAGGGACGTAACGGGTTTGAAGGCGCTCGTGGCCTCACTGGACCAAGTTGCGATGAAGAGAACACTGGCGCTCAAGGTGCACAAGGTGCCAAGTTCGGTAAGGGTGTTGCCTTTGGCCTAGCCGCTGCCTCTGATCCAGAAGTCGCAATCATGGGCTTGGACGATGACGGTGTTGATGCAGTTGCGCCAACGTGTGGCTGGACTGGTAAGCTGTGCGGTGCAACTACTGCGCCAGCAACGCCTGCTCCTGATACATCAGCGCCAGCTAACCCATCGCCTCCACCTACTGCATCTGCGCGCATCAGCCTGTGTACGAGCTTTGGTAACCAGAGTCCGAAGAGTTCGTGTGGTGGTACCTCGACTGCGTGGTATGTTGCATGGGCCAACTTCGATGCAGGTGGCGGTGTACTGGGTCTCTCGGGACTTCCACTCGCACGGCAAAACACTGCATGGTGGCCAAACAGTGTCGTCATGTGTGGTACTCTGGCCGCTGGTGCAGCGTACACCTTCGAGTTGATTACTCCACCGGGCGTTGCCTCCACCTTGTTCCTGAACTGTGCGATCATCAGCCAGACGGACTACCCAGGTGGTACCACGCGAGTCACGAAGACACTGGACAAACCCACTGAGGTTCGCCTGCGCTTCCTCAACAACGCAGCGCGCATCCCAACGTGGTGTGCCCTGAAAATCTACAACGCCTCCACAGGCGAACTGCTGTACTTCACGGGTAAGAATGCCAAGAACGCCGGCCTCAAAGGTGAGTTTGCCTCATCCAAGACTGACGACAACTGGGCAGGCAACAGCTCCGTGCAGCAGTACCTATAAGGATTCAACATGACAGGCTTGACTCGAATCCACAGTTCGTTGATCTATGCCCCGGGTGAATCAGACCAGACCGAAGTAGTGGTCAGGGACGAACACCTTGAGGCCAGTGCGCCGCTTGAGTCGGATATCAGTGAAGTCTCCAGCGGCTACTACGATGCCCAGCTGGGTATCCTGACGCTCACCATGAGCAACGGTGATACCGTTCGTATCAATGGCTTTGCCACAGCGGGTAACATCCCTGCTGGTCCCACAGGCCCTCAGGGTTTGCCGGGTAAAGATGGCCAAGACGGCCGTGATGGTAAGGACGGTGAGAAAGGCGAAGAGGGTTGCCAAGGTCCAGCGGGGCCACAAGGCGCCACTGGTGCTACCGGCCCTGATGGTCGCGATGGCATGATGGGTCAGCAAGGCGTTCGTGGTTGCCCAGGTCCCAAGGGTGCACCGGGTGAACGCGGACCCACTGGCCCGCAAGGTCCAATCGGCCCCACTGGTCCAAGAGGTGAGCAAGGTCCTACGGGTAAGCCGGGTGCTCCTGGCCCTGCAGGTACCGTGAATATCATCGTCTCCACTACTGACCCTGGTAACGTGGGTGCTGGCTGGCTCTGGGTTAACCCAAGCGCCACTGAAACTCCTGCATCGGGTGGCGGCGGTGGCGGCACTGTAACGCCTCCTGCGACTGACCCACCCATCGGCACTCCATGGCCATAACAAGGTGACCTTATGCTGACTCGCGTTCCACTCAAATTGCTCGATGCCAAAGGTCGCTCTGGTAGTGACGTGCGCTTCGATGGTAACAACGTCGTGGTGGAAGAGGATAGCCTCAACCAGAACGACTACGGCATCACGGCTGGTAACTACGACGCCACCTCTGGTACCCTGACGCTCGTCCTGCGCAATGGTGAAAGCCTCCAGCTCTCTGGGTTCACCACTGTCAGCGACATGGGCGTTGGCCAAGCAGGCCCCACTGGCCCAGCAGGTCAAGATGGCCGTGATGGTCTCAATGGTACTGACGGTGAGAAGGGTGCCACTGGTTGCCAAGGCCCAGCTGGCCCTCCCGGTCGTCAAGGCCCTCGCGGCGAACAAGGCAACCCAGGGGCTACAGGCCCTAACGGTGCAACTGGACCCACTGGCCCTGATGGCAAGGATGGCGTCGTTCAAATCTGGATTCAGACCGCTGACCCAGTGCTGGATGCTGCCGTCCACGTTGTCCCTGGGGCACTGTGGGTCAAGCCATAAGTTGGAGTTCTACCAATGAGTAGACTAAGAATCAGGAATGCGGCCAACACCAAGTGGTTGGATATCTGCCAGAGTGAATGGCGGGTGCGCAATCCAAGCAACACAGGCTGGACACGCATCACTCCTGCGCAGGGCATGAAGGTTCGCCATGGTGCTGAGACCTATTGGCTGGACATTGATTGCAAGGCGGAAGGCCTAGCCAGTTGTGACACTGAGGATGAGTACGGCGGCACACCGGACGGTAAGGGTAGCAATGGTTCAGGTGGTGGTAACGGCTCCGGCGGTGGAACAGGTGGCAACGGAGGCAACGGAGGGGCGGGCGGTAACGGCACGGACCCTGGGTCTGGGTCGGGCGGAATAGGAGGCGGTTTGAACGGTCCTGGCAGCCCTTGGTACAATAATGGGGATAAAGGATCCGGCCAAGGCGGCTCTGGATGGCAGGAAGGAGCACCATATCCAGGTGGCTATGATCTGCCAGATAGCGATGGGGATGGAGCGGGCGACAAGGGCTCGTGTATCTACCGTCCCGGACTGGGTGTCTGTGAGGAGAAGGGTGTCCTCATTATCCGTCCGGACATGGACTGCGGTACGAAGATCGCCGGTGGGTTTGATTGCCCATTCGAGTGCCCAAGTGCTATCAATGGTAGCGGTAAGGGTATCTGGGAGTTCTACCTGAACATGGGCAAGGAAGGCGGTGCGGTGCGTATGCCATGGATGGCGAACGCTGGTGCTGTTAGTGTCGATGTGTACTACCGCGGCAAGGTCATTGCGAGCACTGGTGGGCAGCGTACTGGCAAAGGCGTATTGCAGTTCGTGTTCACGCCGGTGAATAACGACCCACTGGTGTTTGTCCGGGTTAGGGCTACTAAGGCCAGCAAGTGGACGCTCCAGATGAAGTGCGTGGGTGACGACGATACGGACGGTGAAATCACTGATCCACGTCCATGCCACGGTACGTTCGAGGTGAAGAAAGAAGGCGGGTTGGGAACGTTTGAGTTCTATCACGCCATGGGTGATAAGGCTGGCTTGGTAGACATACACTACCAGATGTGGAACCAGCCGGATAAGCTCGAAGTATTCCAAGACGGACGGTTGCTCAAGTCTACTGGCGGATACGTGGCAGGCGAAGGCCATGTGAAGTTTGACTATTCGCCTACCGAGTCGCAGCTTGTCATGGTGCGCATCACTGCACGGGACCCTGGGACCTCGTGGATTTACCTGATCACCTGTCCGGGCGAGAAGGGTAGTGAAGATGATCCACGGCCGTGTTCGGATCAGAGCGCCGTGACGTCTGGTGGTGCTGGTGTTACTGACACCTATGTCGATATGGGTCCGAATGCTGGTAAGGTGGGTGTGCGTTACCAGATGTACAACATCCCCGATAAGCTGGACGTCTATCAAGGCGGTACGTTGGTTGCGACGACTGGTGGGCCTGTTACTGGCGATCACTGGCTGTACTTCAACTACAACCCCGCTGGTGGTCAGAAGATCCAGATTCGGGTAACTGGCAGCGGTAAGACCTCGTGGTCGTTCCTGCATACGTGCCCGGGTGATGAGGATCCAAACATCAGCATCGACGATCCGATTGTCAAGGAAGGCAAGGAGGGTGAGACTGCCCAACTCTGCTGGACCGTGACTATGGATAAGCCGCAGTCCATGCCTGTGACTGTCGATTACCAATCTGGTGGCGGTACTGCTAAGCCCTTCATCTGCCAAGGCCGGATTTTGGCGAACGACGAGTTCAACAACCCCTTTATCGCAGTCGCGGACTGTGGCGTTGGTCGTGCAGCATTCGATGGCGGGTTCCCCAAGTTCTACAACAATGCCTACAGGGCGCCGCAGGATGCACCTACTGGTCAGGCCGTATTCGACTCGTGGTGGCGGACGGCAGGCGACGAGTATTACTCGGACCCTACCACAATCCCTGCTGCATCGCAAGCTACTGCATGGCGGTTGTCGAGCGGGAACATCCAGTCGACCACGAACAGTTCCAAGATGATTTCGTTCTGTTCGCCGCTGTCGTACATGAGCTACACGTTTGAGGCCACGCTGTCGTCTGGCGAGGCGGATGACGATATGATCGGCTTGGTAGCTGCGTTCGCCCGTGTTGGTGCTGACAACTACCATCTGGTTGCATCGCGTGTACCCGGTGGCATGGGAGGTTATGGTAGTGGTAACTTCAATCTGACGCTGCTTGTCAACGGTGTACCTACTAAGGTGCTCGCGACGAAGACTTCTGGCGGCAACGGGAACTGGAATGGTCGTGGGCAGACCCGTGTGCGGGTTGAGCGTGACTGCAACATCATCACGATCTACTGCTCACCCTTTGGTTCGGTTGCACTGGACTCTGGCACCAAGATCGAAGTGGACCTGAGTGCAGATGCTGACCTGAGCGCATTCACAGGCCAGACCAGCTGGGGCTTCTGTGCCCAGTCGCAAGCAAACGCCACGTTCAGCTCCGTGTTCGTGTCCGGCATTGGTCTGCCACCTGCATTCACCTACCTGAAGAACTTGATCCAGTGGACTGCGCGCACCAACAATCGCACAGGCAAGGTGTTGATTACCTGCGACAACGCGACTGGTGGGAACTACACGCTCGACAGTCAGCCCAACGGGTTCGGTATCAGCTTGCCGGGTACTGTCACGGCTGCTGGCTTCACGCCTGTGATGAAAGACGTGTACGCGTGGAACTCTGTGGGTGCTATCCCACTGGCTGAGCTCCTGACGTATGACACCATCATCTTCATGGGTTCGCGGGTGACGGCAACTGGTGTAGCGGCTGAAGGTATCCTGAAGGAGGGTTCGGTAGCCAACTTCGCCGAGTACGCTAAGCGCGGTGGTGGCCTTGTTGTCATCACTGACCACTACGTCTTCGAGTCTGGTGCCAACCAGTTGGCTAACCTGTTCGGGATGGAGTTCTACGGCTCAGTGGATCGTAGTGCTATCAGCGTAGCTGCCATGATTACTGCGTGGGGCGATCACCAAGCGTGGGATGGTCTGCACTGCGAGAAGATTCCTGCAGGCGGTAGTGAAGGTGCACTGCGCATCAAGGTTGAGGAGCGTGACTATCAGCCAACATCGGGTACCGTGACGTTCGCACCGGGTGAGACTTCCAAGCAGGTCTGTGTCCCAGTCTTCGGTAACGACGTGCAGCAACCTGATCGCACCGTGGGCATGACCATCGGCAATGCGTCGAAGGGTAACATCACCAAGTCTGGTGGCTTCGGCACGATCATGGATGACGACAGCGCGATCTGCAACCAGAACCCAAGCGAGCAAGTGTTCGAGCGCGCTGGTGGTCCTGATGGCTGCAATCTCCTGCACGTGCAGCCAAACTTCGATTGCGCTGCTGGCAACGTCATGTACCTGATGCAAGCCTTCATCCCGTTCACGTACAGCGGCTCGCACGTTATCACCGTTATCTCGGACGATGACTATGAGTTGTACATTGACTGTAAGAAGGTGGGCTCTGGTCCAATTGGCGTGGCAACACTCACTGTGGATGTACGCGCGGGGACTCGCAACGTGATCCTGCGATACAAGAACATCCCGAACTGTACGCCTGGC